>Ga0115549_1001276_pt1 | contig 15353 bp, 6 predicted proteins | sample COGITO_mtgs_1004_2_FD_87176 | JGI IMG/M metagenome (GOLD analysis project Ga0115549, IMG submission 87176) | Pelagic marine microbial communities from North Sea - COGITO_mtgs_100430 | ecosystem: Environmental > Aquatic > Marine > Epipelagic | place: Germany:Helgoland, sampling site Kabeltonne...
AATCAGTATCAGTACAACGATTCCAAGGGATCTAGTTGGCTGCGTTGGCTGGTCGCCTCCTTAGCACTTGCGTTGCTCGCAGGACTTGCGTTTTTCGGTTTACAGTTCTACGAAACACTTTCTGCGCCGCAAGCGTATGTACCGGAAGCAGGACAAAATTCTCCTGCAACTGACTCCACTGCAACAACTGCTCAAGCTACACCGGCCGATACCCAGCAACAAGGTGCCCAACGCAATCCTATCTCCGAACTTGAAGAACTCGCATTTTTGGATGATCAAACTATTTCTACAGCAGACAACACCGCGACAGCATCGGCTACTCAAGCAAATACGGCCCAACCAGCCCAGGCCCAACCAGCCCAGGCCCAACCAGCACCGACTCAATTAAGTGCTAGCGAAGAACGTGCCTTGCTCGATCGGCTTTCTGCTCAGGCTGCTGAACTCGAGATTGAGCCAGAACAAAAATCTGGCAGTGCTTTAGCGCTCTTAGCTGAGCTCAACAGTCAAAATGCCTCGCCAAAAACTCTCTCAGAGGCTCATAGCGCCCTACAAAGCGGTTATCGAGCAATGAGTACTTTAGCCAAAGCTCGCAATGAACTATCTGACGCCGATGAGTATTTAAATAAATCCGAAATGCACGAATCAAGCGCGCGCGATTTTGCTCGTCGCTAGGGCGCGTGTAAACTTCAGATCGCATTTTAGATTACTTTGATTTACTCAATTGCTCTGCAAGTGTCGGTACACCGATTCAACCGTGTAAAAAGAACCAAACACAACAATCGGTGCATGGCAATGGCGAAGTCGTTGCCATGCTTGCTCAGGGGAGCGTGCGCTACTGTCAATATTAGCCGTTGCTACTCCTAACGTTTGCAACTGCTCAGCGAGCGCTTTGCTCGACATAGCTCTGGGCAAATCCAACGGCCAAATCCACCATCGCTCTACCAGTGCAAGTAACGGTTTCAATACTCCCGCAACATCTTTATCAGCCATAATGGCAACCACTGCTTGCCAAGGAGCTAATGCTATACGCTCTAGATTTTGCGCGAGCAGTTCAGCAGCTGCCGGATTATGAGCTACATCAAGCCAAATTGAAGGCTCAGCAGCTGAGTAAGACAGCTCTGTCAAACGACCTCGTAATGCAACTTGCTCGATAACCTGTTGATGAGCTGCTGAGCTATGGGCAATGCCAAGCGTTTGACAAAGCCAAAGCCAGGCTTGCAATCCTAGCACCATGCTTGGCATCGGAATGCTTGGCCATTGGGTACTTTGAAAATAGATTACCTCATAGCCTAAGCGCACGCCAAGCCGCCAACCTTGCTCTAACAATTCGAACTGGCGCTGCTGCTGATCATACACAGGACAGTTCAAACGCTTCGCCGCCCTCAATAGCTCAAGATGATGCTCGCCAAATACCACTGGTCTACCCTGGCGGAGAATGCCGGCTTTTTCTTTGGCAATACTCGTTACACTGTCGCCAAGCCACGCCTGATGATCAAGGGCGATAGCAGTAATAATTGCAAGATCGCTATCGATGCAGTTGACAGCATCAAGGCGACCACCCAAGCCGACTTCTAATAACCACACTTGTGCATTGCTTTGTGAAAATAACACCAACGCAGCTAACGTCGTAAATTCAAAATACGTCAAACGAATATCACCACGCGCCGCTTCAACGCGCTTAAAACTCGCGATCAACTCAGCATCTGATATTGTTTGCCCATTGATTTGAATACGTTCATTAAAATCGAGTAGATGGGGAGAGGTATAGGCGCAATAGGAAATACTTGAGGCATGTAATAGCTGGGCAAGGAGCGCGATCGTCGAACCTTTGCCGTTGGTACCAGCAACAGTCACAACTAAAGCTGTTGGCTTTTGCGCAAATAACTGTCGATAGACGCTACCAACTCGCTCTAGGCCAAGCTCTATTGTATATGGATGCAATTGTTCAAGCCAAGCGAGCCAAGCATCGCGTTCAACTCGTTGCTCAGCTAACGATTGACTCAAATACGTCATGTACCACTCGTATCAACACGTTTATTCTTCGAGGAATTCAACGAATCATCTGCCTCAGACTTTTCTATACCAATACCTACATGGTCGTCCGGGCTCGTTTGGTTTGGTGAGAATTCTTGCACCTTTGCCAAATCATCATTGTGAGCGATTACCTCCTTGGCTAGACTTGTTTCTTTGGCTAGGCTTGCTTGCGATGCAGACTCATCATTGTCTTGGCTGCTTGGCTGGGCAGCATCAGTGATTAAATCAATCGACTGAGCGGGCTCTAATTGATCGACTACAGTGCCTGGCTCATCAAGCTGTATTTCTGACTCGGCCACTTTGTCAGCTACGGCGCTGTTTGGGCCATCGATAGACACCACTGAAAGATCGGCACTACCGAACAAACGCACCAAAGTGGAGATGCGATCTCGCAGTTCTGTTCGAGGCACGATCATATCGATTGCACCCTTTTCGAGTAAAAACTCACTTTTTTGAAATCCTTCAGGCAAAGTCTGCCGAACCGTTTGCTCAATGACTCGCGGCCCTGCAAAACCGATCATCGCCCCTGGCTCGGCGATAATCACATCCCCCAACATTGCAAAACTTGCCGAAACGCCGCCATAAACAGGATCGGTCAACACCGAGATAAATGGAATGCCTCGCTCTTTCAACAGATTTAATGCAGCACTAGTTTTGGCCATTTGCATCAACGAAAACAAGCCCTCTTGCATTCGAGCCCCACCGCTAGCTGCAAAGCATACAAACGGCAGGTTTTGCTTTAGGCTCGCTTGCACACCCATCGCAAAGCGAGCGCCCACTGCTGCGCCCATGGAGCCACCCATAAACTGAAACTCAAACGCTGCCGCAATAAGCGGCAGTCCATACAGTTTGCCACTCGCAACGACTATAGCCTCGGTTTCATCCGTCGCTTTACGAGCTTGTACCAACCGATCTTTATACTTTTTTAAATCTTTGAATTTGAGTCGATCCTGAGGTTCAATTTGCTCACCGATACGCTCGAATTGTTGGTCATCAAAAAAACTTGCCAACCGCTGCTTGGCCGGTAGTCGCAAATGGCTATGGCACTTTGGACAAACTCGTAGCGCTCGATCAAGCTCAGGTTTATACAGCATCCCGCCGCAAGCTTTACACTTCTCCCAAACACCTTCAGGAATTTCTGCACGTTTACGATGTTTTTGTCCTACTCCAGGGAGTAGCTTTTCTAACCAGTTCGACATAGTGGTTCCATACTGTCAAAGATAGGATATTACTGAATTAATCAAGCGCCGTTCGAAGTTCGGTCATCAGTATGCGCACCTGCTCAAGAACTTTGGCCGGCCCCTCGCTTTGACAAGCCTGCATTCGAGCGACCAACTCCGTACCAACGATAACCCCATCGGCAACTCGTCCAACTGCGCCAGCGCTAGCGCCATCGCGAATACCAAAACCGACGAGCACTGGTAAATCAAGTTGCTGGCGAATACGCTGAACCTGCTTTGCCACGGCGTTTGCGTCTAAGGTTGCAGCACCAGTGACACCTTTCAATGCCACATAGTAAATAAAGCCCTTGGCTTTATCGGCAAGCGCCTGCACTCGACCATCCTGAGTCGTCGGCGCGATAAAATGAATTGAATGCAAGTTTTGCTCACCCAACAGCGTATGAAAGCTTTTCTCGACGCTATCGCCGGCATTGCTCTGCTCGCTTCGACCAAGCTCTTCTAATGGCACATCGACCAGTAACACCCCATCGATACCGGCTTGTTTGGCTTGAATCACAAACTGAGCAAATCCCATTGCTTCAATGGGATTTGCATAGGTCATCAACACAAGCGGCGTCGCCTGATTACGCTCTCGAAACTTGGCAGCACAGCTTAACGCAAACCGCAGACTTGCACCATTGGCCATAGCCTGCTCAGTTGCGCGCTGGATCACCGGACCATCTGCCATCGGGTCAGAAAACGGCACGCCAAGCTCGATAAGATCGGCGCCACTCTCACAAAGGGTATGCAGCAAATCATCTGTCTGTTCCAAGCTTGGAAATCCAACCGGTAGATATGGCACCAAAGCTTTTTTGTTTTGCGACTTCAAGTTCGCCAAGGTTGTATCAATTCTATTCATATGTCATCTCTTGATCGTTCGTGAAAACGTAGTACAAATGCCGATATGATACGGGTCTACTCTGTCAGCGACAGGCCTTCGTAAGCCACAAGAGTATTGATATCTTTATCACCGCGCCCTGACATATTGATCACGACAATGGCTTCAGGTCCAAGCTCTGTAGCAAGTGTTTTAGCATAAGCCATAGCGTGAGCACTTTCGATCGCTGGTAAAATTCCTTCTAATCGGTTGAGATCTCGTACCGCAGTCATCGCTTCTATATCGTTGACAGCTACATACTCCGCCCGACCGATGTCTTTCAGATACGCATGCTCTGGACCTACTCCAGGATAGTCAAGACCTGCCGAAACGCTATGCGTCGGCAAAATTTGACCATTCTCATCTTCCATAATATAGGTGCGATTACCGTGCAAAATACCCGGCCGACCAGCCGTAAGTGGAGCAGAATGGCGCCCTGTACTGACCCCGTCACCCCCTGCTTCAACGCCGATCAAGCGTACAGCTTCATCTTGTAAAAACGGATAAAACAAGCCAATTGCATTCGAGCCACCACCAACGCAAGCCAACAAAGCTGTCGGTAAGCGATTGGTTTTCTCCAGAATCTGTCGCTTGGTCTCATCACCGATGATACGCTGAAAATCACGCACGAGCATTGGATAGGGATGCGGGCCAGCCACCGTGCCGATCACATAAAAAGTTGAATCGACATTGCTCACCCAATCTCGCAAAGCTTCGTTCAAGGCATCTTTCAAGGTCTTGCTGCCAGCTTCAACGGCAATGACTTTAGCACCGAGCATTTGCATTCGAAATACGTTTAAACTCTGTCGCTGCACATCTTCAGCACCCATATACACAACGCAGTCAAGCCCATATTTTGCTGCAGCGCTCGCAGTTGCAACGCCATGCTGACCAGCGCCAGTCTCAGCGATAATACGAGTTTTACCTGATCGTTTTGCCAATAGAATTTGACCAATCACGTTATTGATTTTGTGCGAACCTGTATGATTAAGATCTTCGCGTTTGAGATAAATTTGTGGACCACCGAAGTGCTCACTCCAACGTTTGGCGTGATACAAGGGTGATGGCCGGCCAACATAGTCGCTAAGCTCGGACTGTAGGTCCGCTTGAAACTGCTGATCAAAGCGCGCTTTTTGATAGTCGATTTCAAGCGCCTCAAGCGCTCCCATCAAGGTTTCAGCGACGAATTTACCGCCAAACCGACCAAAATGCCCTTGGATATCGGGAACGTTTTCACCGAAATTTGGGTTTGTCATATGGGCTCCTTGGTTTACCACAAATAAAGGGTTACAACGAAATGAAGAGTCACACTAAATAGCGAGTTCGGGACTATATCTAGTCACTGGCCTCTAGTCTCTGGCACGAAATGGCTGCGCTCGGCTGTGACCTATTGCTCTTCTAACTATTGCTCTTTCGAAAAACACGCTGGCCCGAAAGCTTGAGATACACTGATTTTCAGTCCACGTACTGCTCTGACCGGTGAGCATTAGCACAGTATGCTATTACAACGCGATATTTGAACAGCAACCTGTCATTTTAGCCCTCAACCGGCTGATGATCGATTCAGTTAGTACCATCAAATCTGACCAAACAACCGTGTAAAGGGTGTTATTTGATCGAGTCATTTTTATGATCGCATCAAAACCGCCACAGTGTAGCAAGTTATGGTATGATATGGCGACCGATAACGGCAGCTCAGAGTGCAGCAAAACGGCCCTTGAAGCAAACTCATACGTAAAAACCATTGCAAAAGGCTTGCTAGAAGTGATCAATAATGCTTCAATTCAGCAGGCATTAATAAATTGCCACCGAAAGTCACTCGACTATATCTTACATCTGGCGCCAAAACTGGCCAAACGCAATGTTCAAATTTAAAGTTAAACTCTAAAGTTTCGATCCACCACTCCAACCAACAGGTTCGCCTGTTCACTGAACGCTTTGAGCTTGCAGTCGTGCAGCCCTCAAAGGATAACTATGGTAGAGGTAATGAATGGCTGAAAAATTGACTCCTTCTGAAGCAATGCAACAACAGCGCGAAAAAATTCGATCGCTGTATCACGCTGATGAGGACCAACTGCTTCGTCAACTTGTGACGGAATCCAAGCTTTCAAGTGACGATCGAATCGCGATTGCGGCTCGAGCCGCTGAGCTGGTCCGCGCGGTGCGCAACTCAGCCGAACCTGCGTTGATGGAGAACTTTTTAGCTCAATATGGGTTGTCGACTCGCGAAGGCGTGGCGCTCATGTGTCTGGCCGAGGCCTTGCTACGGGTTCCAGATTCAGAAACGATTGACGATCTGATTCAAGATAAGATCGCACCCCATAAATGGAGTCGTCATCTTGGTAACTCAAACTCATTTCTTGTAAACGCTTCCACATGGGGGCTGCTCCTCACCGGCAGCGTACTTGAGCCTAATAAAGAAGGCATGGTAGGCACCTTGCGCAACTTAGTGCGCAAACTGGGTGAGCCTGTAATTCGCGTAGCTGTTGGTCAAGCGATGAAAGAAATGGGCGCGCAGTTTGTACTCGGTCGTACTATTCAAGAAGCCTATCAGCGCGGCCAAAAAATGCTTGATCGCGGCTATACCCATTCTTTTGATATGCTCGGCGAAGCAGCGATGACGCAAGCCGATGCCCAGCGCTATCATGGCGCTTATGCCCAAGCTATCGCCTCTTTGGTACCGTATTGCACCAGTCAAGATATCCGCGATAATCCAGGTATTTCAGTCAAGCTATCGGCCTTGCATCCTCGCTATGAAGTTGCCAATGCCAAAGAAGTCGTACCAACTTTGACCGCACGCACCCGTCAACTCGCCCTCGCCGCCAAGTCGGCGAATATGGGCTTCAACATTGATGCTGAGGAATCTGATCGACTCGATCTCTCTCTCGATATCATTGAAAACGTACTGTCGACCCCAGAGCTTGCGGATTGGGATGGGTTTGGTGTAGTTGTACAAGCGTATGGCAAGCGTGCTGCTGCAACTATTGAGTGGCTGTATGAGCTTGCGAAGCATTATGATCGCAAGATTATGGTAAGGCTGGTGAAAGGCGCCTATTGGGACACCGAAATTAAAATAGGCCAAGTCGAGGGCCACCCAGACTATCCGGTGTTCACACGCAAAGTGAATACAGATGTCAGCTATATTGCTTGCTCGCGTCAGCTGCTCGATAAACGTGATCGAATCTACCCGCAATTTGCAACGCACAATGCTCACTCAGTGGCAACAGTGCTGCAACTTGCTGGTCAAGATAACCGCAGCTTTGAGTTTCAGCGACTCCACGGCATGGGTGATACGCTGTATAACGTGCTCGAAAAAGAGAGCAAAACTCGCTGCCGGATCTACGCCCCAGTTGGTGAGCATCGTGATCTACTTGCTTATCTTGTACGCCGGTTGCTCGAAAACGGTGCGAACTCTTCCTTTGTCAATCAAATCGTCGACACTGAAATTGCCCCTGAAGAAATTGCCAAAGATCCAATCAGCCAAGCCTTAGCCAATGCTTCGGCATTCAACGATGGATTATTGCATCCAAGCCAGTTGTTCGGTAAGCAACGTCGTAACTCTAAGGGTTGGAACATCAAAGACTTCACTGTCCTTGAGCAGCTCGAAACTGCCATGAAGCCTTATGCTGCCCCTCATCGATGGGATGGCAAGCCGATGACATCAGAAGCACTGAGCGAATCGCTTGAATCCAAGCCAGTGAATAACCCAGCTTTTGCAAACGAGCCAGTTGGGACAATTCTTGAGGCAAGCCCTGAGCTTGGCCAAGCAGCGATTTCGACTGCCGTCGCAGCCCAAGTGGCTTGGGCTGCGCGGCCTGTCAAAGAGCGCGCGGATATTATTATAAAAGCCAGTGATTTACTTGAGCAGCATTATGCTGAGCTCTTCGCCATATTGCGACGTGAAGCGGGTAAAACCCTCAACGATTGTATTGGCGAACTTCGCGAAGCCGTTGACTTTATGCGTTACTATGCGAAAGAAGCCAAGCATGCTGAAAAAGACACACAAGCTCGTGGCGTTATCGTCTGTATCTCACCTTGGAACTTTCCACTGGCCATTTTCTCGGGTCAGCTGGTAGCGGCGCTGGTAACAGGCAATGCCGTAGTGGCAAAACCTGCAGATCAAACACCATTAATTGCGATTAAAACCGTCGAGCTACTGCTTGAAGCTGGCGTACCGCAAGAAATCCTCCACTTACTCCCAGGACGAGGGTCGACGCTTGGTCAGGCGCTGATCAGCGATCCACGTATTAGTGGCGTTTGTTTTACTGGTTCCACAGAAGTTGCCCAGCATATCAACCGCACTTTGTCTGAGAATGCCGGCTCAGATGCGATTTTGATTGCCGAAACCGGTGGCTTAAACGCCATGATTGTCGACTCTTCAGCTCTACCTGAACAAGCGGTGCGTGATATAGTGGCCAGCTCGTTTCAAAGTTGTGGTCAACGCTGTTCCGCGCTTCGAGTATTGCTCGTACAAAAAGATGTTGAAGATCGCATGATTGAAATGCTCAGCGGCGCTATGGATTGTCTGCAAATCGGTGATCCTGCTGATATTCGCACTGATGTCGGCCCAGTGATCGATCAAAAAGCTAAAGGCGTCATCGATCAGCACTGTGACAAAATGACCGAGCAAGGGCGGGTCATCAAGAAACTTGAGCTACCCACAGATTTGCAAGGCGTTTATTGCGCGCCACATTTGGTACGCTTGTCTCATATCAGTGATCTCAAGCAAGAAATCTTTGGGCCGGTATTGCATCTTGTCAGCTACAACGTGCAAGATTTGGATAAAACTACGCAATCTATTAACGATACTGGTTACGGTCTTACGTTTGGAGTTCACTCTCGAATTGACGGCCGCGTACAAAAAATCGTTGACTCAGTCAATGTCGGTAACTATTACGTCAACCGCAATCAGATTGGCGCAATCGTCGGGTCACAGCCTTTTGGTGGCCATGGTCTTTCCGGTACCGGCCCCAAAGCTGGTGGTCCCTTGTATCTTCGACGTTTTCGGCGTTCAGAGAACACTGATGCTGATATCAGCCTCGAAAGCTCCGAGGCACTCAACAGCTTATTAATCACCACCCGTCAGCTTGATGAGGCTGCTGTATCCTTGAATAACACAAGCCTCAAAGCTCGTGAAGATCGACCGGCGTATCTGCGTTCCATTTTAAAGGGCGCTGGCAAAGAAGCGATGAGCGCTGCAGCCTCACTTGATATGGGACCAATGGAGCTGCCAGGACCAACTGGCGAATCAAACCAGTACAAGATGACACCAAGAGGCTTGGCATTGTGCCTTGGACAAACCGCAGATGTTGCCCTTGCTCAAACAATTCAAAGTCTTGTCGCTGGCAATAAGACAATTGTTGTCCTCGCCGAGCCTTCAAATGAAATAACTAAAGTCTTCAAGCGCTTAGTTCAAGCCGAACTACCGATTGCGCTATTTCATGGTCAGGTGGAGTCAACTGAGCTCACCCGTATGAAACTGCTTGATCTCGTTGCCTTTACAGGTACTGAGGCTGAACAACTAGCACTTCGTAAGGCGCTCAGCAAGCGCAGCGGCCCTATAGTTCCTCTCATCAATGAAGTAATCTACCCTGCTGGCTACGTTCATGAAAAGACCATGTCAAATGACACTACCGCCGCTGGTGGTAATGCTCAGCTACTGGCCGAAATGAGCTAGCGAATGTAAACATTTAAAACCCGCACTGTATATCATTACGCTGCGGGTTTTTTATTGCTCATTTTAAGCGCTTTTATAGTTAAAAGTTATATTTATACCCTTATTAGCTCCCTCAGCGAGTTAGATGACTTGTTCTAATTTTCGTCATCTGGCATAGTATTTTGCACAATCTGCGGGCAAATCGCTGCTCGCGCCGCACTTTCTCTTCAAATTCAAACGCCAACCTTATTCGGTCCGCTCGGGTTCTGAGTTGACGTGATGTACAAAGGATGTACCCATGACTGGTCAACCGGTTATAGCAACAGGCTCACAACGCAACTTAAACACACCTAGTAATGCAAGCAATGCAAGTAACGATAACCAAGCAATCTATTTAGCTGCCTTAGAACGGGTGCCTGCGCCACTCACCGGCCGAGCCAAGCTCAAGCAGACCTTACGCGATAGCTGTTGCTTGTTTAAACTTGCCCGAATTGAAGCCTATCGCTTCTTGCCCCACAAACCAGACGTACACATCAATCGCTCACAATTGCGTGGACCAACTGGATTAGGCGCCCAAGTCGAACACCGCTTGCTTACAACCCAAGGCCTACCCCAACTCGACAGAACTGAAAGAATCGCCCTGCAAGCACGACTCCAGCAGCTGAGCATAGTCAGCCTGGACTATTTACGGGCAACCCAAGCCAAGAATAGCCATCAGCAACAGCACTTATTGAAGCAAATAGTCTTGCTACTTGGTCACGATAAATTAGGATTGTATTGCTTACAAGCTTGCCAGCAGCCCATGCAGACTCTGCGCTCGTTTGACATCAAAGGTCGTAATATCCCGATGCCCATTGCTAATCTTTTGCAAGATTTTTCGACATCGAAACTCAATAGGTATTCCCAGCAGTTATCGCTCAAAGATCAGCAACGACTGATTCGACAACTCAATTGTTTTCCAAGTCGCCAACTTGGGATACTTAAAAAAGCAGCGAATCAGTTCATTACGAAAGCCAATGCCACACCACTGGTTGCTGAGCTTCTGCAAGCCCTCAATGCGCCTGAGGCCCAAACGCCTCTTTACATTAGTCCCGCTAGCTCTTCTAACTCATCACCAATGGGTAGTAGCTCACCCGCCCGACCAGCGTCAGCATCCAGCCATACCCATTCAACTACGAGCAATAGTTCCATCGAGTTACTCGGCAATAGTCTCACTCTAGCCCAAGCCATTGCACAATTGATCGATCAAGTTGAGCGTACCGCTTACGACCATGACCCAAGCCTACGCCAGACCAATCATTCGCAAGCTTTTGCCGCATGTCAAAAAGCGCTGGCAAAGAATTCTGCTTGCTTGACAGTACTTGATCAAATTTTACTCGCGTGTACACCAGGCAACGCCGAGCATCTTGTTGAATTTCCTGAAATCACTAAAATCCTACCCCCAGAGATTTTGAAAAATCTCCAAACCAACATGCGAAGTTTTACACAACGTCATCCTTTAGAAATAGCATTTGCCCAAACAATGCTTGCCCGACTACCAGTACATAAGCGCTTGCAGCTGTTGAGCGCACTACCACTTCACGTGTCAGCAGCGCCAGAATTGGTACACGCTTTGCTCGACAAACTTAAAACAAGCCTAAGTGCTCATAAAACGGCAGGATTATCCCAAATCCAACCATATCATCAAGGCTTTGAACAAGCCGCAATTGCCGAGTTCGGCCTGGGTTTGCTCGGATGTCAAAGCGGTGAAGAAGTCAAACAACTGCTACTACAGCCTAAGTCCCTCAGCTTGTTTCGTGATTTAACCTGTCAAGAAGATTTTGGAGCCGCTTTCAATAGTTTTCTCAAACTGTTGCCAAGTTCTTTTGAAGTAAATTTACAGCAACTCCGCCAAGAGTTTTCCCTTGATCGACTTGCCGCCACTGGCAAAGCCATCGTGCCACATCTTGATGATCACCAATTAACAATGCTAGTTGAGCGGCTACCGAGTCACGGCCTTGAGGTTGCTCTTTCAAAAAAACAAGAGCTTTTGCGATTCTTAGGCTACGAGAACAACAACGTCAGTCAGGGTTTGGCTGATCGCGCCAACGAAATGCAACAGGCTTTGAGCAGCACCCTGGTCAAAAAAGGTGAGTTGCTACAGCGTTGTTTAGAATCTAGCGAAAGCTTTTTGGAATTCATCGATGCCAGCGGTGTGCTTACAGCAGAGCCTACAATAGCCAATAAACAGCGACTTGCGCTCTTGTTTGATCACCAGGCACTTAGCACACTATTAGCAACGGTTGCACCAGCTGATCGCAAACAATTTATATTAGAGGACCAGGCCTGTCTTGCTCAATGCAATCGATTACTCGAAGCAATGCTCCCCAAATCTGATCAACATGGACTCAGACCAGGTACAGTGCTCAATGAGCTACAAGCCATAGCGCAACAACTCAGTCAACTGCAAACCCAGCAAGAAATAGCCCGTACTGCTGCGGCAATGTTTCCAGCAGATCTTCAGCAAGGTATTCCCTTACATTCGAGGCAACAACTCGTTGAGCATTGCCTCGAAGCCATCGCGACCCCTCAGATCGGGGCGATCATGACCAAAACACAGCAAATCGACGAGCTCTGGACTACAACTCAGCTATTGATCAACGCCAGTGATCGAACCATCACGAAACGCGATCCACTGACCCAGAACCCAATTCTATTTATGGAAGATGGTAGTTGCGTTGATGACCAAGGTCAGCAGCTTGCAAAAGGTGATCCTCGGAACATCCAACTACGAGCGAGATTCAACCTAGACACAGATTGGCAAGCAGCTCAGCACCAGTGCCAACAAGCGCTCAAGCAATCGATTCGCCAAGTATGGCCCGGTATGATGGCGGTGCTTTCATGTCATTCAAGTCGGGCATCAATGAGCGAGCTGCTTGAGCAAGCCATGCTGCCTAAAGATTTGCAAACCCTTATGCTCAATCTCTTCGACCAACTTCTGCCACCAGATTTGCGCGAATCTGCAGCTGGCCAAGCGATCGTCAAAAGCTTGCAACATCTGCCAAATCACCTTGTCGATCAACTTATTCATCATATTCCAGATGCACTGCTCAGCCGATTTGGGGATGCCACAACCGATTTGCTCAATAATCTCGATCCCTATAAACAAATGCCGTTTTTTCAACATTTCACCAAACAGTTAGTGGCGTCATTGACTGATAATAAAGTCGTACAATCAGTTGCTGACGTGCTGACGAAAAACTATTTTACGAGTATCTGCCATGCCGACCGACGCGCTCTTGCCCACGCAATCTTATCTGTTGGCTGCCCCCAACTCGATCAGCAAGGTCAAATTACCGAGCATTCAATGACTAAACTGATCGGCGCAATGACACAAGCTGGTGGCCCTGGATTTCAAAAAGCAATGCAACTATTTAAGAATGATATTCATCACCCATCGATACGTCGAGCTCTCGATGCCATGAACAGCGACATCGCACCCCTGCCTCGCCAGCAAGTCAAGCAACTCATCGAAACGCAACTTCAAGCGCTCGGTTCGCCGTCGCGCTGGCAGCTTGTCGATCCAAGTAGCTATCAGCCCGGTACAAGAGATCAGCACGCCAAAACACTCTGGCCGAGTCAGCAGCAAATTCGCGATCGCCAACTGAGCTGTCTTGGCTCTGCAACCATTGCGCAAACTCATGAAGCCTATCTATGGCCTTGCGATAGTCATGGCACAATCGATAAAACGAAGCCGCCGGTACATGTTGCGCTTAAAATCCAACGTCCAGATATAGCTCATCGTATCAAACGTGAGATGAGCGCAGTTTCCAACATTCCCAAGCTTTCGACAAGTGTCGCCCGCACGCTTCAAGAGCTTGAGCGATCAATTGTCGATGAAACCGATTTTCGACGTGAATTTCAATTCAGCAACTTGATGCGACAGCTATATAAAGGGCCCGATCCTAGGGATCAATCGATTCAAGTCGTCACCATGCTCGATGCGAACGAAAAGCTGTTAATTCAAGATTTTGTTAAAGGCTGCTCAATTGATTCAACCTGGGCTTCTATGAGCAATCGCTATACTTTACAATTTATTGATGAAACTCAGCTCCAAAATCAGCTACCGTATCAAGCAACTCATACTCCGCGCCTTGAAGTAGTTCTACATCAAAACAATCCTCAATATTTACGAATCGTGCATGGCGATCAAGCACAGACCGTCAACTTGAATACCCAGCCTTTTGCCCAGCATCAACTTAACCGGCACTATCGCTTGTTTCGCGGTCAAGGTAATCAAGTTCAAGATGAAAAGCTTATCAACTTACTCCAGCAACACCAAGTTGTGCCAACCTTGTTGGGCCAGGCTGATATTCATAAACAAGCGCAATTCTTACAGCATTCAGGTACACGCCTTGAACAACTCACCGGTAAATTTGCAAAAGCTGCATTTATTGGTTTGCCTAACTCAAGCTATACCTTGCAGTGGCAGCAAGTGCCACCTAGCAAAGCCAATCAACGTTGCAATCAAGTGTACCTACAACAAACAGGTCATGACTGGACGCTGCACTCATTCGATGCAACAGGTCAACAGCAACACGCTTGGTCGAGTCAAGATCTTGGGCAGACTCCAGAATTTTCAGCATTACAGACTGCATTACAGAAACTGAACTCAAAACAAAAGCGCCTTAGCGTTGTCCAAGAGGGCACCCTCACCCCATTGATTCGAGCGGCAACTCGCAATGCGGTATTATTTCAAGGTGAGGGGTTTATCGACTCCGATCGCCACGACGGCAATTTGCTCATCGATCCCCTTGATCCCAACCTACAACAGCTCACCTGCATTGATACTGGCGCGGGCACCATCATTACCCGTCAACAGCGCTATGGCATGCTTAAGCTCGCAGCGAGTTTAGCGAGCACTAATGTTGATCTTTTGCTCAATGGCTTAGGCGATCTGATTCCCGACCTGTCCGAAATCACTAAAGGCCGTGAGCGCGATTTACGTCAAGCACTTAAAGAATGCCTCAATGGCCAACAACAACAAGCTGAACAACAAACTGAACTGTATCAGTTTTTACTTGCCCAAGGACTTGTCGACATTGATGTCGATGAACACCAGTTTTTTCATCAGCTCCATTATGATCCTGAGTTTACGAATTTAAAGCGCGAAGTTTTTAACTTTGCAAAACCATCTCAAGCCGCTCAATCCCTGCAAAGCTATGTGCGCTATCAGCATGGTACAGATCAAACTTGGCATGATTTAAATCATTCCAACCGACTCAACCAAGCATTGCAAGCCTTCGTGGGCAAACTTAACTATGGCCGGGTACTTGCGACCAATTCCGCCCAGAAAATCAATCCAAGTCATTGGCTTACTGACGGTCATAATTCGCTATTAATGCTCAAAACCGTGCGCAAAATTGCAAATATTCTCAATGCCCAAAATATTTATGCACCAGAATCAATCATTCAGCTTAATCGGGCCACTAAGTTTTTAGAAGACCAAATCAAAACCAACAACTTTCGTAAACTTACCCTCGCTCAGCACGTTCGCTCCCGGGATGACCATACCCCTCAAAACGAG
>Ga0115549_1001303_pt1 | contig 15150 bp, 17 predicted proteins | sample COGITO_mtgs_1004_2_FD_87176 | JGI IMG/M metagenome (GOLD analysis project Ga0115549, IMG submission 87176) | Pelagic marine microbial communities from North Sea - COGITO_mtgs_100430 | ecosystem: Environmental > Aquatic > Marine > Epipelagic | place: Germany:Helgoland, sampling site Kabeltonne...
GCTTATAGTTCAGCCCGGTAGAACGCACCGCTCATAACGGTTAAGTCACAGGTTCAAATCCTGTTAAGCTTAAATTTTTACAAATGAAATTAGATATTAAAAGCTATAGGTTAAAAAAAATTGAACATTATTTAAAAAATAATAAACTTATTTTTGTTATAAATACGGGAAATGTAAAACATAATAAGATAACAATTTTTCAAAATTTTTTTGTAAGTAATAATCTTTTTAAGAAAATATTAAAAAATTCAATTTATACTAATTTGACGTTTCTTATAAACGGTCTTATTAATTTATCAATTATAAAATATAATTTAAATTCGAATATAGATAAGCATTTTAAAACAAATCTTAATTCTAAAAACAATAATATACTAGTAGCTTTAAAATTAAATAATAAAATATACTCGTCTTCACAATTGACTAAACTTAAAAGCCTGAATTATTCTAGGAACGTATTATTTTTACATAAGACACTCAAGAATTGTGTATCTTTTCCAAGTAAAAAAATGATTTCGAAATAATGTGACTTGAACACATGACTTCCTGTTCCCAAAACAGGTACGCTACCAACTGCGTCATATTTCGATAAAATATGAAAGAAATAGGATTCGAACCTATGATTAGGAAAACCTAACAGATTTACAATCTGTCACTTTAAACCACTCAGTCATTCTTTCAAAAATCTTTTAGTACGTTGTTTAAATCTTTTTAATTTTTTCGGCCTACAACCATTATGAGGCTGTAAATTAGAACTTTTCATTATTTTTAAAAAAACAATTTTTTTAAGAAGTTTTATTATTAAATGTTCGTAATATGGTTTAACGTTTTTAAAATGTAAAGCAACAGTTTGATTATGTAAAAAATAAGATTTTAAAATTAAAGTTTTCAATAAGTTAATTACTGCAATAGGTTGCGTTTTTTTTTGTTTTTTTTTTAAATTTATGTAACCACTAGATAAAAAAATTAAAGTTTGACCTTTTATATTAGCTAAATTGATCAGAGTATTTGTACTAGAAAATGTTATATTTAAAACATAATTTACACTGTTTTCAAGTACCTGTGATTTTTTTTCATTACTTTGTAACTTAGTTATTGATTTTATATTTTTAAGATTTTTTAACGTTTTTTTTATTTGTTTGTTTTTAGTGTTGATATAAGGTAAAACTTTCAATGTTTTTATTAAAACCATGTATTAAATTATATATTTAAATTAATTTGTGTTAAAATGATATTAAAAAAAAAAAAACCTACAACTTCATCACAACGGCATTTTATAAGCTTGAATAACGCAGAACTAGAAAAAAAACCTTTTTTAAAAAACAAAATAAAAGGTTTAAAAACTGCTTCAGGAACTAATAACTCAGGTAAAATCGTAAGTAGACGAAAAGGAGGGGGTAATAAAACTAGATACAGAAAAATTAAATTTGACCGAAGTACTTATTCAGTAGGGATAGTAGTTACTAAAGAATATGATCCTTACAGATCTAGTAACATATGTTCGATATACGACTTTATTAAAAAAAAATATTATTATATCATAGCTCCCAGTAATTTAGATATAGGAAATATAATTAAATCCGGTAAAACTGTAGATATTTACAACGGAAACTCACTTCCACTATCGAAAATACCTGTTGGCTCTTTAATCCATAATATATCAACTAAAACTACAAAAAAAGCTGAATTAAGCAGATCAGCCGGTACATTTTCTCAAATAATTGAAAAAACTCCTACAACCGTACGACTTGTACTAAGTTCTGGGGAACAAAGATATATTTCCGCTAATTGTTTTGTTACTTTAGGAACTGTTTCAAATGAATCTTGGTTTTTAACTACTGTAGGAAAAGCAGGGAGATCTAGGTGGCTAAACAAAAGACCAAAAGTAAGAGGTGTCGCTATGAATCCTATTGATCACCCACACGGTGGAGGAGAAGGTAAAACATCAGGTGGCCGTACTTCAGTCACTCCTTGGGGAAAACCTACAAGAAATAGAAAAACAAGTAACTCTAAAAATAAATTAAGAATTTTAAAAATAAATGGCTAGATCAAAATGGAAAGGTCCGTATGTTAATGAAAAATTACTAGAATCGATTAAAAACTATAAAAACAATAAACCAGTTTTTACGAATTCTAGAACTTCTACAATAATACCTATATTTATTAATAAAACCATAAATGTTTATAACGGTAAACTTTATCAAAAATTAAAAATAATAGAAAGTATGGTTGGGTATAAACTTGGAGAGTTTGTTCCTACCCGTAAAAACTTTTCTTTCAAAAAAAAATAAAAAATAGCATGTCTAAAAAAATAGATGCTTCTCTATTTCGTAGGGGTTTAAAAAATCGTGAATGGGACTTTAAGTACATCGAAAAAAGTAAAGAAGAATCTTCTTTACTTTTTTATAAAAATTTTCAAATTCAAAACTATATTACTAAATTATTTAATTCGTACGGTTTAATTGTAATGATGTTTAAAATTGAATATTCTATATCATGTATAGTAATTAAAATATCAATTTTTGATTTAAATTCTAAGCATATAAACCTAACACCCCAAAAAACTTTTAAAAAATTTAATAACATAATAAATAATAATTTAATTATCTCATTAAAAAATTACTATAACGTAAATAAAGTAAGTATAAAATTAAAAAATTTAAATAAAGTTTTTGAAAATAATTTAATAAAATCTAAACATTTTAAAATTGAATTTAAAAAAAATCTTTCACAATTAAGAGTTTTAAAAAATAATACAAAACAATTAGAACTTATCAAACTTGCTTTTATAATAATTAGTAATAAAAATACGGCTAAACTATTATCTAAATTTATAAGTTATTTATTAAACAATACAAAAAATAAATATAGCAGTAATATTTTTATTTCTTTTAAAAATATATTTAATGTATTAATTAGATCTAAAGTATCTAAAATTTCAGGAATTTCTATACTTGTAGCAGGAAGAATAAATGGTTTTCCTAGAGCTAAAAAAAGACAAATTAAAATAGGTACTTTACCTGTACAATCGATTAATTTAGAAATCGACTACTCTAAAGAAACTGTGTACACGGATAACGGTACATTAGGCTTAAAAATTTTAATTTGTAATAAAAACGAACAAAATTTTTAATTATTCAGCATTATCATGTTTTTACAACCCAAATCTTTAAAATATAAAAAACTTAAAAAAGGTAAATTAAAAAAATTAGAACAGAAATCCACTCAACTTAAATTTGGAACTATAGGTTTAAAATGCACACAATCAGGTGTTATTACAGCTAGACAAATAGAATCTGCTAGACAAGCTATAAATAGAAAAATAAATAGAAAAGGAAAATTATGGATTAGAATTTATCCTAATTTGCCTGTTACCTCTAAACCTTCTGAAGTCAGAATGGGTAAAGGTAAAGGTTCAGTTAGTCACTGGGTTTCACGAGTAAGAGCCGGGCAAGTTTTATTCGAACTTTGCGGAATAGATTTTTACATTGCAAACTTAGCTTTTAATACAGGGAAAGCTAAGTTGCCTTTAAAAACTAAAATTTTTAAATAAAAAAACTTTATTACTATATAAAAGACTACAATAAAAATAAAATTTTGATGATCTTATTTTAAGAAGATAATTTCCGCAACTTTAACTGAATTATTTAAGTTTTATAAACTTAAAAAATAAAAAAAATGTTATTACAAGGAGCAAAATTTATAGGAGCTGGATTAGCTACTATAGGATTAGCAGGAGCAGGAGTAGGAATAGGTACAGTATTTGGAGCTTTAGTAATTGGAGTTTCAAGAAACCCTTCTCTAAAAGATGAATTATTCAAGCTTGCTATTTTTGGATTCGCATTAACTGAAGCTATAGCTTTATTCTCATTAATGATGGGATTTTTAATTCTATTTGCTTTATAATATAAAATCTTAGTTTAAAAAGTATATAGCTCAATTGGTTTAGAGCATTGGACTTTTAATCCACAGGTCCTGGGTTCGAGTCCCAGTATACTTAATGATTATAACAAACATAAGTTACATTCTTTTAGTTACTATAACTTTATTTTTTATAGGACTTTTAGGACTTGTATTAAATCGTAAAAATATATTAATAACTATTATGTCTATAGAAATTATGCTTTTAGCTGTTAATTTAAATTTTGCTATTTTTTCAGTTTATTTAGATGATATAATAGGTCAAATTTTTGTTTTATTTATTTTAACGGTAGCTGCTACAGAATCATCTATAGGACTTTCTATTTTGTCTGCATACTATAAATTAAAACAAAATATTCAAATGGAACGCATTAAAAACATAAAAACATAGTTTTTCGGAAAAAACGGGATTTGAACCCGCAATCTTCGACGTGACAGGTCGACGCTTTAACCAAGTTAAGCTACATTTCCAAAATAAATGAAATTTTTTAAAATTAATAATATAAAATTTAATTATAATTTAGAGTTCCAAAGTAATCAGAAAAAAGATCAATGGAAAATTAATGCTCCATTAATCGAATACTGTGAAACCCTTGGAATTACTATTCCTCATTACTGCTACCATAAAAATTTGTCTATTTCAGGAAATTGTCGGATGTGCTTGGTGGAACTTAAAAATTCCCCTAAACCTGTTGTATCCTGTGCTTTAAATGCTAAATCATGTTTAAACAACAGCGAACTTTACACTAACAGCCCTTTAGTTAAAAAGTCCAGAGAAAATGTTTTAGAATTTTTACTACTAAATCATCCTTTAGATTGTCCTGTATGTGATCAGGGAGGGGAATGTGATTTGCAAGAACAATCTTTTTTTTTTGGTATGTCTAAAAAAAGATTTTATAATTTTAAACGGGTTGTCATGGACAAAAACCTTGGCCTAATCGTTAAAACCGTAATGACAAGATGTATACATTGTACTAGATGTATAAGATTTGCTAGAGAAATAGCTGGTGTAAACGATTTAGGGATATTTGGAAGAGGATTAAATAGTGAAGTAGGTACTTATGTTCAGAAAACATTTAAATCAGAACTGTCTGGTAATGTTGTCGATCTTTGCCCTGTAGGAGCTTTAACATCTAAACTTTACCCTTTTGTAAGCCGTAGTTGGGAATTAAAAAATATAAATTCTATAGATTTTTCTGATGGTTTTGGATTAAATATAAATCTTAACTTAAAAAATAACAAAATTATTAAAATAAATCCTGGATTTAATCACGAAGAAAACAGCATAACCTGGATTTCAGATAAAACACGTTTTTCATTTGATGGGATGTTTTCTCCTGAAAGGGTTTTAGAAGGATTTATTATATATGGAAATAAAACATGTAAAACCTCTATAATGTGGGAAAAACTTTTAAATGAAATAATTAATACGTTATATTTTGAAGATCATTTAAACAGGCATTTTTTAAAATCTAATAACTTATTAATAGTTTTTGATTCCACTATAAGTTTAGAAGTTTTAAACTTACTAATGTTATTTTCAAAAAAATATTTTTTCATAACTCTTAGAACATCTGAAGGAAACTTTAAAAATAATGATCTTGAAACCAACTTAACCACAAATGCAACTACAAAATTAAAAAGTTCAAATTTATGTATGTTTTTTGGTGTTAATTCAAAATACGAAGGTTCTTATCTAAATTTAAAATTAAGACAACGTTATTTAAAAGGTAATTTTAAAATAATATCTATAAACTCTTTGTTAGATTTAACTGTACCAGTTAATTATTTTGGCTTAAATATTAAAAATATAAAATCATTATTTGAAGGTAATAGCTTTTTATGTCAAGATCTTGTGAATTCTTCTAATCCTTTATTAATTTTTAGTTCGAAAATTTATAACAGAAAAGATTTTTCAGCAATTTCATCTTTGATTAACTTTTTAAAATCAAAAAACTATATATTAAATTATGAAAATGTAAGTACACTAAGTTCGTCTATAAACGAAGTTGGCGTTCATTATGTTAAAGGATTTAACCCTTTAACCGTCAATGATTTAGAAAAAAGTAATGGAATTTATTTTTTAAATACTAATGTAAACAAATCAAGTCAATTTAGTAAAATAGTAAATTTAAAAGTATTAAATTATTTTAAGTCAAATTCAACCAACAATTCTATGTATTGTTTTGAAAATAATAATAGTATTATTACTAATACCCCTAAAAACTTTTTAACAAATTACTCAATTTCCAATTACATTAATTTACCAAATAATGTTTTTTTTGGGACAAATAGTACGTATTTAACAACTAACGGCTATTTTAAAAAAGTAACAAAAATTTTATCTTCAGAAAAACAAATAAAAGAAGATTGGCAAATTTTAAGAAAAATTTTTTCTTATTCAAACAATATAAGTTTTTCAAGTAACATTAAATATAATCAATTAATAAATTTTTCTAATAATACATTACATTCTTCTAGAAAAATATTAAACTGTTTATATATAGCTAGTAGATTTTCTTTGACAAACCAATCAAACATACTAAAAGAAAAAATTTCAGGCACTTTTAACATCAATAGAAAAAAAATTAAAATAGTCAAGTCTAAATTATATACCACTAATTTAAAAATTTGGATAAAAGATTTCTATATAGGGGGTACTGATAATTACAGTAATAAATCTATAAATATGATAAATAGTTCAAAGTTATACAGATACCAAACAACTAACTTTAATATCTTGACATATATACTTTAATTTACTCATTTCGCTATACCAAAAAGGGGACTTGAACCCCTATTCTTTAAAAAGAACTAGAACCTAAACCTAGCATGTCTACCAAATTCCATCATTTTGGTTTATGATTACTGTATACCTCCCCACCAATAGACAGTAACAAATAAAAACAACCATACCACATCTACGAAATGCCAATACCAAGCAGCTGACTCAAAACCAAAATGGTGAGTCGATGTAAAATGGTTTAAAACAATTCTTACTAAAGAAACAAATAAAGTTATTGTTCCAATAAAAACATGAAATCCGTGAAATCCAGTTGCCATATAAAAACAAGAACCAAATACACTATCACTTATATTAAACGGTGCATCAAAATACTCTAAACCTTGAAAAAGAGTAAACACAGTAGCTAAAATAATAGTTAATATTAAACCTATTATAGCTTGTTTTTTACTTCTTACGATTAAAGCGTGATGAGCCCAAGTAACAGTTGCCCCTGAACTTAATAAAAATCCTGTATTTGTTAAAGGTAAACCTGACGTTTGTATAGTTTCTATACCAATTGGGGGCCAAATACTACCTATATTAAATGTTGGAGATAAACTAGAATGAAAAAAAGCCCAAAAAAAAGCAAAGAAAAACATTATTTCAGAAACTATAAATAAAATCATTCCTAACCTTAAACCTCTTTGTACCGAAAAAGTGTGTTGCTCTTCAAAAGTGGCTTCTCGTATTATATCTCGCCACCACATATACATAACATATAGAATAGTAGAAAGTCCAATTAAACATAAATGACCTCCTCCTGAAAAATTATGCATATAACTTACTCCCCCAGAAGTTAAAAAAAACGCACCTAATCCTGCTACCAAAGGCCAAGGACTTGGATCAACTAAATGAAATGAATGTTTAGTTTTTAAGTATTTAAAATGTTCATTGTATTGAATATTAATTATTAAATTATTTGAATTTTGCTCTTTCTTTTTATTAATAAATTTTTTTATTATTTTTGAAAATAACGTCATAACTATTACTAATTTTTTATTTTTCATTGATTAAAAAAATTCCCACACAACTAAATATGAATAAATTCTTATAATCAATTAAATCACTAAATATAAATAAAGATTGCCTAAACCCTAGAATAAGAGTACTTCCTACCAAAATAAGAAAAGTATAATGGTAAATATAACTACTTTGTAATTTAATTACTTTTGTAGCTGACGTTAGTACAAAAGACGATAATCCCATAGGCCCAAAAATTTCTATAATTCCTCTATCTATTACTTTATAACTAACATTATACCCGAAAGAAAAGAAAAATTGCCCTATGTACTCGTTGTAAACTTTATCAAAAAACCATTTTTTATTTAGAAAATTATAAATTTTTCTTCCAATTAGAGTTATTTTCCAGTTAAATAAAGTACTGCTAGCATAAGAGTACAGCATAGCAGAAGAAAAAACGCCCAAAAGACTTAAAATAACAGGTAAAAGTTTAAATTTATGATTAATAAATTCTGCATCTATCATATTCATATTTTCTGGTAATATATAAATAGAATTACCCCAAAAGTCAGTTCCCATACCTATGATCATGTCTTTGGTATAAAAACCTATAAAAATACTAGGAATAGAAAGAACTGCTAATGCAATACAAATTTGATACGAAGAGTCATAAGCTGAGCAAATTACTTTTTTATAACCGTTAGGAGATGACAAAAACGTTAAAAATACCAGTCTTGTAGAATAAAAAGCTGTAAGAAATGCACCAACAGATCCTAATAAATAACTAAAATGACCTTGAGAAGAGTATTTTCCGTAAGCAACTTCTAAAATAACATCTTTTGAATAAAACCCTGTTAAAAAAGGAAAACCTATTAACGCTAAGGAACCTATAGACATCATAGAATAAGTAAACGGCACTAATGCTTTTAGACCACCCATTTTTCTCATATCTTGTTCATCAGCAACTGCATGAATTACAGATCCTGCTCCTAAAAATAATAGTGCTTTAAAAAACGCATGATTTACTAAATGAAAAACTCCTACTGAATAGTTAGATAACCCGCAAGCAAAAACCATATAACCTAATTGACTACAAGTAGAATATGCTATAACCTTTTTTAAATCGTTTTGCAATAACCCAACAGTTGCAGCAAAAAAAGCTGTACTAGCTCCCATTATTGTTATCAGTTTTAATATAGTAGGACTGTATTCATAAATAGGCGAACTTCTTGCTATTAAAAATACCCCAGCCGTTACCATAGTAGCCGCATGAATTAACGCTGAAACAGGAGTTGGTCCTTCCATAGCATCAGGTAACCAGGTATGTAACCCTAACTGAGCCGATTTTCCCGTTGCCCCAACAAATAAAAAAAAACCTATAAAATCTATTAATGTAAAGTTTAGTATAATAGGATCATTACTAACAAAAAAGGGAGTTAAAGAAAAAATTGTTGCATAATCGACTGATTTATAATTTATAAAAATAGTAAAAATACCTAAAACTAGACCGAAATCCCCTATTCTATTTAAAATCATAGCTTTTATAGCAGCTTTATTTGCTTGAATTCGAGTGAACCAAAAATTAATAAGTAAAAATGAGCATAACCCAACACCCTCCCATCCAACAAACATTTGAACATAGTTGTCAGCTGTTACTAAAATAAGCATAAAAAACGTAAATAATGACAAATAACTCATAAATCTTGGTAAATGAGGGTCATGTGACATATATTCAGTCGAATATAAATGAACTAATGAAGACACAAATGTTACAACACAGCACATAACTACTGTTAAAGTGTCAAACTGAAAACCCCAGTCAACATTTAAGACTTCACAGTTTATCCATGTCGTTAATTTTATATAAACAGGGCTTCCTATTAAAGCTACCTCATAAAAAGCAAAAAAAGAACAAACAAACGTAATAATAAGACACGCTACAGTTAAAACACCAGCTCCTTTAGGTCCAATTGTTTTTCCGAATAAACCAGATATAACAGAACTTATAAGAGGTAAAAACACTATAATTAAATACATTTTATAAGTAATAACGGACTTGAACCATTAACATTCTCGTTGTAAGCAAGACGCTCTACCATTGAGCTAATTACTTTATACTTTTTGTCTAAAGGCAGAATTGAACTGCCGTCCTAAGGATTTTCAGTCCTTCGCTCTAACCAACTGAGCTATCTAGACTTTTGAAAAAACAAATTTCACCGTAACAATCTAAAAACTTTAAATACCCTTTTATGTTTCTATTATCAAGTTTGTTTAAAAACGTAGAATTAGAATTAAGGTTTTTTTTTAAAATTGACAACACTTTTAAATTATCAAAAGAAATTTTTATCTCGATTTTTATATCTTTACATAAATTTTTTGAAATTTGTTTTATTAAAAATATTAAAAAAACATTAGAATAAGAATAAATTTCTAAATAACTTGTATAATTTCTTATTTCAAATTGTTCTTGAGCGGTTTTATTCACATGCGGTGATTTTAATACAGTAAATTTTTTTTTATTGAGTTTTTGTTTTTTTAACTTATTCATATAAACAGGAAACTCGTTTAAACCATTTATTTCAGTTACCAAAAATTTTAAAAAATTTTTATAAGAAAATTTATTTTTCGAATTTATTTTTAATATTAAAAACATAAAATAATATCAATATATTTAGGTGATTAATGGGATTTGAACCCATGTCTTTTAAAATCACAATCTAACACTCTAACCTACTGAGTTATAATCACCTTGTAAAGAGTTTTTTGCATCATTAATTTTAGTGATAAAGTTTTATAAACATTGATTTTTTCTTCTTAAACATCTAAAAAAATGTGCAATAAAAAATATCAATCTGACATTTAATATCTTAGCGTGCTGGTATTCGTAAATTTAATAAGTTAACGGTTAAAAAGTAAAAGTAAAGTTTATTTTAACAAAAAAAATTTACTTATTAAACACGTATGGACAATTTAACAAATTTTTTGCTTTTCAGAATTATATTTTTTTTACGTAAAATTTTTTTAATTCACTCATAAGCAGACACTTGTAAACAAGCTTTTTTATTTGTAAATAGTAAATTTTCTGGTGTTTTATTATAAACTTTAATAATAAAAAGGATTTTTTATAAACCCAGTTGAAATTTTTTTACAATAATTTTTAATTTGTTTAAAACCATATCTGGTTCTCTATAAGGTAATATGAAAAATTTAACTTTTTCTACTTTTTAGTCATACAGGTGATTATTTTGCTCCTTCATAACGATAACATTTTCTAGGATCAAAAGTGTCAGGTGTTAACGTAATTTCATCCATATTAGATAAAAATTCTTTTTCTAATTTTTCGATTCGTTGATAAGGTTTTCCTACTAAATCTCTTTTCAAGAATGAAAAAACTAAGTCTTTCGCTAAAGTTTTCATAAAAGGACTACAATAAATCTCTTTTACTATATCATAAAACATATCTACATCATTAGGGTGTAACATAACACAATCGTGTAAATGATTTAGTATCCTCTTACCACCTGTAAGTTTATCATATTTTAAAATAAACATACGCATTACTGAAGCATCTATTGAATGTATTAAATTAGGCCTAAAACTTCTTTTGTGTCTATCTTTTCTAGTTTTACTTGACCTTTTTGTAAAAGGTTCTTCTACTTTTATTGTACATTTATATTGATTATGTTTTCCTATTACTGGATTATAGTAGTTTTTTATAATATTTTTATAATAATCAAAATCCCAAGATATTATGCATTTGTCTAAAGTACCTATCTTTATAGGTAAGTTTTGTTCTACAACTATTAAAGCTGCTTCATTTAAGATATCTAATTGTCTTTTAAGGTCAGGAAATACATAGTTCATAAATTCAGGATATTCTATACTAAATTTATGAAAAAGTTCTTTTTCATCTTCCGGTACTGTTATTTCATAAATTTCTTCATATTGTTCTATCCATCTATCAGTACGACTTCTATGCTCTTCATTATAAAAAAAGCACATTAATGCATATTTTTGAGATTTTCTATTTTCTGTAAGAAACTTAAATGCTTTAGTTTCAGTATTTATATTAGACATTTTTTCTTTAAAAAAGATTTTTGTCTGTTTTAATAAATAACTATAAATACAACTAAAAGGACCTTCTAAGAGATTACATTTTTCTGCTAATATTTTATTAGAAGTAAGTAATGCTATAAGAGTTGGTCCTGATCCTACCTGGTCTATCTCAAGCTGTAATGCTGTTTTTTTATTTTTGAGTTTAATAAGTCTGATATTTCTATTTGTAATAACTCAAAATATAAAGCTTGATTTGACAAATTAATTTTATTTTCCTGGAAAAACTTACCCATTGATTGAAAAGAGTCTTGTTTTTCTTCATTAAATTTCTGTAATTTTTCAGGTTCTGGAGAATAATAAGCTGTTAACATATTTTTAAAACCAATTGTTGTTAGCCGTCTAGGTTTATGATCTTCAAGGAGATTTTTTAAGTAACCAGACGTTCTAGACATTAAATACTCTAAAGGATACATTCTTAATCTAAAGTCTAATCTGGTACTATAATATAAACAGTATCCTTTATATAAATTACTTATGTCTAAAGATGTCAGTAAAATCTGTCGATTTGATTTTGCTGTTGCTAGTTTAAATTTTTTTAAATTTTTAGTGGTATTTGCGATGTATTCCATTCTTGTTATACCACAAATCCTTGCCATTTTAGTAAATGTTTTCATTTTTTCTGGTACTTCTGTTTGTAAAGAAAGTTTATTTCTAAGAAGAGAAAATACTACTACTTTTAAGGAATTAGACCAGGTTGTTTCAGACCATTTTTTATATTCGCTAACTTGTTCATTAAATTCGTACTCCGTAGGAAATTCTTTTTGTTTTTTTCGCTCTCTATTGACTTCTTTTAACAAATTTTCAAACTTTTCAGATACAACAAACTGTTTTTTCTGAGCTATATGTAGTGATTTTATCGCTTCATCACTTACCTGTATATTATGGTAACCGTTTTTTACTGGTGCTATCCAATCAACAACTTCATCTTTTGATTCTGCTATCGATGGTGGTAAAATACGTGGTATATTATGTGCTGATGCTATTGAATTGTCTAATTTATGATTAAATACATATATTATATATTCTTTGTATTTTGCTGGTTTACGGGTTTTTTCTTTATATATACGTTTAATTACACCTGTTTCTTCAAAAAAAGAAAGTAATAAATGAGTAAGATAAGTACTTTCAAAATACCATATTTGTTTTTCTGCAAAAAAAACTTTTTTTCTTTCTTGCTTAAAAGTGGTTTGTAAGTTTTTTAAACAAGCAATTATATAAGTATTACTATTGTCTTTCAATAATCCTTTTTTACTTAAAAGATGAAAAAGAATATTTGATAAATAAATAGTTAAATACGTAGAAAAAGAATAAGATAGATCTATTTTTTTAGCTTTTAAAAAATTAGAATCTAAATGTGTGTTAAAAAATCTTTTTGTATTATTATATTTAATATTTATATTAGTATCATAAGCTTTTTTCATCGATATTTTTACTATCTCTGAGAATAAATCTTTAGGTTTTATTTCATTTACCAATGTTGTATAATCTTTGTTTGATAATAAATAATTTTTGCCTTCTTCAGATAAAATTTCACTATAATTTTGTTGAAGAAATCTTAATACTCCGTCAAAGAAAAACTTTGAACGTTCTGAACCTCTCTTTCTTCTCTGTCTTATCGTTTCTTTGTCTTTAGAATAAAAATGAGAAGTAAAAAGAGTAATAAATTTTCGTAATTCTGAAGAATAAAGATCCTCTATTTGTTGATTTTCATATTTACTTTTTTTCATTAACTTTTTCCAAATAGATTCTTTATCTAATAATGAATCTATTTTCTCAGCCAATTCTTTTTTTTCTGTTTTTGATAGTTTTTTAAAGCTTTCACCATTATTTTCACCCAAAAGCTTTTTTAAATCACTCATAAAACCTTTTGTAAATAAACTTTTACTTGTAAATAGTAAATTTTCAGGTGTTTTATTATAAAACTTTTCAGTTTTTTTTTTCTAAGAAATCATCTTTTTCTATAATCATTTCTTTTCTTAATTTCATTACATCTTTTTCATTAAATTTCATTTTTTTATAAATTTTTATTTAAATTAAAAAACAACATGGAAAATATAAAATAAATTTCATATTTTTTTTTCAAAGAACTAATAGGCCAATATGAAAATAAATTTCATATTACCATTAAAGAGTAAACACTTTTTATAAAAATAAAAAGACTATAAATTTTTTATTATGTTTTCTATATCTGCTTTATTTTTAATATCATATTGCAATAGTTCTCTAAATACTAAGTGAATTAATTTATCAGCTACATTATGACATTTTTTTTTCATATTCTTCATCTTTTATACCTTTTTCTTTTATTTTATCCAAATTTTTTTGGAATTCTATAAAGGCTTTCTTAAAGTGAAAATTTATATCTGTTTCTGTTATTAATTTATGTATAGAATTGTCTTGTTTCATCTTGTTGAAACCAAGACATTATTTATTTTAAATTTTTCAAACTCTTCAATATTCGGTATTATTTTAGGTTTTTCTTTTTTTATTTCTTTTTGAACAAATTTTATATAAGGATTTTCTTTATTATACTCTTGCATAAATTCTGGTAATTGTTCCATAAATTCTTTTATTGGAGATGATACATAGAAACCATCAAAAAAGGGAGTTATAAGTAAAGTATGTTTGGCACTTAAATATATACTTCTATCACTATTTGGGTAGAAATCGACAAAATCTTTTTTACTACATTTTTCTAAAATTTTGTCATATTTTTTCCTTAAAAAGGTTATTGCATTTATCAAATAAATAGACTCTTGAGTTTGACAGTAAAAACATTGCAAAATTACCTTTTCGTTAAGTAGCTCTATAAGGGTAATATGAAATTTTATTGACAAATTTCTTTAAAACCGTACTGGTCTCTATAAGGGTAATATGAAAAAATAAAAGATTTACAAACCTTAACTTTTTTAAAAGCTTACTCGGGTTTTAATATTTATTAAATCAGGATTTAAATTAATATCGTATTTAGTGTATACAAAAAAATTTATTAATTAAGTGAAAAAGGGTAAAAGTAATGACTATGTCCCAAAATACCTTATAAAAATTTAGTTTCGATTTTTCTAGTTGATGAAATTTGCTTCATACACTACAAATAAAAATAACGATGATATCGCAGATAAATACGATCCCCACGAAGCGATTTTGTTAAGAATAGTAAAAGCATCTGGGTAATCTGAAACTCTTCTAGGCAACCCCCCCTGCTACACCTAAAAATGCATAGTGAAAAAGGTTAAACTAACACCTACAAAAAAGCCCAAAAACGTATTTTAGCTAATATTTCAGAATACTTTAACCCCAAGTACCTTATCAAACCAGAAATAAATTCCACCTAACATCGAAAAAACAGCACCCATGGATAAAACTTA
>Ga0115549_1001309_pt1 | contig 15105 bp, 24 predicted proteins | sample COGITO_mtgs_1004_2_FD_87176 | JGI IMG/M metagenome (GOLD analysis project Ga0115549, IMG submission 87176) | Pelagic marine microbial communities from North Sea - COGITO_mtgs_100430 | ecosystem: Environmental > Aquatic > Marine > Epipelagic | place: Germany:Helgoland, sampling site Kabeltonne...
AGCCTCGGTTTTACCTGTGCATTTCTTATAATGCTCAACCATATTTTTCGAGGTCTGTTCAAAACTTTTAACGCGCGCGTGAAGCTCGTGTTCTTTACCCACACTACCTGCAGAAAATACGTGGGTCATGACCGTTGTATTCTGGGTAATATATCTATGTCCTTTTTCACCAGCCATGAGCAATAAACATCCACATGAAGCAGCTATTCCTAAAGCATAGGTCCAAACGGGGATTTTAGACTGTTTAAGCACATCAATTAAGTGCCAACAAGCAGCTAATTCCCCGCCTCGCGAATTAATATATAAATGGATTACCTCAGGCCTCTTAGACTCAGGTAACATATTGTATTCCATTATACCCTTAATGATAGGAAGGCAATTTTCCATACTGAATACATCAGTCATGAAAAGAACCCCATTCTCATGTAAAACCTGTCCCGGTGATTTTGGTTCGGGAGGTGGTGGAGAAGGGGGCTGCGCAGGCTCTATTTTAATGTTCGGTATGATCAATTATCTTCCTTTTCCATGTAATTACAAGTAATGGAAACGAGTTGTTTATAGCCTTCGGTTTCCCGATCTGGGTAACCGAATCTACCATCCTCATCGAATTCCATTGTGACGGTTTCGCTCAATGTCCTAGAACATTCAGACATATTCATATATTGCCATTTCATCAATTGATCATCAATCATATGACCACCAGGGTCAAATGACCATACTCGTACGACTAATTCAGCATATATACCAAAATTTAATAAATTCATCGATCACTATCCAATACTTGGTTGGTCACATAATCAACATACGACTGCCAAAGTCTTTGACATTCGCGCGCGACTGCAGCATTCATTTTAGCTTCTGCCTCTGAAACGGACTCGGCATCATTATCGAATATCAACGGTACACCGTCAATATCTGAAGATTTACATGTAATCGTCCAGTTCGTCACGCCCTGACCTTGATTATCAGTCTTAAGACTGATTTCATTTTCAAGGGTGAGATTGGTGGTTGTGACGGGCGTTAAAAAATATACGCCCGCGATGGTTATAAAAGCTGCTCCTACTAAGGATTTAGTCCAGGCTTTTCGAGTAACCATTTGTCTATAGGTTTCAGTCATTATCTATCCAACTTATCAACTAGAGGGTTAACTACAAACATGATGAAGAGCAACATTACAAAAAATCCAACGATAGAGCCGGAAATAAGGGTGCCTAACATAATTACTGTATACATTACATTCTCCTTTTGTTATGATATCATTATACCATAATTCGAATCAAATGTAAACCCCCTATTCAACTTTATTATATAGATATGCCTAAGATAGGTTTACAGGGGCATATCTATTGTGGTTGCGGGTAACGGACTTGCACCGCTGATCTTCACCTTATGAGGATGACGAGATAACTTCTTCTCCAACCCACGAAACTGTGACGGAATTCTGTTGCTAGGTTTCCGTCGGACCCCATGGAATTAAGCTGCTAGAGCGTAATTCTCAGTTGCAAAGTTATCGTTTGCATTTCTTGTTTTTAACCTATACGCGGTCAGCCGAACAGTCTAAGTTTTCTCTACGTCGTAGATCGATCCCAAGTCATCCCCATCACAAAGTTTCGTTTCTATAAAGTGTAGACGACGAAACTTTGTGGTGGAGATGGGCGGTTTCGAACCGCCGTCTCTTCCGATTTTAAGTCCACTTCAAACAACTATTAACTTTATGAGTGATTTAAGCGGACCTTCTCTTTCCGAGAGACTTCTCTAACCTAGCTAGGGCCATGAGATTGGCTATGCTACTGCTACTGCTGCTGCGCATTCCGATAAGTCGGTGGAGTCGAACCACCAGAAGATCCGTTTAAATCACTCATTTAAGTATCGCATTCGGAAACCCGTCCGGCCAAAGGAGCAGCCCTTTCACGACTTATTACCATATAAACCGAATGCGATATCTAAATGAGTGATGTACTTATGCTTATTTATACCTCGTTTTATTTGTTTATGTGATTATTATACCATAAATACTCCTAAGAGTAAACCCCTATTTTACATTATTTCCAAATTAATTATACATATAAATAGTATCAGAAGTAGATCTGATAAAAGGTAAAGTAGTGTCAAGAGATTCAGACGAAGCACGCCACACTGTTCTCCTAAGTAAATTAGAAGAACTGGTAGAAAATCATCAAAAAAGTAGCGTACTCGATCATTTTACTGAAGATGAGGTCGAAGAGCTGAAAGATATTTTAAAAGAATATCGCAATAGACCTCATTATTATTGGGATGCCTCATTAAAAATGGTAGAACGCCATATGACATTGACCAATATATGGAAAGATTTTTATTCCTGGATAATCGGCTTATCATTGCTGCTAATAGCAACCACTAACATCTCAGACAAGCTTATTAGCTGGGCGAAGTCTCTACTGGGAATTATATTTTAATGATACCTTTTCACAGACTTAAATCAAATTTTATAGGGGGCGTTTTGGCATTAACCATAATGGCTGTCCCTTATGCTATATATCAAACCAGTGCGGAATTAACGAAGATTTCGAAACTAACCGACCCCGTTGTTGCTAATATGAGAATAATTGACGCGCGTAGAGTACCTAATTCAAATGCTATTTATATACATGTCAAAGGCGATAAAATAAGATCCTCTGAAGAATGTGGCCCACCTATTGCTATATCAGCTACATATGGCTCCAAGAGCTTCGAATCTATAGTATTTCTTGATGACTTAATTGTGAAACGAGAGGGTCTTTTAACACCAGAAATTCTATCTCTCGGAGAGGATGATAATGTCGGGGAATTAAGAAATCCTTATGCGCGAGAGGCTGAAAAGGATATAGATTTTGGTTGGTGGAAACTTGTACCTTATCCGGACTTTCCAGCTCTAATCTTCACCGTATTTCATGATTGTGGCGTGGGTGTAATCAAATCGGTCTTTACCATGACTGTTCCTAAGCCAACAGTCACACCTGCCACACAGAATGGCACACCTTTTATTCGTAATTATTAGATTTTTTATGTAGGATATATCTCTTATATTCCTGCCAACAATGATCCTTTTCGTGGTACCTAAAGTACCAATTTATCACATGTAGATGGAAAGGTAAGTGGTGACGAGAAGAATGAATCCACATGTATGTGAGTCTAGCACAGATTGACATTCCCTCAGGACCTCCAAAAAACTCAGAGATTCTAGTAGACCAACCGTAGCAAAAGCTTTGAATTCTTCTTCGCAATTTCGGATATCCTTGTTTATAAGGGTATTTATGTTACCAAGATTTTACGACTCTATCTGGATATAAGACGCGTTCACCGTCTTCGCATAAGCGCAAAGCTTTTTCTGCAGAACGATCACCCCAATCAGCTAACATGAAATAATCTTTCGCTTCTACGAAAGTCTCAAGAGCCGCTTCTAATGCTTTCACGCGAGCTTCTAGAGTCTCACAAGTTTCAACTAATACGGCTTGTGGATAATCTTCATAAACTGACATTTTATTCTCCTAACAAACAAATAACTTCTTTATTGATCACATCTTTATGAGGAACTGGCATGAAAGACTCTTGTCTAGACCATGCTTGGCATTCTAGTATACTGTAAAAGGTTTTATATTCGACCTCCTGAGTACCCGAAGAAAAAACAAAGATAATGACTGCAACGATCTTGATCATTATATATTCCTTCCTTAATAAGAGATTTACGAAAAGTGCTTTCCGATCCACGGTAAAGCTACAAAAAGAATGAATAAGAGGACGCCGAAGCTAATCCAATGGTTCCAGTCAATTGAAGCAAGAATATCGAGAGTCATAATTTGTCCCTTTTCGTTTAATATGCATGCATTATACCACAAAAAAAGGGGAATGTAAATCCCCTTTATGCATTTAATTCGTATTTAATTGTCACGGCCCTCGTCACGCCTTCGTTGTCTCTGTTTATATCGATACTCACTGATAAAATATACCAATAAGATAATCAAAAATATACCAAGACCAATAAGGTCGAATAGGTTTACGAAAACCGTCATAGATCTCTTTTCCCTTTATAAAGTGCTACGGCAACAGGAAATCTAAGTTTGCCATCCGGTGTTCTATTCTGAAATCTTACGGTTGCTTGTCCACCAACGTATTCACTCGCTTCAGCAAGCCGCTTAGAGTTAGTCTCGAAATCCCCTCGTAGTCCCGATTTCTGGGTTGACCCGTCACCAAGCTTAATTGATATGAATTTAGCATATCCAGCCCAATTTCCGAGCCCCTCATCAACTGAGATAATCTCAAATTCTTCATCTAAAAACTCTTTCCTTTTTAATAGAAACTTAGAGCGTTTTGCTTCATACTTTTCATCGTATCGAACCATTTGGCCTTCATAACCATCCTCAAGATATTCACCATATATCTTATCTAGATCTGCTTGGTTATAAACCCTTTTACTTTGAGTAGGTTGAATAGAATCGGCTAAGCCGTGAATTTCAGTTACTACATCAAAGAAACGATCGGTAAATTTTCTATCCTTAGGCTCAATAACATCATATACGCAATAATTCACCTTTTTGGCAGATTCCGCAATATCTTCATCCGTCGGCTTGGATTTCCGAACTAGGGAGATAATCTTATCGAAATCATCTCTAAGTTCATGGTTATATAATTCGCCGTCCAACTTATGATTGGGGAAACTTTCGAAATAAGACTTAAGAGCTTCATGAATATGTGGCACCGATACTAGAGGTTTACCCTTACGTGAGAATAAACCGTCTTTAGTCGCAATACATCGAACGCCGTCGAACTTAGGCTGACTTATAACAGGAAATTTGATTTTCTTCTGATCGTATTTCTGAGCAAGCATTGGCTGAGTGAAAACAGGAATACCTTCTTTCGCCAATTCGATCGTATCATAATATCCACCGGTAGTAACCTGATCTAGATATTTAGAAGCTACCTCACTCTGGGCCTGTTCGGCAGGAGTAGTCGCATTGACTTTACCCTCATTCTTAGCTTCGGCATATTGCCAACCAGAAACAACGATTTTACCATCAAGTACGCCCGCGAGGGTGCGATAAGCATTATCATCAATTTCGATCCGCCATTCGCGGATCTTTCCTAGCGTATCTTGCTTATATAGTTTTTTCATCATATATGACATATTCTTACCTTTTAGGGGTTAATGATTCTTCGTAACCTGCTTCGTAACCTGCTTCAAAAGCTTTTTTCAAATCTTCTTTAAAAAGGTCGTCTGAGTAATCCTCCGAGAATCTAAGATTCCAATAGTTTACACTTTTCAAATCCCGGCCAGAGCTGAACCATTTGTTCCAATAATATTCTAACATGTAATTCTCCTTTAATATACATGCATTATACCACAATTCAAATCAAATGTAAACCCCCCATAAAGTTTTAATACGTTAATGGGGTATCTATTTTTATCCATTTTTATCCTTGCTCTCGTCATAAATGTCGGTTTTAATAGCATCGTATAACACCCATTCAGGGGTATCATCAATCCACACATCAATAACAATACCGGCTTCTTTTACGAAATCTCTCTTACCCCGCCGGCTTGTGTATATAACCGTATCGCATGCTGCAAAATAGCTATCCAATATACTGGTTGATTCACTAGGCCTACGCATAGTAACCCCAATGACTCTATGTCCTGCTAATTTTAAAACATCCATAGCATTACACCACGAATACGGGTCTTTAGTAAAAGTGCCATCATAATCTAATGCAATATTCATTTCATCTCCAAATTTACTTTTTCAATATCACGGCCTAATAATGTATTCCCCCAAGAAACCGTGTTAAAAGTTAGTTCATCAGGGCTACCATTATTATCAATCCAGAAATCGCACATCCAAGGTTCAATAGTCATACTGGATTCGTCTTCTGGTGGTAATCGATCGAGTGCATCTATCCAAATAGATATATCAAACACGCGCGTGTTTCTAAGCGCCCACATTTCTGCTTTATTTCGAAGACCTACATAAATGTCGCCTTCGGCTAGAATAGCTCTACCGAGCGTAGTTCTGTCTGGAGAATTATATTCACTTATAATGTCAAACCATTCGGATCTATGATTAACTCTATCCTCATAGCATTGCTCTATGGTGACATAATTATACTTGTGCTTAAGCTTCGGGAACACGACGTGCTCCGAACACCAATTAGACGATGACGAATACCTAAATCCAAAATGTAGCTCTAATATTTCTGCAACAGTATCTTTACCGTGGCGACCGTGACCACATATAAGAATTTTGGGTAATCTCAACTTTCGAATTTTGGGTAATTCCATAATTTATCCTTTTGTTAATATCATTATATCATAAACGGATAGGGTTGTAAATCCCTATTCTGTTAAAAAGACCCGATTGGTCCAATTTCTGCCCATTTCATCAAGGGTTTCAAAGGTTGCATCATCATATGTCTTAGTTTCATGTAATGTCCCATCTTTAAACTCTTGAGTATAGAAGGTCTCATCGGAACCAGAGAAGAAAATATCTAATCTGCATGAGCCCTTGGTAAAACTTTTAATCAGTCTATCCTGCATGGTTATAATCCTTAATTGGAGGGAAAATTGTACCAATAACATAGGCGACTTCCCTAGCAATCATCCGATGTTCTTTTTGGGTACCTTCTTCAGTTCTAACATCACAAAAGTGAACCCACGAGCGAAGAGTACCGTTCATTATCACGCGCGAGACCGTGTTTCCTTCAGGAAGAACGCAGCGCGCTTGTTCCTTTGCAATACCCTTTGATATTGCCCAGTCATAAGCCATTTTTGCTTCATGTATGATCATTTCCTGTTTCATGGCCCATTCAGCATTTAGTTGGTCATGACCCAGATTAAGAAAATCTAAATCGATGGAATTCTGTCGATTGTCAGGATCTTGGAGCCGTGCTTCTCTAACAACAAACGCATTATCCATGCTATTAGGGTCAGCATATCGCTGAGAAAATTCTTGAAAAGAGAATGAACGGTGACGGAGCATTTGTCTGATAATATCACGAGTAGATTCAATTTCGAGAGTCGCGCTCGCCATCTCGAGAGGAGACCAATGTCGATGTTTAACCAAATAATTGATAAGCTTGTCAGCAGTCTTATTATTATACTGATTTGCGGGATTCGACACTCTTGCACAATATGCAATAAATTCAGCGGCGGTTTCAATATCTTTTTTCTTTAAAGCATTCACAGGTTGACTGTATGCTAATATTTTTACTGTCATTTTCTTCTCCAATTTCTAATTATCCATTTACGTGGAATACATTCATATCTAATAAATAAATGTACGGGCCAGATTGGAACTAATATCAATAATGATATAATAGATTCTAGAGGAGAAATTGATTGCAAACTATACAATAATTCCTCATCCAAAGAATGTGTCAAAATAATAACGATAATACCAAGTATCAAATATGCAATAAGAACAGACTCCATCATGGATATCTTCTCGGTGGATTTGACCGGGCCCAATTTCGTTTCAAATCTTCTTCGCGAGCGAGCTTTTCATCTTCTTCTATTCGAAATTTAATTTCTTCCTCCGCTAAACTAGAGTATTTGAAAAACCCCGACCACTCTCTCGGATCAGGGCTGCGCATATTGTTAACCTCGTGCCATGGATTAAATAGTGCCCAACCCTTCTTACGACATTGAACACCGAATCCAAATTCACCCCCTTTTGACAAAGGTATTATTCTATAAATTTTCATCTATTACTCCATTTTAAAGCCGGAGAATTTATCGCGGTCTCCGATTTCGCCTCGATCAAACATTGGTATATCTTGAACCAAGTTTTGTTCACCGTCATCAACATCATATAATCTCATCTTAGACTTATCTACCCCAAGGACGAATCGCTTATGTTGGTTAAGGTCATTGTATCTATTCTTAAGTTGCTTGATTGCAATCTGCCCCATTGCTTCCAATTCGTCATTAGTAGTAAGAGCAAACATCAGATCTGCAGTTGCGGGAAGACCGAATGACTCAGAGGTGTCTTCAAGCCCGATATCACTATTACCGAATCCTGAGCGTGTAGTCTGAGTTGCGCTCACTAGTGGCAGATTAAACTCTTGTGCTAATCCCCTCAGTTCTTCGGCAATGGATTTGATATAGGTATAACTGTTCATTGATCCGCCCATCTTAAGACGAGAGGACGCGCAAATGTTTAAGTAATCAACAAAGATGATATCAGGAACAAAGTTCTTCTTGAGCTTATATTCATTTAAAAGTGACCTGAAATGTGCTGCGCTAGCGGCACCAGTAGGATATTCTTTAATCATCAATTCACCCTGGGTCTTCCGCTTAAGGGTGGCAATCTTAGATTTAAACATATCTTTGGGAAGCTTGTCAATCTGATCAATAGGTATATCGAGCAGATTAGCATCGATTCTTTCCGCGATCCGTTCTTCGCTCATCTCCATGGTGATATATAGAACATTCTGTCCTGCTGCAACTGCGGCGGCAGCAAAGTGACACATTGCCAGGGACTTACCCACGCCCGTATTATGTGAACTGACATCTTCAGTGTAATATCGATGATTTTCGTGGTCAACTTGAATGTCGACAATAGGGATTTTCTCGTAGGTTCTATTCACCGAACCTTGCTTCAGCCCATGCTTTGTTATAAAGTTAACAAGGTCTTTACCTAATAGCTCTTTCGCTGATACCCATCCTACCGTAGTTTCAAAGAGATGATTTTCATTGCATCTAACGGGGGTTAAGTCGGGGTCTTCAAAAGACAGTATATATTCTTCCCACATACCTTTATCAACGAAATCCGTAACCGGCACAAACCCGTCGGGAGATTCAACTTCTACCTCATAGCCGGCTTGTATTAGCTTCTCTATTTCGCTAATTTTAATAACTTTTGTTTGATGCATCTTAATATTATCCTAAACGTTGTCCTAAATTTCAGTTATTATAAGTACATTATATCACATTAAAGAAAGAATGTAAATCCATGAATAGCCAAAATATCTATAACAATATATGCGAAGATAGAAAATCTCGAGATGCTCAATATAAGCCCGGATCTGGACTGCATAGACATCATATTATACCTAAACATTCAGGTGGTACTGATAATAAAGAAAATTATACTTATTTAACTGTTCGCGAGCACATTATAGCTCATTATCTCCTTTGGCGCATATATAAAAATCCTAATGACTTAAGAAGTATGCAAATGCTAGGTGCGAATTTGTCTGTAGAATATAGAAGACAAATAGGCATATTTTGTAGAGACCATAATATAGGCTTTTTTAGCTATAGTAAAGAAGTCCAAAGTGAATGGTCTAAGAAGGGCGCTGCCAATTCCCCCGAATTTCAATATTGGTGCTCTGAAGAAGGTCTTAAAGAAAGAGGCCGTATGGGTGGATTAATCGGACATCTAAATTCCCCCGAATTTCAATATTGGTGCTCTGAAGAAGGTCTTAAAGAAAGAGCGAGCTTGGGCGGTGCTTCTCATAAAGGCAAAAAGTGCATGTATAAAAAAGGTGATACTACATTTATCAGGGTTCCTATTGATGAAGTTGATGATAAGCTAAAAAAGGGTTACTTATTAGGTTCTCCTATTAAACCCAATAAAGGTAAAAAATTCGGGCCATCTAAAAAACGAAAGGCCGTTACTGATGGAACCCGAATATTCAATTCTTTGGCTAAAGCCTCGGAAGAATATTCGGTCTCCAGTGCTCAGATATGTTACTGGTTAAAGTCCCCAAAGTTTAAAGATTGGGCTTACGTTTAATACGAACAGTTACCTTGGTATCTGGATGCACACAACCAGCAAGGATAATATTAAGACTTTTAAGGGCTAATCCACCCTTAGTAATCTTATTAAGCATCTCAATATCGAAAGGAATGCGCTGCTCTTCGGTATGATAAAACTCATAACGCTCTTCAGCATTATCAAAGTAGTTGTGGCCAATCATAGAGTCGAAAGACACACCTAATGCTTTTTGTAATATCTCGGGTAATGCGGTTTTTGTCAGAGTCGAATGTTTACCGTCAATAATAGTAATCGACTCCATGATAGCATTATGTAATGCTCTATCCTGACACCATTTCTCTGTTGTCTCGTGAAGCCAGGTTTCATCAGTCACATTATCTTTACTAAATAACGAGGGGACAATTTCCATGATATGAGCATAATGCTCTGCTGTCCACTTCTTATCGTCAATTGATACCTTAAAGGTTTCTAATGACGGCAGTTTATTATACTTTCCTACATAGAGCCCTATTTCAATAAACAGTTTCTTATATACACCTTCAAAATAATCCGGTCTAATATAAGGTAAAACCTTTCGCATATAGTCCTCATTAGTGAGGATATTTTTCAATACTACCTGCTCAAGATTGATATTATTTACATTCAATATTCAACCTCTCTTCTAATTGCTTTTCCCAAGTGGATGGGTGCATATCTTTTAGCTTTATTTTAAGATCGTAACTGAAATCCTTTATCAGCTGCTCCAATCTATCACTCTCAGCTTTTTCTACTCTGCACCCATCACAGGTGCATTTGTCGAAGTATTTACGCACCTTTCCATATTTACAGGTTTTCGTTTCATCCTCTTTTTCAGCAGCCCAGCTCCTGGTATCACCCATCCTTCTTATCTCCAATATAACCCGCTTGATTACCAATAACATCTAATAGTATCGCACCTGCCGCCTTTTGTAAACCCCCATTTTCAGGATGTAATGTCCCGTCCGGACTATCAACAATTTCAAAATTATAGGACAGTTCATCAGACTCAGTCAACTTGACTGTACCAAATTTGATTACCGTTTCGACAAAATCCCCAGACAGAATTCTGACATTCCAAATGTCAGATCCTGAGGGGACTAATTCATAATCTTGGTTCTCCTTCATAGCTCTTTCTATTTCAATAGTCATTATTCTACCTCCACGTCCGATTTCACAATTTCATCAAAATCGACCAATGAAGCTTTACCCATTTGATATTGATTCTGTACGAAATCTTTGAATCCTGGATTGTCCAGAATCTCTTGCCAGAATTCACCATTATCGGTATCTTTTTCGTAATAGATCTCTTCTTCCACTTCACCAGTCTCGTTGTTCATTTTGGCATAACCTAGGGATTGACCCTTTTTACCCTTATGAACGAATTTGCCAGCAACCGCGACTTCTAATAGACCGCTATATTTCTTAACGCCCTCTTCCCAAGTTACACTGATTGGGATTTTTGATTTCTCTTTAACATATCGGGATTTCTCAATACCGATAACGAAGTGATAACCTTTAATTCCCTTACTGTCTTTATTCTGCTGACGACCAACAATCCAAATATTATCGGCAGAGTAATAGATGCCGGTACCACCAGAAACGATAGCTTTTGGAAATAGCCCCATCTCACGATAGATGTGATTGATAGCGATCATCGGAATGTCTTTCGTCGCCAGATACGGAGTGGTCATGCGGAATAGGCCCTTAAGGGCTTTCGCGCGCGACATATCAGCAACAGATTTTTGGCTCATGGCATCATCGAGTTCTTTCTTAGATGCAATGTTACCAATCGAATCGATGATGATTATGATATGGTCTTTTCGATCAGCCTGTTCCAGTTGGTTAATGATATCGAATTTGAGCTCTTCCACATTTTGTACAGGCACGTGCCATACGCGTGAGGTATCAATTCCAAAGTTGTCGAAATACGCTTGTGGCGAACCGAACTCGGTATCATAAAAAATCAGCACTGCATCAGAATATTTCTTCATATAATCTGAAGCCATTAGCAGTGCAAACGAGGTTTTAAAGTGTTTCGAATCACCAGCAATAACTGTGAGTCCTGATGTGAGACCTCCGTTCAAATCTCCCGATAGTGCTACATTGATCATTGGCACCGAGGTTGGTGTCATATCCTGATCAGAGAAAAATTTTGATTCAGAAAGAACATCGGCACCTTTAATCCGGTTATTCTTCTTAATTTTGTCCATTATACTCATACATATTTCCTTTTCTATATAAAGTCGTATTCGATAACTGCCTCATCGAACATGTCGTAAGTCAGATCGAATGAATCTTTCCATCTAGGGTTATCCCGGTCGGCTTTAGTCATAATAACTCTTTTTACACCTGATTGAATCACACCCTTGGCGCATTCGCTGCAGCAAGGTAAACCTGACACATACATTGTAGAACCTTTAAGAGAGACACCGTTTAGTGTTGCATTATATATGGCATTCATCTCAGCGTGAACAATTATCTTATACTTAGTCTCACGATCTTCCAATCGATGATCGTCTGCAATTCCCTTAGGAAATCCATTATATCCAGTTGATAAAATATTACCACCTTCGCCGACAGCAATGCAGCCGATTTTAGTAGAGGGATCTTTCGACCAACTACCTACAGATCTTGCAAGCTCCATATATCGATTATCCCATTTAGATACCATAATAATCTCTCCATTTTTTAACCATTTCAATTCGAACCGATAAAGGATCTTCAGCAATTTCTTTGGTTTTAAGCGGTAGCTTTTCCCGATTAATAACCACCTCGGGTACCAATCCACTAGCAATAGTCTTCAACACGTGCTTAATACCGTTTCGCTTTTTATAAGGTAACTCTAGCGCATGTTTAATGACTTTTGGCGAGAGGAATGGGCAACGAACCTCAACAGTCGATCTCATCATGGTCCTGTCAATTTTAGGCAAATGATAATATGGTAATTCACAAAATACATCGCTACATTGACTATCATATTGAGCCGATCTGCGATAACCACCAAACAATTCATCAGCGCCATCGCCGGTCATAACTGCATTAAAGCCGAGCCCTTTTAGTTTTTTACCCATAAGGTATTGTTGCTTTGTTGATCCTAAGTCCACAGGGGTCTGAGCTACTTTAATTTGCGTGTCATCGTCATAGTCATCATCCAATGTAACATAGTGCATCTTATCATCTTCAGCTATAACATTCTCGGCAAACCAAGATTCATTATTCTCGACATGGATGCAATTTATACCAGTTCGACCTAGCTTTTTCATTATCTTATAAATGATACTAGAATCCAGTCCGCCACTAAGAAGGATAGGAACCTCGCGTAATCCGCCTAGGCGATTCTTAACACTTTCTTGCAAATCATTTGGCAGGTTAGTAATCTTAACCTTCGCCCAATCCCAATATGGTTTAACTATATTATTCTCAACATAACAACCTGGCGGAACTTGTTTAATTTCGTTCCACGGGGTCTCGGGTCTAGGATCGTAACCCCACTTAAGAACATTTGAAAGGAATATCTCATTGGGTGTAACTGGGCCGAGATGTTTCAACACATCAGGTTCAGAAGCAAACGCTTCCATATCAGTCCTATAATAAAGCGGCTTAATCCCTAGGAAATCTGTATACCCTACTAAATTATCATTGCGCATACCGACAAAGGACCAGAAGCCGTCTCTAGAATGTAAATAGTCATGAAAGTCTCGGACGAGGGATAGTTGAAATTCATTGTTAAGTTCTGCTACATCATTAGAGAATTTTTCAGAATCATAGTTGAAAATTTCTCCAACGAAAACTAATTGAGAACCCTTCTGAGGTTGTATTGCATCCTCGCGTTTCATACTAGTAAATGGTAAACTTGTATGTGCAAACTGCACTATCTCTGGCGCAAAAGACCGCTCATTGCGACGCCTTTCCCCACGATAACCTTTATAACCACGTATACCACGATAATCGAGCTTATTAATTAAAAGTTTCAAATCGATCGAATGAGGGCTCTGAGGATCTAACTCATCTAACTCAGATACCGACGCTATTAATCCACACATATATTTTCTCCCATAATAATATTATACCACACATTGATCATATTGTAAATCCCTCTGTCAATCTAGTTAGTGGATAGCGGTCATTTTCAAAGCAATGTAGGCTCGTGGACGAGAAGTGTAAATATCCTGGAACTGCGTCAAGATCAGCTTTATTAATCATCCAAAGTGTGAGTCTATTGGCAAAATATAGATCGTTATGTAAGTGACGAACGACATCGCACGAGCGCATATGATATGAACAATGAAGTTGCCCACCTCTTAACATAAAGTGCCAACCGAATGAACACGGGACTCTTTCACCTTGAAGTGCAGCCGTCATATCTTCAGGCCACCACATAGGCACATAGCACTGTCTGGTCTCTGGGTCTTGTTTTAAAAAATTGGCTGCATCTAGAAGATTCGCGGTCTTATATCGAATACCGTCTAATCCTCCAGACCACATCCGCTCAGGATAGGAATGAGAAAAGGCTTTATCGTTAGCCATATACTTATCTGTGTCTTTGAGCCACATGGTATGGGATGGAGGGGGATTTAACGGCTCACCACCTACTCTTTCATTATGATGTTCATCTGCCCACGGCTGAGTTGCATTTAATTGCAAACTAGCTAGCCACGGATCATCATACATAGGCGCAACCATATCGGCATGGAGTATTTCCATAAATTCCGGAGGAGAGTCGATGCCCTGCCACTTTTTCGTGGTGATATTATATCCTTGATTAAGCAGTAATTTACGAAGGTTCAATAAGCCTTCAGCAAGGGTTCTACCTGATACTCTATTCATTTTAAAATCCTATCTATGACACTACAACATCTTCCTGTGATGTTAACCTGCATAGTGGTCCAATTATTATAATACTTACGTATTGCGTTCGCGCCTGGATTAGATTTTAGGAAAGTCGGCGAAGTCGACCCATATCCAATGGCCCTATAATACGGGTCGGTTCCTATTTTAGATATTCGATCTATTCGTTCATCATATGACATTTAATAAAATCCGTTCGATTGTTTTCATTATATCACATTCCCGTCAATATGTAAACCTAAATGCCATAATTATTCAGATAATCGTTATCGGCTTCGATATCTTTCCACATATCATAATTAGCCCTATGAGGAAATTCTTCACGCACATAGGCATCAACGCGCGCGTTATATTTGTAAGAACCTTCTAGCCTATAAACTGTGGGTCTAAGACCTTCTCTATTACAAATAAACATATGAATCCAATCTGCCACCTTAAACGATTGTCTATTGTTAGCGCATCGTATCAATATGGAATTAATATTTCCCTCATGTCTTGTAGTCTTAAC
>Ga0115549_1001345_pt1 | contig 14769 bp, 14 predicted proteins | sample COGITO_mtgs_1004_2_FD_87176 | JGI IMG/M metagenome (GOLD analysis project Ga0115549, IMG submission 87176) | Pelagic marine microbial communities from North Sea - COGITO_mtgs_100430 | ecosystem: Environmental > Aquatic > Marine > Epipelagic | place: Germany:Helgoland, sampling site Kabeltonne...
ACCCGGACAAGGACTGCCAATAATAAAATCACAGGACCAAGCACCAAGAGTCCGGATAACGCTCCAATGATATCCATCAAACGTTTAATCACAGCCCCATTTCCTTAAGCATCGCTTTGTTAACCTTGTGAACATCGTACTTTTCTTCCGCCATCTGTCGCGAGCGAGCACCCATGGCAGCTACTTGTTCGGGGTTCTCTATGAGCTTGATCATGGATTCCGACAATGCAGACACATCCTGAACGGGCACAAGATAACCGTTTCGACCATCCACCACTGTTTCACGGCAACCAGGGGCATCGGTGGTAATCACCGCCCTTCCCATGGCCATAGCCTCCAGCACCGTACGCGGCGTACCTTCACGGTATGAAGGCAAAACATATACGCTGCAATTCGCAATCGCAGCCCTTACATCGGAGAGCTTGCCCATAAACTCGATTGACCCAGCCGCAATCCACGCATCCAGCTCCGCCTGGCTAATAGCGTCCGGGTTATCGTCTATCCAACCCACCAACCGAAACGTCACATCTGGGAAGCGCTGCTTCACCAGGGCCGCAGCCTGCGCATACTCACGCACGCCCTTGTCACCGAGAAGCCGGGCAATCAAAAGGAATGACGGCGTTTCAGGCAGTGGTGACAGCGCATATTCCGCCACATCGACACCCGACCCATTTACTACTCGGGAAGGAATCGCAGGCTTCAGTAGATTTAATTGTCTGAAAAGCGCCTCATCATCCGGGTTCTGGAAGAAAACCAGACGATTTCGAGAAAGGGAAAACCGATACAACTGTTGAATCAAGGCCCGCAACAGCTTCCGCAACCCTGTCGCCTCACCAGTAAAGGCATACCCCAAGCCAGTAATCAGGGCAAAGCGGTTGCGCCCCCCCCCCAACCAAGCTGCCAAAGAACCGTAAATTACCGGCTTAATGGTATAACCAAGCACATAATCAGCCGCGATTTGCCTGAGCAGCTTGCGTAGTACCAGCAAGGCAGACAGATCCTTTAACGGATTCAACCCCGTCCGCTGAAGCGGAATGTCATGAACCACAACACCGAGTTTATCCAATCGCAACGCAATATCAGAGCCAGCATCCAGCCCCGGCACAGCCACATGCATCTCGCAGCCCGCCGCCAGCAAGGCCTCAATAAGAGGCCCGCGGAACTTGATCAACGAATCCGGGAAGCTGGCAATCAGCAAGAAAACCGGCTTTGTCATCGTTTGCTCCCCACCAGAGTGGCCGACTCCGATTCAACCGGTAACCGAGGGCGACCGATCACCGAGATCAACAGAAAAATCAGCATGGGCACAAACATCCATTTCTGGCGGAGGGCAATACCAAGATTGGCAGTGGTCATCGCCAGAATCAGCCAGGCAACAAACGAGTAGATCCACAGGAACATGCGATTATGGGCTAGCAACTGCGCAGGCAAAGGCTTTTTGATCAACGCCCAGCCCCCGGCAATAAAAAGAAAGAGCAAAATGGTGTTATCTAGCGCCGCCGCCAAAGAAAACAGATTACGCACTTCGATCAGCGTCGGCCTGAACAGGTAAGTGAACATCTGAACAGGCGGGCTCATGCCTGAAATATCGACAGCACCACCGCCTTTCAGGTTATGCCCCTGGCGCCCTTCAATGTACTCCATCACATCACCGGCATCAGCGTCAGAACCGACCCCAGCGTAACTCAAGCCAATGGGAACAAGAGCGACCGCTAAAACCAAAGCACATGCACCCAGAACAACCCTCTGCGGCAGAGGAATACCTTTTTGAAACACAAAAGAACCGGCAAGGCCGATACCAAGGATACCGGCCATATGTGGCCGCACAATGAGCATTACAAACATGGCAACGGCCAGTAAAAACCAACGACGGCTCAATCTCAATGCGGCCCAAAGTGCCAATCCCATAGAGAAAAACGACAAGGCATCCTTACCCAATGCAGAAGACCAAAAACTCACTGAAGGCAAAAACACAATAGCCGTGGCTAATAGACGTAAATTACGCGATTTATACCACGTAACTTCTCGCAAAGCCGCATCAAAGGCAATTAGACCAATCGCCCCAAATATCTGGAAGACCAGAAAGCAACCGAGGAATGAAAGATTAAAACCTTGGGTCAAGAAAGATGCTAAAAACCGTATTGCCGCAGAACCAAAGGAAAACCCCAAATCAGGAGCAAAACTATAACGAAAATAGGCAATCGCATCGCCACCGTAATTTATGACGTAAAGAAAAGAAACAAATGAGAACAAGGAGTGCCAACAATAGATAAGCAAAACCCGAGAAGAGGAAGTGCTAAAAGGACGCCTTAGGGCGAGACAAATAATAGCCCCAAAAATGAAGACAAATAGAGATGATACAAGCTGAATGGAAGAAGAACCAAGCTCACCCACAAATTAACCTCAAGATTGAACCCATTGATTGTAAAAAGCCAAATGCTTTTCAGCAGAATACTGAATACTATATTTACAGGAGTATCGAGACGCATTCTCGCCATAAAAACAACGAGATCCATAAGATTCAATCAAGGAGCGTAAAGCTTGGGCATACTCTTTGGGGGTCGGCTCATCGACTACCACGCCACTCTGACAGGAGTGAATCACTTCTGAGCAACCGCCAACATTCGTCACAATGGATGGTAGACCAGCAGCAGTCGCCTCCAAAAGGGAAATCGGCAACCCTTCCCACGAGGACGACATGGCAAAAATATCAGATTCTGCCAAAAGCTCTTTTACATTGGAGATATTACCTAGAAAAGAAACTTTACGAGCAAGCCCAAGATCATCAACCCTTTTTAACAAACGGCACCTGCTTTCTCCTTCACCCGCAATAGATACCGAAAAATCGAGATCCACCAACAACGCAGCAGCTTCAAGGAAAAGATCATAATTCTTCTGCTCACATAACGTACCGACCATTGCAATATGAGGGGCCACCTCACGCCTGGCCACCACCGGTAACACCCGTTCAAAATCGACTCCATTATCGATACGCTGAACAGCCCTTCCAGTAACTGAGCGCAAAAGGTTGGCACAAGCCTGGGAAATACCGATATATGCCGATACCCTAAAGTCGAGAATCCGGTACAGAAAAGCAGGCACCTTGAGAAGAATATTGTGGTGCGTATAGACAACGGGAACAGAAGAGACAAAAAAAGCAAACAGCACCGAGTAATAGAGGTGACAGTGCAGTAAATCCGGTGAGAAATCGTGCACTATCTTTCGCAGAAACCAACCGCCCCTAAAAACTCTCCGCCTAGAGCCCGGCGGCATAAACGAATAGGTAATCCCCGCAGATTCAATTTCTTTCAGGTAGAATTCCTCATAATCAGGATCACGACCAATTTCTTCCGCGTGGCTCAAAAAAATCAGATGGACCTCATGCCCCTCCTGAACCATCGCCTTGCAAAGATCCTTTGCGTACACTTCCGCTCCACCAGCAGCAGGAGCAGCAATAAAATGCATCAATCTCATATAAAAAGCCTGCAGCGTTAAAACTCATATCCGAAAAGATCAATATCATCCCTATAAACGGAACGCACTATTTCGATCATTTCATTGCTGGTGTAAGCGTCACGATAACTTCCCATTCCGGCACTTGTTGCGTTTGCCATCTTCACATCAATCGCACGACCAAGACGATCCTGAAGGAAACAAACCGTCTCAGTAAGCCGCTCAACATATCCCAAATGATCAACCATGACCTTCATATTTTGGTCACAGACGAACAAATATTGTGGCTTAAAAATAAAGTCACAATTTGAAAGGTCTTTTGAAGGAAGCCAATCACAAACAAAACGCTCAAAGCTGGAAAACTCAGGAATCTCATACTGCTGAGGCTGATTAACCCCCATTGATTCCGTTCGACCAATACGAGCAAATCGATAGGCAGAAAGCGCCCTATCCCAAGGATTTCTAACTAAAGAAAAAGTAAAGCTACTTAAAAAAAGTGCAGGAAACCGAGATTGTATTTGCCGTGCCGAATAATGCCCTAACGTTCTGCCGTATAACGCATTATTAATACTAGTTCCAGCCGCTTTCGGAACGTGGATAAAAACATATCCCGCATTATGCCAATAGCGATAGCGCCTGAATATATTAAGACTAAACTTTATTTCATTTAACACGAAGAAAAAACATCCAGATATTTTTGGGCAATCACGCTTTGGCGAAACTGATCAAGATGACGATCCAGCTCATACCGATCAACGACCTGAGGTTGATTAATAGTCCGCACCACGGCATCGGTGAATAACCTCGCACTCCCTGGCTCAACAAGCGCACCAAAACGCCCAGAATCAAGCACTTCTTCAGGACCAGATGGACAAGAGGTAGACACGACAGGCACGCCACAAGCCATCGCCTCAACAAGCACATTCCCAAACCCTTCCCAGTCAGAAGTTAAAATAAAACAATCATATTCAGGCAAGGTCCTATCGAGTTCGGAAGAAAAACCACGAAAGCTAACAAATTCAGCCAAACCCTTTTCCTCAGAATACCGTTTCAGATCCTCTTCCAGCTCACCCTCTCCAAAAATATCAAGCTTGAATTCCTGCTGCTGCTCACTATTCAAAAAAGCCATCACATCAAGCATAAGCAGGTAGTTTTTTTGCTCTACAAGTCGGCCAACAGCAACCAGCCTAATTTCATTTTTTTGATTTTCCCGTGTATCCATGGGAACAAAATTATAACGATCAGGAATCACCGGATTGTAAATACAGCATACTTTATTGGGATCTATTTTGTAATGATCACAAAAACTAACCAAAGCAGACTGCGAAACAACAACAACTTTAGAAGCAGAGATGCAAGACAGTCGATGCAAAAAATAAAGAATCCTCTTCTTTAAGGATGATTTAATCCGGGAATCTCTTAATTTAAGATCATTGTGGATTGTGGGCACCCTAACGCCAGTGAATCCGGCAATTCGAGCTGCAAACCAAGCATCAATATTGGAAATGTCAGTAAAGCTTAAAATAACATCTAGATTTTCTTTCCGCACAAGAGACGAAAGAGAAAGTATCCTCGACACTACCTTGCCACACGAAGGATTTACAATTTTAACCTTAGAATCAACGGGGTACATTTTTTCGCAAGGACGACAGAATATCGTCACATCATGCCCTAAATCAGAGAAGGAGTTTGCAAGATTAGCTGCAACTTTTTCAGCCCCTCCACCTCCCAAGCTCGAACAAACAATCAATATTTTCATGATTATTTCTGAGTACTTTTTTTGCCATGGAAAACGCTCTTCAACGATAAGGCAAATTGCACAAGATATCGAGCCACACCAGACGGAAACAGCGCCAATGCAAAGAACAATGAATAATCAAAAGGGGATACAGAAAATCGAAAGTACTTCAAATGAGACACAGACAACCGGCCGAGTTTAGCCTGGTGTGCCAAGCCATACCTAACATGCCGGTTGGAAAGCTTATAAAGTGAACGTTGAACTCTCGATTCACAGCCCGGTGAACCTGAAATCTCGCTGCATACGTTATATATCGCATTATCTACGATCGCAGGAGCGACTCTTTTCGTTACCGTAGAGTCTTCTCTATGATAGATTGCAGTTTCCTTTGTGGAACACATGACAGAAACAGAAGCATTAGCAAGTTTTACCCACGTCGCAACATCACCGCCACGCAAATACTTGTCTACGGGAAACCCACCTACAACGTCAAACAACTCCCGTTTGACAACAATCGTATTCGTATTAACAAGGCGTTCTTCAATTGCGTAGGCTTCAAAAAAATCTCCGGTCGATAATAAACGCTCTTTAATAGGACGAGCATTGCTAATTAACCCTGATTGATCATGCTCTTGCCAGCTTGTGCAAACAATTTTAGCATTTGACTCTTGAATCAACCGGCAATGCTCAGTGAGATTAAAGTCGAACCATTCGTCGTCAGCATCCAGGAAGGCAATCCATTCACCTTTAGCCATTTTTATGCCCAGGTTTCGAGCCGCATATCCTCCAGGGCCAGGCCTTTCTCTTTCAAAAATGCGAATACGAGGATCCGTGATAGATCGCACAATTTCACTACTTGTATCTGTAGATGGGTCAAGGACAACTATAATTTCATAATCACCAAAGTTCTGGTTTAAAGCAGAGTTAATAGACCTTATAACTACTTTTTCTTTATTGTAGACTGGAATAATTATGGAAAAAAAAGGCTTATTGCTATTAATGATCATAACTCCTAACCCAGCTGTATTACAGTACATCAGATCAAATGGCTTAGGCATTTAATCCAAATACTCTATCTGAATTTCGGCAGAAAAATACCGCTCAATACTTAAGAAGGCATGATCATTCCCACAGACCCTCCAACCTAAACGCCCCATAGAGGACAACCAAAGTCTCCTCGCCACTCTTCTCCACAAACTTGTTTCCCCTATAGCAAGATTGGAGTTTTCAAGGCCATGTGGATGCGGCAAAAAAAACAATTCAGACATGGCAGACGGGACTATAATTATTTCTTTCTTAGTCATATTAAGAAGCTTTGTGTACCAAAGATCATCTGAACGTGGGGCAGCATCGAGAAACGCATCGCAATAAATATCTTCCTCTCGAAACATCGACCTAGTTAAAACAGCACCACCCCCAAATGTCACAATATAATCTCGATCAACCACCTTCTTTTCATTGATCAAGCCCCAGTGCATATAGGAAGTTTTTTTCCCAATGCGGTTATAAGTAATCTGACGAACCCTTCCTGCAACGGCTCTGCCTTCGCCGGACTCATATTCTGCAAGCAAAGTTGAAAGCCAGCTTTCGCCATAGAAAATGTCATCATCTGCCGTGACAATGAGATCTTCTGGGGCAGCTTCACGCAGCACGGGGATCAATTTCCGATAAGGCCCTGTATTCGACGTCCAGCGTATTTGTATCAGATGTCGATTAGTTTCAGGCAAAGACAGGAAAAGCCGATTAACGATCTCATCGTCGGCGATACCTTTATCACTCAAATAGGCCCCTCTGGATACCCAAAGATAGATTTGATCCGGGAGTCTTGACTGCATAAGCAGCGATGTTAATGCCACTCGACACAACTTGAGCCGCTCTGAGGTGGTAGTTAGATTGACTGAAATCACTGGTATCGCCTACACCAATAGCCCAAAAAATTTACTGAACCCAATTAACCGCTGCATTCGCAAATTCGACAGTATCGTTGTAATATTTATCGTTAGTGAATACTTGCACGTCATCCAAATTAGACAAAAGCTCGCCTACATCTCGAAAGACAACACCTTGCAAGCCGGCAAACTTCGCGAACCCATCCATCTTCTTATCTCTAGATAAAGCCAGAAATGGAACCCCGAGAGACCACGCAGTAATTGCACCATGAAGCCGCGAGGTAATAACTAGGTCTGCAGATTTATATGTATCTATCAGGTCCCAAAGACCAAAACGCATGCTCTGTTCATTTTCTGTCAAATAAAACGGTCCAAACTTATCAGCTAGAACGCTGCTGACACTCCGATCATCCTCTTTGGATATCAGGCCAGAATGCGGTGCATATACAACTGAGCTCGAAGACTTACGCGCCTTAGAGAGTTCATGATTTTTCAATAACATCAAGGTAGGGCATGCCGTAACAGAAACATTATCCTGAGCAATAATATCCGCAGTAACAAAATCTCTTACATTTATAAGATCTGCATTCCTGAACGCTCGCATCATGCCTTCACAAAAAACTCCGCCGCCAAACTCATTAGAGTCAAGCGACAAGTTCATGTTGTCTGGGTAACACCCACCCACACCCCAGATAATAAATGGAACCTTGCACTTATTTGAGAAATCAGTCCAGAAACGTTCAAAAACAGGGTGTAAAAGACCCGCACCACCAACCACAATGGAATCGTAATTTTTATTTATGAAGTCATAATCAATATTTTTATCATGTACATTCCAGCAATCAATTTCACCCCCAATCTTTTGATGAATCGCCATGACTGGAAGGTAGTTTCCAATATTGTTAGCCGCGGAGTAGAAATTCAAAACTTTGCTTTTGCTTTTGCTTTTCCGGTGCGCCGGATGAACTTGGGAAAGGTCATTGAATAAAACACGCCGATCAAGTCCCATACGGTTAGCGAGCCTAATTAATTCCCATTTCCAAAAAAAAACAGACTGTTTCATTTAAGAGATCCAAAATAGATTAATACCGTGTCGCAGTCTTAATTAGTGATATTCACTTCCCTACTTTATACTTTGCCGCATTATATATCGTCGAGAGCACTGCCTTTGCTGATAACAATAAAGAAAAAAAAGCGATCGCTGTTTTAGAGTAAAGATTTTCTCCGCTCATTGAGGAACCAAAGACAGACCAGGCGTAACCAAAAAAACGCCTGCCGAAGAAAAAAGGGGGTTGTTTTGCAAGCAACAAATCAAAAACAAACCTATATTCTTCACCGTATATTTTCTTTAAATATTTAATACTTGCCACACGGAGAAGCGAAGTTTTAAATCGCTTATCAATATCCCCAAGCATAATTTCTGTTGTTGATCCAGGAACCTTAACCCTATATGCCATCATCACATCTGGCATTACAACCAGATCCCGCCGCCAGGCCGCCAACATTTGAATACCTGTATGAAACCTTACAGGGGGCATGTACTCCAGAATATCAGCAACCACCTCCTTCGTAATCATGATCGATCCGAAGGGGAGCATGTTTCCATTTCTTTTGATTAACTCCTTCGCATCAAGCTTTACAGTCCGCTTTACCTGATATCCAGTCAGTGTTTTTAGATCATCACCTTTAACGTCAACTTCTTTTGCAGGATGCCCAGACAACCCCACCTTAAACTTTTTCATTACGGAGAGTTGTTTTTCAAGCTTATAAGGGTCCACCCAAAAGTCATCTCCGTGGCACAACGCAACGTAATCGCCTTTTACTCTCTTAAAGTTGAACTCGTTCACCTGTTTCCCTTTGGAGAACTGGTTCTCTTTCTGAAAAAAAGGGCATATCAACCCCGGATACTCAGACTCATACTTTTTTAAAATCTCAACTGTGCCATCCGTTGAAGAGTCATCATGGATCAATATCTCAACTGGAAATGATGTTTTCTGATCCAAAAAACCTTCAATACATCTTTCGATATAATTTACTTGATTGAATACTGTGCAGGAAATACTGATTAACGGCTGAGAACCTTCCGGCCAGTGCTGGCTCCTAAGGCACTGGCGAGGACCCTGCATCACCGCTTCATTATATCCAGAAACCTTCTCAATCATCTGCAGCTCTCTTGAGTCATTTTTTCCCACACCATTAATTATAAATCCCAGAGCGGTTTGATTAGCGATTTCTAGTCATGATTGACCAGGCATCGTTCAATACCCTCAATTTAAAAATCTTACATAAGCATATATAGAATAAGACACCAGTAATTAACTGCAACAAAAGAAGAGTAAAGTCGTCCACACTTGGCATAAGCCAACGTAATGAAAAAACTCCCGACGCCATAATGATCGACAATACAAAGACAGGCATTACATCTCTAATCTGCTCGACTAACGAGTACCCAATCATTTCTTTAGCAAAAAAATTATTGAGGAAGTAGCTACAGAAAGACAAAACAATCTGGCCGATTATCATAGCTTCTATACCCCACCTCCAAGTTACTAGAATATTAACTACAATCAGAGATTTCTTAACGATCTCTAATCGCAAATAAAGGTCTGAACGGCCTTTACTTTTTACAACACTTAAATTAAGTGCCTGCAGAGGCATAAGCATTCCTACAACACAGAGCAGTTGCAGATAAAAAACTGACGGCAACCATTTTTCTGTTAACAACGTAACCACTAGAGGCTCAGCTACTGCCATCATTCCCAGCATTGCTGGAAAAATCAAAAAAGCAGAAAAAACCAAAGACTTTTTTAGTACCTGTCTAAGAGTCTCATTGTCATCCTGAATACTCGAAAAAACTGGAAAACTCACCTTGGTAACTATCTGCGTTAAATTCAATGACACCACATCCTTCAAACTTTGGGAACGAGAATAAAATCCCAACAACGCGGGTGGGTACAGTTTACCAATTACGATCAAGTATATATTCTTGAAGAAGTTATCCAGCAAGCCTGCCATTAGCATTCTTGAACCATAACCAAATAATTCTCTTAATGAACTAATGCTAAAATCCATTGATGGGCGCCAATCAGAGACGACCCATAACAATACTGTTCTAGCTGTGCTATAGACAACTTGCTGGATGGCCAAAGCCCACACCCCAAATCCATTAATTGCAAGATAAACACCAAGCCCACCAGATAAGCCAGTCGAGACGATGCTAACCCCGGCATGTCCCTTGAAATTCAACTCTTTGCTTAAGAGAGAGAACTGGACGATTGAAAATGAATTAATAACAAGATTTATTGATAAAAACTTAGCCAAGGGCTCAAGAACTGGCTGTGAATAAAAGTCAGAGATCGCAGGCGCCATAAAGAATACAAAGACTGCGGCAATAACCCCCACTAATATATTAAAATAAAAAATCGAACACTTATCTATATGAGAGGCGTCTTTCTTTTGGATGAGAGCCGCCCCAAAGCCACTATCCAGGAATGTTTGCGCTACTGCGAAGAAAATTGTCAGCATTGCAATCAGGCCGAATTGCTCAGGGAGGAGCAGTCGGGCCAGTATAACTGAAATTAAAAACTGCACTCCTTGCGAACCAAGGCGATCCACTGCACTCCATTTTGTGGCAGATATAATTGTTCTTCTAATACTCATTTCTTGCTCATAACAGACTGACCAGGAAGATTATTTTTTTTAGCTTCTCCCTCTATCCTTTTAATCACCGATTCCGCCTCAGCTTGTGAGTATTCCTCAAGTCTCCAACGGTTTGAATTATCAAACATTCTTTCACCACGATAATCAGGAAAATCATTTGCAGCCCCCTGTTGAGCAACTCGGTCTGTTATTGCTTTATAGTAACTCCCGGGCTCCGAACAGAAGTCTTCATACTGAACAAGAAGTTTCATATTATCTGGTAATTCTGAAATACCCGTTTCAACTGATCGATTAATAAAATAAATCTGATAAGCGACGCATTCTAAAGGGTCTAGATTCTTTATCTCTGGGTACTCCTTGATCTTGAATGAGTACCAGGTATTGATGTCACCATACTGGCGCTTCCGAGCTTCCAGTGCTGACTGGATGTTGAAAATGGGGTCGCGGCGAATCCAGATAAACAGGGCTTTGTCGAATTGTTCGGCCAGTTCGGGGATGTTCTGGTTCATGATCATGGCTTTCATGGCGAACGGTTTTTCGAAGATGTTCGCCAGCGCATTTAATTCATCACGGAACCCGGCCAGGTTACCTTTCTCACGCAATTTATCGTCGGACAGGTAATCCAGTTCATCGAAGGGCAAGAAACGGCGCCAGAAATACCAGAATTCGTTCGGGGCAAGCGCGCCCTTAGTTTTGCCGTTGTCGGAGCTGAAATTGATGTCGGAGTTGAAATCCAAAATTTCGTTACGGAAATTGTAACGCGGGTCCGTCAACAGTTGCTGGATTTTTGCACCTACCAGCGGCGCTCCGAAAAAACGAGAGAGCATGTTGGTTGGGTAGGCAGCGAGGCCGGTGTTGGCGAGCCATTGCATAAACAGTGTACTACCAGAGCGATGTGGGCCCATCAGAAAGATCTTTGAAAAATGCTCTTCCGAATCCTTGAGATAAGCTTCGTTGGCTCCAGCGAGGCTGCCATTAAGTTCTTTTAGTAGCACCTCAAGGGTGGAGATTCGTGCGTATTTTTTTGTCCGGTTTTCAGGAGCAGCCATGTATAAATACCCTTGATCTGATTGCCAAAAGGCTTACGAGCCTTTCCATATCTTCTTCGGTATAGCGCTGATCACACGGCAGGAACAAACCGTTTGTGACCATCTCCCACTCAAAGCTTCCTTCTTCGGATCGCTCAAGAACTTCCGGCCAATAGCTTGGCAAAAATACGCGGTTCTTGATCAACTCTGCCCGACTGGCTGTTGCTGTGTTTGGAAGAAGCGGATAACACAGCGGGGCGGTATCCTCGCCGATATCCAGACTTAGCTTGTTATATGCTCCGAGCTTTCTATCTAGGTACTGCGCATTACGTGTACGTACAATTCTCGCTGCATCGTAATTGACCGAGCGCAAGAGCCTCTCCGTAAGTCTGGACATGCCGTGAACAGGCAATTCGCCAATCGCTTTCTCGGCATCTTGGTACTTTTGATAAGCGGCTTCGGGACTTTCCGTGATTCTACGAATCAAATGCCCCATGCGAGTTTCGGAGGTTGTATCTCTGAACTGTGGTTGTTTGACTCGTGGATCGTCCGAAAACAGAAGCCCTCCGTCGGGAAGGCCGAAGAACTTTCGTGGGGAATAAAAGGTAGCCAGTGCCTCTGAATATTCAGAGAAGTAGGCCTGTGAGCAGTCGACAATCGTATTGCGATGCCCAAACCGGTTCAAACTTCGATATATGGCACTGCCAGACAGGCCAAAATAATCTACCACCAAGATGCATTCATCGCTACTCACTCTTACAGAGGCATCAACATCAAGTGTGGAGGTGATCCGATAGAACTCTTGCTTGATACCCATCTGCTCTACTGAATGAACCACTGCGTCACACGTATATGCGGGCAACCAAACTTTTTTTGGTCGGAGCGACCCCAGTATTACTTTTAACGCTGACCTTGCCGAATTTGTTTTTACCCTAAACCTATCAAGGCCGGCCTCATATAATGGAAGCTCTAGTCCCTGATATCCACCTAGCGACTTTGTTTCTTGATCACGCACCATGAAAATCTACTCTCACCGCTCTACTAGCCTTAGTTAAGCGCATACATTGTTAAAAGGCGCTCAACTTCAAATATTGAACAGTTCATAAGCATATCAATAATCGATAGGTTCGGGATGAACTCTCCAGTTCCCTGCTGGTACTGGAGCGGCAATGTATCAATAAATTGAAGGCTGACACCACTCTTCTCGAAATCATCCTTAAAATAAAGTGAGCGCCCGCCAGGTGTATTAATGTAGCAATCGGCTTCAAACTTATGACTCAACGCAATAAGTCGGTCTTTAGCGGATGCTGTTCGGTCATAATCAAGCTCGCTTGTTTTTCTGAATCGCTTCTGAACACCAAGATACGAAAAAATTTCTTGGTAACTTCTCATGCATACCGAAGTAATGGATCGGTCTTCGTGCTGCAGAATCCTTTCAACCAGAGGAAAAACGTCTGCAAAATTCGGCGCTTTGGAGTAGCTTTGCTCAATCGTCCTTAACACCTTGGTCACATCATTCGAAAAAGATAGCTCTTTTATCAACTTGTTCGAAGAGGCGCCTGGCACTGGAATAGTAAAACGCGCTACACCATTTGGCGACGATATCGTATTTCGGTTGATGTAACCCTGTTTGATATAGGCGACATCATCATAGATCAGGAACAAATCTGAAGCATGAATCAGCTGAAAATAACCAATATACGGAAACAAGTAAGGCTGCATTACCGCCAGCTTCATATCTTTAGCTCCGCCTCTACCATATCGATTACGCGGTTTTGGTCTTCAGGTAAAAGGTCCGCATGGATCGGCAGGCAAAGTATCCTGCCGGCTATGTCCTTAGACACCGGCTGCGCCGCCTGCGCATTTAGGCACTCCACCGATTCCAGCGATGGATAAAAATACCGTCTTGCCAGCACTCGGTTTTCCTTAAGTGTGGCCGCCACACGCACTGTCTGTTCTTCGCTTTCAAACACTACGGGGAAATAAGCGTAGTTGTGGCCGAGGGCTTCGTGCCGGGCCTGCAGTTGCAGGTTCGCCGGCAGTGCTTGCTCGTAGCGCTGCCATACCTGTTCACGGGCTTGCAGGTTTTCTTGGATTTCGTCCAGCACACACAACCCCATAGCCGCCTGCAATTCATTCATTTTCGCGTTAATGCCCAGCTCTTTAATGCTCTCTGGCCCTGTAATGCCGAAGTTAATCATTTGTTTCGCACGTTCCAGATCTTCCTTTCGCTTGAAGATAATGGCTCCGCCCTCTCCGGTATGGAATAGTTTGGTCGCGTGAAAGCTGAGGGTTGCAGCATCACCGTGCTTGAGAAGACTTTCGCCTTTATATTTGACGGCAAAAGCATGGGAGGCATCATAGATGACTTTCAGTCCATGGCGGCTGGCTATTTCATCAATGGCTTCTACGTCGCAGGCATTACCAAAAACATGTACGGGCACAATAGCTCTGGTATTTGAGGTTATGGCTTGCTCTATTTTCTCCGGGTCTATGCACCAGCTATTTGGGTCGATGTCTGCGAAGACGGGTTGGACTCCGTCCCATTTCAGCGAACTGGCGGTAGCGATGAAGGTAAACGGCGTGGTGATTGCCTCTGGCTGCTCGCCATCATGTGCGTTACCACTTACCCCTAACACACGGTATGCAATCTGAAGCGCCAAGGTACCATTTGCCACCAGAAGCAGATTATCTACTTCCAAGTATTCTTCTAGGCGCGCAGTAAGTTCTTGCACCAGTGGGCCGTTGTTCGTCAGCCAGGCTCGCTCATAAATACCGTCAAGGTACTTATCCAGCTTTTCACGGCTTGGCAGGTACGGTTTTACGACAGGTATCACTGTGGCCCCCTGATGATATCCAGCAGGTATTGACCATAACCATTTTTCGAGAAGGCCTTACCTGCCGCTTGAACTTGTTCTGTACTGAGCCAGCCGTTTCGCCATGCGATTTCTTCCAGGCAGGCAATTTTATACCCTTGGCGTCTCTCGATGGTTTCTACGAA
>Ga0115549_1001348_pt1 | contig 14757 bp, 27 predicted proteins | sample COGITO_mtgs_1004_2_FD_87176 | JGI IMG/M metagenome (GOLD analysis project Ga0115549, IMG submission 87176) | Pelagic marine microbial communities from North Sea - COGITO_mtgs_100430 | ecosystem: Environmental > Aquatic > Marine > Epipelagic | place: Germany:Helgoland, sampling site Kabeltonne...
GGTCGGCAGGGCGGCCCGGTGCATATCCAGCACGTAGGCGCGGAGGTCGCGCACGTAGTCGGCGGTCGCAGCATCGGGGAGCGGCAGGCGCTCGACGACGGTCCGGCGCCCCTTTCGCGGTCGGTGGGTGGCCACTACTCGACGGGCTCAGGCGGCGTGTCGCTCGGCAGCACCTCCGCCCCGCGACCACTGGCCTCGATCTCTTCGGGCGACATCAAGCGCACATCGCTCGAGTAGCCGACGCCACCGAACCGGCTCAGTGCGATCTCGTGTTCACCAAGCGCGCCCATGCGCCACCACCGCTCGTCAGCCTGAGAATCGAGGTTGCGCGACTCGCTGCGCTCTTTCTCGCTCGGCGTCTCCAGCGGGTTGAACACGACATCAATGTCCGCATCCATCGGCACGTCAACGGCGCCGGTTGCGCGGAGCACTTCGCAGACGCGGAGAATCGCGGGCTCGTAGATGAACGTCTGGCGGCGAGCAACGGTGTCTTGCCAGTGCTTCCGGCCTGATTCGTTGCTGCTGCTCAGACCCTTTGGCGACGTCCCGAAGAGTAGATCGAGCGGCATCCCATCGGCGCACGCTGCAACCTGTTGCTGGACCTTCTCGTAGAGTTCGGGGAGTCCGGTGACCGGCGCGCCTTGCTGCGTATACTCTTCGGATTCCGCGTCGAGCAGTACGGACCGCACGACGCTCTTTCCGAGGTTCATCGCCAGCATGCGCTTCATCAACCGCTCGGTCCCGTCCTTCGCTTGGACAAGCCCCGCTAAGCCCTTCAGCCGGAGCACGGCGATGCGAAATTCTTCCATGATGTTCGCCATAGCGACATCGGCGGCCTCGATGTTCAGCAGCTTTGGGATCGCTCGCTGAAGCACGGACGCGCCCCAGTAGTAAACCTCTTGCTGCTTGCGAGGCGGCACCGGTGCACCCACCTGGCGAATCACGCGGGACTCGTGAATCATCGTGGCGGTCTGGCCCACGCTGTTGTGAGGCGTCAGCTCGTACAGCATCGGCTCGCCCATCTTGCCGGGGGGTACGACATGCGTGGGTGCGCTGCTCTCGCCGTAGCGGTGACGAACGCGGAGCTCGTGCATGTCCGCGACGCGCAAATAGTCGAGCGAGTCCACGGCCTCGAGCTTCATCGGTGCGTCTAGGTCGAGCCCGTCGTTCACGCCGAGCAGGATGGCCGCGCCGCCGTAAAGGCTCGCCCAACGGTCCCGCGCACGTAGCGCTCCCGTGAGGTCGAGGCGCTGGAACTCGGCGCGGAAGGGCTCGGCGGGGGCGTCGCCGTCGGCCTTGCTGGTGTGAGCCCTCCAGCCACATCGCGTGCATTCGTTGGCCGGCACGTCGACAAAGCGACCCGCGAGCGCGCTCCCCTCGTAGATGGCCTCCAACTGGTCTTCGGTGTAGCGCCCGAGCGCCTTAATGCTGCGATTATTCCCCGCCGTCTTGTCGTAGGCGGGGTCGCCGAGCCCTCCAATCGTCGAGATCATGGAGTCGGCGCGGAAAGCCGCTTCCTCTGGGGTCATCTGGATTGCGTCGTCCGACACTGCGTCTCCGGTGGGCGTCTGGTGTGTCAAACGGTGGCCCATTGGTGCAATCGGGCGGAACGGATGGCAAAAGAATACTGGATGTCGTTTTCTTGGGTCTATTTGGTTGCGCGCGCCACGCATGTGAGTATAATAGATTCACAAGGCGAGGGAATCACCCCAAGCCGCACAACGGAGAACCAAATGAACATCAACCGAACCATCCTAGCCGCCGCCTTCACCGCCATCGAGACCAGCGTCGCCCTCAAGCTGTCCAGTCCTTCGATGACCACACGCAAAGCGATGCAGCGCGGTGCTGAACTCACATCGGACGCGCTTGGGCTGTCCTCCGAAGAAGACCTGACGCTTGGCGCGTACATGGCAGCCATTGGCGGAATGAGTGCAGGCACCGAAACCCAGCCGGTACGTGACCACATCAAGGCCGGAGCGCTCGAGTTGCTCCAGAGCGCGTGAGCAGCCGCAAGGCGTCGCGGGCTGTCGCCCGCCTGATGAGGCCATGAAGGCCGAAACGCACACAACGGAGAACGCAATGAACGCACAAACCCTGATCAACGAACTCACCGACGAACCCACCAGCGGCGCAGACATCATCGCCTACGCAACGAGCAACGCAAGCGCCATCCTCGCCGACAACTGGTTTCACGCTACCGAGCTTGACGCAAAGCCGACTTTTCGCCGGGTAACGACACTACCAAGCAACGAAGATGAGGCGCTCCAACTCTGGGCGCTGCTCGACTACCACGGACCCGAGGGTGCGTGCTGGTACCCGGTGCGACACGCGTGAGCGGCGTAGGCCGAGGCAACCGCGGCCCGCGGTTCAACCGCGCCCTGGTCGTGAGGGCGTGCAACGACCTGTGCAAGCAGGAAGCAGAGTCAGACCTGTCGTTTCGCGACGCGCGCGACGTGCAAGACTGGCTCGCTCGGCATGGCGAGATTACCCCATTGCGGACGGTTCAGCACCGCCTCGCCCTCTGCGTTGACGAGGGGCTGCTGGTGGAGCGCACGCCAGGGGCGCGGTCTGGCGGATGGGAGAGCGCGAACTAGTCGTACCAGTCCATGATGCCGCCGCCCGTGGCGTAGTCGCCTACGATCTCCATACCTCGAATGAAGGCGTCGAAGGCGTCGACATGAACCACCCGCTGTATCATTTGGCCGGTCTCGTCGTCGTAGGCATCCACGGTGTACTCCGGCATCAGCAAGACCTCGGGGTCGTCGGAGTCGAGCGCCACTTCGCCCATGTCGGCGAGCAGGGCTTGCGCGGTGGTGTCAATGCGGAGCGTCCCGTCGCCGATCGCATCCTTGATGGTGAGGTACCACGCCCAGCGCCGCGCCTTCGTTCCCGGCTTCGAGTGCGTGTGCTCCGCACCGAACCGCTCCTGCATTCGCGCCACGAGTAGCGGCATGTAGTTGTCGAGCGTCACCGCGTCACAGGACCACTGGTCAGCCACGGCAAGCGCGCGTGCCTCAAATTGCGTCGGTGGGCCCCACCAGTGCTCGGCGTGAACAACCTCAAGCGCGGGAACGGTCACCGCGTCGCCTTCGTCGTTCTCAATCTCTCGGCGGCTGCATCGAATAACAACGATACCGGCGGGGTGCTTCTTGCCGCCTGCGTCGAGGCAGAGGATGTGCGCGCCGGTTTCAACGGGTGCCGCAAGTTGCACAGCCTGAATCTCGTCTGGGATGAACGCGGTGCCGGTCCCCTCGCAGTCCGCGAGATAATCGCGGTTCCAGATGGCCAGCAACCCGCGCTTGACGAGTTGCGCCTTCTTGCGGAGCGCTTCGGCCTTGTCGAAGATCCCCGCTTCGACGGCGTCCCAGATGGTCATCTTCGCGTAGAGGTAGTCGGGGAACTCTCGCTCTTCCGGTGGCAGATGCTGCTCTGCCTCGACTTGGCGACATAAGTGGTAGTTCCAGTTCACCTTATTCTTGACGTTGCCGATCATGCGAACGGGCGCGAGGCGCGGACCGATGACCGACTCAAGCACGTCCCAGAGCTCGGCGCGGCATCGGCTGGCCTCGTCGAGCACAAGGGAGTCGACTTCGTTCCCGTAAAGCGCATCAGGCTTCTCGCCGGTGTGGAACTCCCACACGGCGCCGGTGGGCACGTAGGTAATCGAACGTGGCCCCTGGTCGCGCGTCTTGAACACGCCGCGCGTCACGAGTTCGCCTTCGTTGATCCACTTCTTGACCCGTTCGTAAGTCATGCGGGCGGATGCGTGCGACGGCGCGACCCACCAGTGAATGTTGTTCTTACCGCTCGGGTCTACGAGCAGCCCGAACTGCCACTTCGCGGAGCAATAGGTTTTGCCGACCTTCGTCGACGCCTCGCAGACGAGGAACCGGTGCGGCCCGAAGAACGCGTCTCGCTGGTAGGGAACGAGGGCAGGGAGCGCGATGCGGTACTCCGTCTGCGCGACGGCGCTCATCATGGCCGCGTGATTTCGACGACGACGACGTTGGCGTCTGGGGACTCGTCATCGTCCGATGCGCTCGACCTGCTCGCCGTAACCCGCACGCCGCCCCGCCCGTAAGTCTCAGGCCGCAAACTCTCGACCAGCTTCAACGCGATATTGGCATCGCCCTCGCGCACCGCCTGGAGCAGCGCCCGCTGCGAGTAAACGAGGAGTTTCTCGTCAATCGCCTCCAGCGCCTGAGCGCGAAAATCCGGCCACCACGGCGCGTGAATCCAATCACGAATCACACGCTCGCTAACCCCCGCAGCTTCCGCCGCTTCCTTCTGGGTGGCGCCAAGCATGAGAAGCCCGGCGACCGTCCGCGCCGCCTTCTTGTCACGAGGTCCGGGCTTAGGTCCCGGCTTTTTGCGTCCTTCCGCCATTAGAAATCCAGTGAAGCGAACCACGAATCATCCGACCGCTTTGCTTCTGGTGACTTGTCATCAGAGCCCTTCATTGCGGCAGCAAATGCAGCCTGAAGCTCTGACCCATCCCAGTCAAAGCCCTCAGGATGCGTCACAGCAAGTTCGTCGACAAACGCGTCGAAAAAGTCGCAGATATCTGGCGAGTCATCGAGATCGAACTGCTCGAACCGCGAATTGCGATTCAGGTCCATTGAGCTACGGATGCAGACGTTCCAATGCTCGTTTCGGATCGTGCAAAACTTCGCGTGAACACGCGTGCAGTGCAACGCCTTCGCGCCAAACAGTTCCACAATCCGGCGCGCATACTTCGGCTGGCGCGTCGGAAACGAGCGGTCCACCAGCATCCGCAGAGAAAGGATGTCGCCCTGTTCAATCAGCCACGCCGCATTCTCCGCGTCTCGAATCCCCGCCGACCACGTAGTGACGCGCACATGCGCTGGCCCGGTCTGCTGAAGCACGGCGCGCACAATGTCGAGCAGGCTGAACTGGCCCTTTGTCAGCCCGATCAGGCGTTCGCCCGGCTTCATCTCGCCAATGCAATGCTCGGCAGTGCGCAACCCCTCCAGGCAATATCGGGGGCTTTGAGGGCGATCACGGTAGGCGCTTGCTTTCATCTTTCTCCGTCGTTTTAAGGCACACCTAATGTAACCACTTGCGCAAGTGGCGCAACCTTGCGGCCTGCATAAAACGACGCGTCCGTGTCGGTCTTCTGGCGGTGCCACGGCTTGCTCATTCGTTCCTCGCAGTTCGGGCCAGCGCGCGCAGCAGAGCGGCCACACTCTCTCGCGCATCCAGCCGCAGCGCCGCCGCGGATAACCCGGCGGCTACCGCGCGGGTCGCGTGCATGAGGAGCAGCGCCTCGATTAGCGCGGGGATTTCGGCGGTGGCAACATCGACCTCGACAGCAGTCCACCTATCACTGATGTTTGCGCGAACGCCCACATCGCACGCGGAGACGGTAAGCCCAGCATCGGTCGTTGCGCATTCGCAGGTCCACTCAATCATCACTCACCCCCTCCCATCTGGCCACAGCGGCCTTGATGTCACCAAGCTCCGCAAAGACAACCCCGCGCTCAATCTTGAAGTAGTCGACGAGCCCCAGCCCGCACGCCTCAGCGACCTCACGGGCTCTTAGCGGGCATTCACGCACGCGCCACTTGCGCACCTTCTCGCCGTTGTCCGGCCAGCGTGCAACTTGTGTCTTTCGCATGCCGAAGCCGCCGACCATTTCGCCGCCCTCCCAGCGATCCCAGAACACAGGGGTCTCGGCAAACTTAGGATCCGGGTCCTTTTGAATCTCAATCATCACTCACCTCCGTTGTTCCAACCCGCCGCAGAATCGCCTCCGCGCTCGGCTCCATCATCGTGCCTCGCCAACCCCCATCAGCCGTCTTGAGCCCATAGAGCCACCGGCGCGAGGGCGGCGCATCGGGGTGGTGCTCCAACTGGCGTTCCTCGTCGCACGACTCCGCGGCGAACGTGCCGGGGACTTCGGGCGGGAGGGGTCGCCATTCGGGGCCGAGGATTGCGGCGCAGGCTTCGGGGAAGGTCATTGCTTCGCCTCCAACAACCCAAGGCGCTCGCTCAGCATCGTCAACTCGTTAGCGACCGGGCCGACTGTCGTGATGCTCTCGCGCCACGCCTTCAGTTCGTCAACATCCCGCGTCAGCGAGTCGAGAAGCTCCGCCTGCATGGCAAGCTGGCGCCTCAACGAGGGTGCGCCGGGGTGCATGGGGTCCAACTCCACCGGGTCTGGCGCAGCGCCCGCAATCACCGCCTGCACCTTCGCCGCGAGTTCCTCGCCCAGCGTGTGGAGGATTAGGGCATCGCGCAGCTCGGCGGTCCGCTCGACGGTGAGCGACCGAATCGCTGCGCGTTCGCCGTCTTCCGACAGCTCAACATCCACGCCGACCGCACGCGACGGGCTCGACACCTCCAGCCCGTAGTAGCAGTGCGTCTCGGGCATCTCAAAAATCACATCACTCATAGTTCCTCCATTGTTTCAGCGGCATCCGCCGCCCAAATCGTAACCACAACACGCTCCCTCTCCGCAAGGTAAGCACCGCTCCCCGGCCCAGGCCCTGCGACCCGCGCCATGTTGTCCTCCTGGATCAGCCCGTGGTGCTTCATCGCATCCACGACGGCCTTGTAGTAGTTGTCCCAATCGCCCTCGTTGGCGCGAAACCCGCCCTTGTTCGGCCCGCTTGCGCATGGCGTGACGTAGACCTCGACGCCCACGCGGATGCGCTGCTCGATGCGGCCGAAGATGCCAGCCGCGCGAAGTCCGGCGCGGAGTTCCATCGCGAGCATGTTCTGCGAGGCGTGGTATCGCTTCGCTCGCTTGCTGTGCTTCGCCGCGTGGGGAATGCGGACGTAGGGCACGATGCGGCGGGGGATCTCGATGCGGGCGAGAAGCGGCCCCCGTGCGTGCTCGGGCGCGCTCTGCGCGGCGATGCGCTTCTGCGCGCTGCGGTCGCGCTCGACCTGTGCGGCTAGTTCGAGGGGCGTCATAGCAGCATCCCCCGGTTGGCCGTTCCGCCGACGCAGTGCGGGGAGAGCCATAGGCGTTCGCGGTGGCGGTTCTCGTTGTCCGTGCTGCCGTTGGCGTAGCCGCCCTTCTCGACGCGCTCGATCGTAGTCCAATCGCTCGGCACCTCGCGCCCGTCGTCGTAACCCGCGGCCACGATCCGCAACTTCTCCGATGCGTGCTCAACCGCCCACGCCCACGAGTCGCGCGCGGCGTCGCCGGTGCCGTCTTCGTACTGAACGCCGGAGCCTTCGCCGTAGGGTGGATCAAGGAATACGCCAACGGTGCCCGTTGCCCCCTCTGCAAGCATTAGGGCGGAATTCGTGACACACCTTTGCCAGTCGCCGCACATGACTTGCCACCGGCTGGCCCGAGCACACGCTAGCTGCAGCAGGCTCACCGCACCCGACTTGACGCCCGCTCCATGGTTACCTCTCGCGAGGTCGCCATTCCCCTTCACGCTCACGCATTGCCGCCAAAGCCACCGGCCCGCGACCTCCGCATCGCACGCCGACAGGTCCGACCAATCGAGCCCCGCCAACCGCTCCGCGCCCTCCGACTCCAGCCACGCATGCACCGCCCGTAACTCGACCTCGGAGCACGGCGCAGACGCTAGCCGCTCGATCGTCTCGGGATCGGACTGGCACGCCCGCCAGAAGTTCGCCACGTAGTGCGACAGGTCGTTGACGAGCACCGACTTCACCGAGCGCGGGGCCTGTAGCGCGACGGCAGCGGCGCCCATGAAGGGTTCAACGTAGCGGGACACTGCGCCGAGTGCGGCCCAGACTTGCGGGGACGCCCTGCGCTTGCCGCCGAAGTAGGGGAAGGGGGGTTGCGCGCTCATAGCACCTTCCCCGTGTATCCGCGCAGGCGCTCAATCTCAGCGCGCAGCTCCGCGTTCGTGCGCTTCAGCGCCACGACCATCGCCTCTGCGTCGCAGCAGCGGGACAGCAGCACGTCACGCCGCTTATCCATGTCGGCCAGTTCCGCTTGGTAGTCTTCAATGGTGGATTGCGTGAGGTCGCTCATTCCGCCGCCTCCGCCACCCGAGCACGCCGCCGCCAATCCGGCAACGGCACCCACTTTTCGCCATCACGATGGCCGAACGGCACCACCACCGCACCCTCCGCAAGCCGCGACGCAAGCCGAGCCACTACCGGCCCCGTCTCCGCCTTCTCTGAGAGCAGCGACCGCCAGAACCCCGCGTCACCCACGGCGCCCGCGTTCGTCGTCAGCATGAGCACGCCCGCACTGTGGCGCTTGTAGCGGCGATCCACCAGCGCGAACAACTGCTCCGTCTCCCACGCAGTCCGCGAGTGCGCTCCGAGGTCGTCGAGCAGCAGCACGCGCGCATTGACGCACGCATCGAACGGGTCCGGCCCTGTGTAGCCGTCGTCGAACATCGACGCCCGACGAGCCGCCATGTACTCGCCAACGCCCCATGCCTCCCACGAGGTCTCGCCCGCCATGACCAACGCCCTCAGCATCGCCACGGCCATCATGGTCTTGCCGCTACCGGGGTCACCCGCGAGGGCGATCGTACCGGGGCGTTCGTGGCCAATGTGGGGCCGCAGCCAGCCGCCCATTGAGCGGCGCGCCTGCTCCGCGTGGCGGCGTTGGTCGCGCGGCCAGTGGTCGGGGATCTGCCAGTCCGCCGAGGTCGCCGTCTTGTAGCGCGCGAAGCGCTCGGAGATTCGAGAGCGGAACGCGCGATCGGCGCGGTCGCTTGCCCCAGCCCCGTACGCCTCAGACCGGAATGAGGTCAGGTAACCGTCGGGGCTATCCCAGAACTCGATGCCCGGCGCGGTGCCTGATGGCGTCCAGCCCGCGGCGATGTACCGGGGGCGCAGTTCGGCAGTCATCGGCGTCATACTAGACATCGGCGACCTCCGCGGGGCGCCACTGCGCGCCATCCTCAGGCTCGTATGACGTGTCGAAAAACCCAAGGCTCTCACGGAGGCACCCATGCCACCCGGTCGGATCGGGCTCATACGTCACGTTAGCCATAAACGGCCCATTGAGTTCGTCGTGCCAGCGCACCGCGATCTCCTGCCCCACCTCCGGCACCACGTCTGCAAACGTGCGCCACTCTCGCGTTTCATCACTCATAGTTCCTCCGTTGTTGTTCACCATTGCACATCATCGACCGGACCACAATCCGGCGCTATCGGAATCCCGCCCCACATATCGTCGTCGGCCACCCGCTTCGACTCGCTCGCAGCCGGTGTCGCCCAGGACTCAGCGTTGAGCCACGTTGTTGCGTTCTTCGTGTACTGAGCCCCGTCACGATCGCAGCCCCGCTCTTTCGCATACGCATTCGCCGCCGTGACAAGCTCGTCGGCCAGCCCCTCCGCCTCGACGACGACCTTGCGCCACGTCGGATAGGTTGCACCGGGCTGGCACCGCTTGGCAGGGAACGGGTAGGCATCGCGGAACCGCTCGAATTCGACGGGGTAGACGGACCGCCCGTCCACCTTCGGCAGCTTCGCTTTCGCTGGCCAGTGTCGCCGCCGCCCGGCCTTCGTCGTGAGGTCCACCGGCACGGGCTCGGCGGCAGCCGTGGCCAAGACTGAGGCGTTAGCCGAAGTCTCTACAGAACATGTCATCGTGTCATCGTGTCTCTTTGTTGCGGAACTCGTTTGGGTCACACTTGGGTCACGTTTGGAACTCGTTTGGGTCATTTGCTCCGCAACCCTTTGTTTTGCCTCGACAAGTTTGGAACTCGTTTGGGTCACACTTGGGTCACGTTTGGAACTCGTTTGGGTCACCTTCTCAGGGTGCGTTCCCTGCCATTTCTCGTAGGCAACAATGGTCACAATCGTGCACCTGCCGACCCCGTTCGTCGTGATCAATCCCTTGCGCTCCCACTTGCGGAGCTTCGACTTTACCGCACTGACAGACCACTCCCACGCGGTGGCGAGCTTCGTCTGTGTCGTCGCGTATTGGCCGCGCTCTAGTGGTGGGCAGAAGTCGGGCCGAGCGTGGTAGGCCGCTTTCGCCACCAGCCACTCGAATGCAGCGACCGAGCACAGCGGCCCATCGCGCAGGTCCTCATGGTCGAATATCTCGCGCGACACCGCAAACCATCCGCCCGCTCTCGCTTGACCTTTGTTGCTCACTGCTCTATCTCCGGCCTATCAGGCCGCCGCCATTTTGGCTCTGGCGTGCGCCGAACTCAACGCCCAGTGATTCGCAGTCACTCGGGCGTTGCTCGTTTTTGCTACTCGCTCGGCGCATCGTCGTCAAGCGGGGTGGGGTGCGGGCGGCCTGGCCAATATCGCCCTATGCCACGCACCGGGATCCCGTCCTTCGCGCACGGACGCCGCACCCAGTGGTTCCCGCCCGTTGTCGTCCCTTCGTAGACCCATAGGCCAACACGGCCTTCCAGTCGGATCAAGGCATCAATCGCCGGTGCTTCGTCGTCGAGCACGCGCCACATCGTCGGATGATCAATCATGCAGCACCTCGCCGAGTCCGCGTCGAGCCCAACGGCACCGCCGTGAGCTCCAGAAAGTCAGCCCTCACATCCGGCGCCACATGCTGCGACCGGTAGATATGCGAGCGAATCGAGCACAGCACGCCCATAAGCGAGCCCGAAAACATGCAGTCCGGCACGTCAACGCCGCTCGGTGGTTCCCACACGCCGACGATGCCGCCGTCGAGATAGGCCAGCGTGAGGCGGGCACCGAGGCAGCGTACGCGGCTGGAGTCGGCCACCCACTGGGCGGGCATGCCCAGGGCGAGCACCTGGGCGTGGATTTGATCGGGGGTCATCGTTCCTCCGGCGTGAGAAGCGCTCTGAAACTGTCACGCATAACGAGCCGGCCAATGGGCGAATCCGTGTTGTCGGCCACGTAATGTGCCAGCGCCTTAATGCCTGAGCGCATCCCAGACACATGAGAGCGCCCAAGAAGCTGCATCGAGACGCGATCCGACGGCAGCCCGCCGCGATTGGAAACGCACCCGCCCGCGCCCACAGTGATCCTCCGCGAAACAGAATACTCGCGAGTAATGGTCCCGCGACGCAACACACTGTTAGCATCGAGCGTGACGAGCAGCCCGTCGCGACGCATCAGTTCGACTCGGCAACTCTCGCCGACAAGGTCGATATCCACTGTGCGCAAATCCCACCCGCACGACTGCAAGGTGCGCTGGAGACGCACAAGCCGTGCTGGCAACATATCAGCACTTGAGCGAGTGATGAGACCACTCATGCGTCCTCCGATTCAAGCACCAACATCCGCTCCAGACTGTCCGCCAGAGCGCGCAACTGTGCGACCTTGACGCGTGCGGCCTCAGCACTGAACTCCGGCTCCACCGCGCACCCCAGCATCGCGGCGACTTCATCGAAGGACTCGCGCAGGCTCCAGCCTTCGGAGCCGATATCAGTCGTCGAGAGAAACACAGTGCACCCGCCGCTCGTCACATTTTGTGACACCACCAGATCTCTGATCGGCAGGAGCATCGCGTAGCCGCCACGCTCGGTCGTCACTCGAATATGCGTCTTACTCATCACCACCTCCCACCGTCGCGAGCTGCGGAAATGCTGAGCGAATCGACGACGCCTTGAACAGCATCGACCGCCCATCCTTCACCGGCAACGGCTCCACAGCAAGCAGCCGTTGCCGAACCGCCCCGCGCTTGAACGGCACCAGGTGCACCACCTGAGAGATCCGCAGTGGCCGCCCGTCTCGCAGCGTCTCGATCGCAGCGACGTATCGCGCGCTCACTCCCTCAGTTGTCGTTGTCGTTGTCATCGTGTATCGTCTCCTAGTTGGATTGTTGCCCACAACACGCCCCCTGCAAGGGGCGCCAACGGGCTGGCATCTCGGCGCGCTTCTCCTCCGTTGTGCGTTCCGAGGTGTCAGCCAGTGGGCACGGCAAAGCGTAAGGGCGAGCGCACTAGCTGTCAACAATGTTTATTGCTGCGCACATTTTCCTTGCGTGGTGGTGTCAGAGCGTCTACGGTATGTGGACCGCGTTGCAGCGCGGCACCTACTCGGAGGCAGAGATGACAGCGAAAGAGAAGATGGGCGACCGGACGCACGCACTTAGCGGCGCACTCGTTGTGGTTCAGTCGGGAGGCTACACGACAGAGCAGCGTGAGGTGTTGCTCGCGGAGTTGCTCAAGCGGGCGCGCTCGCATGCGGGGCAAGTCTGGCGTGAGTTCGGCGTCGAAGCGGCAGGCGTCGCGCGACAAGTGGAGCTTGCGATTGCGACCGCGCTTGATGCGTGCGAGGCGGAGGTGGCGCAATGAGTGTCTTCGTTACGCACGACTACGAGCCCGCCGAGCCCGGCGTCGGCATCCGCGACGACGAGCACACGCTACACATTATGATTCGGGCGCGGACCGGCGACACTACCGCAAGCATCGACGACGCAATCGAGATTCTTGAGTGTTGGCGCGACAAGCTCGACGGTGCGGACGCATGAGTGCCGTACGTGTAGTTCGCGCCGAAGACCTCAGCAACGAGGCCTACCACGCACTGCCGGACGTCGGCTCGACCACGCTCAAGAAGTGGTGCGGCCCGAAGCGCTACGCCCTCGCGCCTGATGATCCGTCGCCGGGTATGTTGCAGGCGCGCGCTATCGGCACGTGCGTCCACTCGCTCGTGCTGGAAGGCCGTCAGGACTGGGTGGATCCGTTCACGATGGATCCGCCCGCTGGCCTCATGGAGGCGCGCGACGCACTCAAAGCAGCGGGCATCACCCGTCGCGGAAAGGAGGGCAAGGCGCAATGGGCGCCGCTCGACGCGCAGCTTGAGCAGTGGGAGTCCGCACGCGACTCCGCACGGGAAGCGCACGCAGCCGACGCCGAGGCGCGCAACCTGTACCCACTGGGCGACGACGACGTGGAGCTCGTCAAAGGCGTGTCGGCGGCAGTGCTCGCCAACCCCATCGCGGCAATGATGATCGACGCGTGCGAGACGCCGGAGCTGTCAATCTTCTGGACCGAGGTTGTCGAAGTCGATGGCGAGACGGTCGAGATCCCGTGCAAGTGCCGCGTCGACGTGCCGGTCTGGGATGCGCTGGCCGGGGCCTATGTCGTGGGCGACCTCAAGACGACGCGCGAAGCATTGACCCCAAAGGCCCTCGCGAAAGCAGCGGCGAACACAAACATTCCATTCCAGTCGGCCTACTACCGTCGCGGGATGCTGGCCGCTGGCATGGACGTGTCGTCGTGCATGACGATCTGGGGCAGCACGTCAGCGCCCCACGGCTGCGAGGTAACGCAGTTCACCGCCGACGATATGGACCGCGCCGACCGCATGGTTGACGTGGCGCTGCGCAACTACGCGCGGCATCTGCTCCAGCCGGAGCGATGGGAAGGTCTAGCCGACGATGGCGGTGAGGCAACGATTACAACACTAGCCCTGCCTCGATGGTGGGGAATGGAGGAAGTATGAGCACAGCAATCGCAAAGACGGACACACGCGTCATCGAGCTATTCAGCGAGGCTAAAGGCGCCATCATGGCGAACAAGCTAGACGGCGTAGACGAGGCGACGCTCAAGGAGGTGGTGCTGCACCACTTCCGGCTGAACCCCGATCACTTGAACTGCACGCCCGAATCGATCGTGAAGTGCATGGTCACGACGGCGCGGATGGGTCTGAGCCTTGCGGCAAAGGAGATCCACTACGTTCCCTATGGGCGCGAACTCACACCGTCGCCAGACTACAAGGGGCTGCTCAAGCTCGGCTACCAGTCCGGCTTGATCGAGTCACTGGTCGTCGAAGAAGTCTGCGAGAATGACGCATTCCGCGTGGTCATCGGTGACGGTGGGTGTTTCGTTCACGAGCCGAAGTTCCGCGACCGCGGCAATCCGTACCTCTACTATGTGTTCGCACGCATGAAGGACGGATCGTCGTCCTACGAAATGATGACCGTCGAAGAAGTCGAGGCGCTTGCAACAAACACGCCAGCGTGGCGCAATTACCGAAAGCAGATGCGGAAGAAGTGCACGATCCACCGCTTCTTTCGGCAGCGGCTCCATTTGCTCGACTCCGCGGCCAACGAAGCGCTCGGCGCACTCGACGTGCTAGAGTATGGCGGCGGCAGCCCGCAAACAGCAGTCGTCATCGACGGCGACACCGCGCCCGCAAGCAAGCCCGTGCCCCGCTTCGGCAAGCCGCCCAAAGCGATCGCGCCGACCGCTGAACCTGTAAGAAATCCTGACAAGTTGGAGCCCGAGGCGTCGACCGACAAGCGCGACCCCATCGCGTGGGCAGCAAGCGACGCAGCAGCCGAGCGCATCAAGGGCGCCGACGTACTCACCGAGTTCCGCTTTGCGTGGCAGGCCGTCGTCAAGTTGGCCGACCACAACCGCACCGCAGCGGGGCTTATCCTCAGCGCTATGTCGGCGTGCTTCAAAGACGGCGAGCACCACCGGACGCAGCTAGACGTTGTGCGCAGCAAGCCTTTTGCTGGGGCGTACCGAACGGCTCGCAAGGTGGCCGACTTCAACTACACCGACCTTGCCGCGTGGATTGCCGCGGTGACGCTCCAGTCCGTGGGCGAGACGCTCGACCACGACTCGACCGACCAGGCGGTGCGCTCGGCGGCAGACCTCATTGTCGACGTTGACGATGAGGCGGGGATCGAAGCAGCGCGGGAGGTAGCAGAATGAGCGAAATGGACATCAAAGAGATTGGCGCACGCGTGCGTGACGAATTGCTTGCGGGCAACCTGAACCGCGGCGCGCTGCTCGTTGAGGCGGAGCGTCGCGTCTACTACAATCACAGCCATGGCTGTGGCGGCGACGGATGGGGGTGGTGGGATGCCGAGGGCTGCGAAAGCTATGA
>Ga0115549_1001356_pt1 | contig 14700 bp, 16 predicted proteins | sample COGITO_mtgs_1004_2_FD_87176 | JGI IMG/M metagenome (GOLD analysis project Ga0115549, IMG submission 87176) | Pelagic marine microbial communities from North Sea - COGITO_mtgs_100430 | ecosystem: Environmental > Aquatic > Marine > Epipelagic | place: Germany:Helgoland, sampling site Kabeltonne...
CATAGCCCTGGGTGCCTTCTGGTCTGTAAGTTAGGCCGATTTGGTTGGGTTTATGCGGGGGCGTGGAGGCCTAACCCAAAGTGGAGTACTAACAATGTCTAGCGTAACTATGCGCGATATGCTGAAGGCGGGCGTGCACTTCGGTCACCAAACCCGTTACTGGAACCCGAAGATGAATTCTTACATCTTCGGCGCCCGCAACAAGATTCACATCATTAACCTGGAGCAGACCCTGCCGTTGTTCAACGACGCCATGGCGTTCCTGAACAAGCTGGCTGCCAGCAACAACAAGATCCTGTTTGTTGGTACCAAGCGTGCAGCGCAGAAAGCGGTAAGCGAAGAAGCTCAGCGCTGCGGTATGCCCTATGTGGATCACCGTTGGTTGGGCGGCATGCTCACCAACTGGAAAACCATTCGTCAGTCCATCAAGCGTTATCGTGAGCTGGAAGCCCAGTTCCAGGACGGCACTTTTGACAAACTGACCAAGAAAGAAGCCCTGATGCGTAAGCGCGAGATGGATAAGCTCGAGCGTTCCATCGGTGGTATCAAGGATATGGGCGGCCTGCCTGACGCACTGTTCGTGATCGACGTTGATCATGAAGACATCGCGTTACAGGAAGCTCGCAAGCTGGGTATCCCGGTTGTTGCAGTGGTTGATACCAACTCCAACCCGGACGGCGTTGATTACGTCATTCCCGGTAACGACGACGCAATCCGTGCCATTCAGCTGTATGTGAAAGCCGCAGCTGACGTGATTCTGGAAGGTAAGCAGTATGCCCAGAATCAAACCGGCGGCGAGAGCGAGTTCGTCGAGGTAGCAGATGAAGCCGCAGGCGAAAAAGCCGAAGGTTAATCTATGGTAGGCGGGCCTCGGGCTCGCCCACTTTACCGAAACATACCCAATTTAAGAGGATAATCATGGCTGCTGTAACTGCTGCAATGGTTAAAGAGCTTCGCGAGCGTACCGGTCTTGGCATGATGGAGTGCAAGAAGGCGCTGGTAGAGGCTGATGGCGACATCGAAAAAGCCATCGATGATATGCGTAAATCCGGTCAGGCCAAAGCGGCCAAGAAAGCCGGTCGTACTGCCGCTGAAGGCGGTGTTGTTGTTGCTACTAACGACGCGAATACCGTGGCCGTAATGGTAGAAATCAACTCTGAAACCGATTTCGTTGCCCGCGACGACAACTTCCTGGGTTTCTGCGACAAGGTGGCTGTTGCTGCTTTGAATGCTGCTGAAACCGACGCGGCCAAGATTGGTGAGCTGAAGCTGGAAGACGGTTCTACTGTTGAAGAAGCGCGTCAGGCGCTGGTTCAGAAAATCGGCGAGAACATCCAGATCCGCCGCGCTGCCAAGCTGGAAGCGGAAGGCGCTATTGGCGCCTACGTTCACGGCGGCCGTATTGGCGTTTTGGTCGCCCTGAAAGGGGGTGATCCTGAGCTGGGCAAAGACGTGGCCATGCATGTGGCTGCCATTAACCCGATGGTTGTTAGTGGCGATCAGGTCCCTGCTGAAGTGCTGGAAAAAGAGAAAGAAATCATCCGTGCTCAGCCCGATATGGAAGGCAAGCCCGCTGAGATCGTTGAGAAAATGCTCGGCGGGCGTATCAACAAGTTCCTGAAGGAAGTGAGCTTGTTGGACCAGCCGTTCGTAAAAGACCCGAATACCACCGTTGGTGCGCTGGTTAAGGCAGCCGGTGCCGAGATCGTCGCGTTTGAGCGTCTGGTTGTCGGTGAAGGTATCGAAAAAGAAGAAGTCGATTTCGCTGCTGAAGTAGAAGCTGCGGCCAAAGGCTAAGGTTGGCTAGCGGGACTCGATGTGAAAAGGCGCCTTGCTGGTTTGATCAGCAGGGCGTTTTTTTCGCCTGTTAAACGGTGAAAACAGAAAAGCGCTTGCAACCATCGTGCGGGGCGGTACTGTGCTATGCAGCTCAGGCTTGTGCGTTCGAATGCAGCGGAAGGCCGGCTTAGACCGGTGAAAATGTTGACGATGGCAGTTTGTTCATTGGTGGCGGTTTCATATGAGTGGTGGAGAGAAAGAGATGCCGACGAATAAGGAGCGCTCACCGCGCTATAACCGTATTTTGCTCAAGTTGAGCGGCGAAGCCCTGGCGGGGGACGAGGGCTTTGGCATCGATCCGAAGGTGTTGGATGCGATTTCTCTGGAAATCGGTCAGTTGGTCGGTATTGGTGTTCAGGTGGGCCTTGTCGTTGGCGGTGGCAACCTGTTCCGGGGCGCGGCCCTGCAGAGCGCCGGCCTAGACCGGGTGGCAGGTGACCATATGGGCATGTTGGCCACAGTTATGAATGGTCTGGCTCTACGTGACGCCTTGGAGCGGTCCAATATTCGCACACGTTTAATGTCGGCGATCCCCATGAGTGGGGTGGTTGAGCACTACGATCATCGTAATGCCAACCGTCATTTGAAAAATGGTGAGGTGGTTATCTTCTGTGCGGGTACCGGTAATCCGTTTTTTACAACGGATTCTGCGGCCTGCCTGCGCGGCATTGAGATCAGCGCAGATGTGGTGCTTAAGGCTACCAAGGTCGATGGTGTTTATAATGACGACCCGGTGAAGAATCCGGATGCGGTTAAATATGACACGTTGACTTATGATGAAGTGTTGGAGAAAAAGCTGGGCGTGATGGATCTGACGGCCATTTGTCTGTGCCGAGATCACTCCATGCCGCTGCGTGTTTTTGATATGAACAAGAAGGGTGCGCTCCTCAACCTGATGCTGGGTGGTAAAGAAGGCACTCTGGTAGAAGCGGCGCAATAATAAGCGCTGCTGTTAGCCGCTAGATAGAAACGAGGAACAACGGTGATTGACGATATTCGCAGTGATGCGCAAAGTCGCATGAAAAAGAGTCTTGAAGCGCTGGATACGGCCATGAAGCGGGTGCGTACCGGCCGGGCACACCCTAGCCTGCTGGACAATATTACGATTGATTATTACGGAGCTGAAACGCCGCTGAATCAGATGGGCAATATCTCGGTGGAAGAGGGCAGAACGCTGACGGTTTCGCCGTTCGACAAGTCTCTAATTCCGCAGATTGAGCGTGCTATTCTGATGTCTGATCTGGGCCTTAATCCGTCCACCTCTGGCACCTTGATCCGCCTGCCGCTGCCACCGCTGACAGAGGAAACCCGCCGGGACTTGGTCAAGGTTGTGCGGGCTGAAGCCGAGCAGGCGCGGGTGTCCATCCGTAATATTCGCCGCGATGCCAATAGCGACTTGAAAGAGCTGCTCAAGGAAAAAGAAATTTCCGAAGATGAGCAGCGCCGCGGAGAAGAGCAGATTCAGCAGCTCACCGACAAGATGGTGGCGGACGTGGATGCTGTTCTGAAAGAAAAAGAAGAGGAATTGATGACCGTTTGATCGCTTCTGGCGGACGGTGATCGAAAAGACATCCCGGGCTGCATGTCAGCCCGTTTTTATTCTTGGCGGATGCAGTATGGCCGACAATCAGCCTCAATCCAGTGCCCCCGATATTGATTCCCTCCAGGGTGTGGTTCCTCGTCATGTGGCCATCATCATGGATGGGAATAACCGTTGGGCGCGTAAGCAGGGCGTCCCGGGTGAAGAGGGGCATCGTGCTGGAGAATCCACGGTTCAGGCGATTATTCGCCAGGCAGCACATCGTGGACTTGAAGTGTTGACGCTGTTTGCATTTAGCTCGGAAAACTGGCGCCGACCCCAGGCGGAAGTGGATCATCTGATGACCTTGTTTATCAAGGCGCTGGGTGGCCGGGTTGAAGAGTTGCATGGTCATGGTGTGCGCATTCGCTTTATTGGCGATCGCACTGCATTTGGGCAAGGCCTTCAGGAGGGCATGGCGGAAGCCGAAGCCCTGACCGGGGATAACGCCCGAATGACGGTGGTTATTGCAGTGAATTACGGTGGCCAGTGGGATATAGCCCATGCAGCACGCCAATTGGCTGCAAAAGTGGCTAAGGGTGAGCTGCAGGCGGACGAGATTAATGCAGAGGTTATGGCGCCATACCTTTCCATGGCGGACCTGCCGCCCCCGGATTTGCTCATTCGTACCGGTGGAGACCAAAGAATAAGCAACTTTTTATTATGGCAACTGGCCTACAGTGAGCTGTGTTTTTCGCCGCTGCTGTGGCCTGATTTTGATGCTGATGCCTTTGATGCAGCGTTACAGGATTATGCTGGCCGCCAGCGACGCTTTGGTCGTTCCGGCGAAGAAGTGGCCAGCCTGAACGGAGAACAATAATGCTAAAACTGCGCGTGATTACCGCGCTGGTGCTGTTGCCGATTGTGCTGGGCGCCGTGTTTGGGCTGGATCGCCTGTCGTTCGCCTTGGTCGCCGGAGTGTTCTTCGTTCTGGCCGGCTGGGAATGGGCCGCGATGATGGACAAGGTCAGCATGGCTGTACGTCTTGCTTGGGTAGCGGTATTGGCCCTGGTGATGGTGGCGGCGGAGTCTTTCCAGCCGGCCTGGTTGCTCAATGCGATCCCGGTATGGTGGTTACTGGCGTTAGTGCTGGTGGTGGGGTATCCCAGTAATGCCAAAATCTGGTATCGGCCGGTACTAATGGCCATGGTAGGGTTATTGCTGCTGGTGCCTTCATGGGCCGCCATTGTGCAACTGCAAAGTAACGGAGCCCTTGGGCTGGCGGGGCCTTGGGCCTTGATGTTCATTCTCCTGTGGGTGTGGGCAGCAGATACCGGCGCCTACTTCGCCGGTCGTGCCTTTGGTAGGCACAAGCTGGCCTCGCGGGTGAGCCCAGGCAAGACCATTGAGGGTCTGCTGGGCGGTGTGGCCTTGTCCCTGGCTGTGGTTGCGGGCGTCTATGCCGCAGGGCTGCTGGATGCGCAATTGTGGCCCTTGATGCTGGTTGCCTTGTTAACGGTGCTGGCCTCAGCCTTGGGTGATCTGTTTGAAAGCATGGTGAAGCGTGAGCGCGGTTTTAAGGACAGCGGCACCATTCTACCGGGTCATGGGGGCATGCTGGATCGAATTGATAGCGTCACTGCTGCCATGCCTATTGCGTTAGCCGGGTTCAACTGGTTTGCCCTGCCAGGGGGCAGTTTGTGACACCTTCTGAGAACCCCTCTCGCTCCGCTGGTGCTACCGGCAGGCAACGCCTGACGTTGCTGGGCGCAACAGGCAGCATCGGCCAGCAAACCTTGGACGTGGTGGTGCGCCACCCGGAGCGCTACGAGGTCTTTGCGGTCACCGCCGGCACCCAGTGGCAGGCCATGGCAAGGCTCTGTGAAACCGTGCGTCCGCGCTATGCCGCCATGGCCAACCCTGCCGCAGCAGCCTCTCTTAGGAACCATCTTCGCGAGCTTGGGTCACAGGTAGAGGTTCTGGAAGGGCCGGATTCTTTGGTGGCACTGGCTGCCCATCCGGATGCCGATACCGTAGTGGCGGGTATTGTGGGGGCCGCAGGGGTGCGCCCCACGTTGGCTGCAGTAGAAGCCGGAAAACGAGTGCTGCTGGCCAACAAGGAAGCGCTGGTTGTTACCGGTTCTTTATTTATGGATGCGGTGAAGCGTCACGGTGCCACCTTGCTACCACTGGATTCCGAGCACAACGCCATTTTCCAGTGCCTGCCAACAGAAGGGGTGAATGCCGGTGTGGAACGCTTGTTGCTAACCGCCTCCGGTGGCCCGTTTCGGCAATTCACCGCTGAACAACTCAAGGCAGTGACCCCTGAACAGGCAGTAAAGCACCCGAATTGGGATATGGGCCCCAAGATTTCCGTGGATTCTGCCACCCTGATGAACAAGGGGCTGGAATTTATCGAGGCTTGTTGGTTGTTTGATGTGCCGCCCGCCATGGTGGATGTGGTGGTACACCCGCAGAGTGTGATTCATTCCATGGTCGCTTACCGTGATGGCTCGGTGCTGGCTCAGATGGGCATGCCAGATATGCGTACGCCGATCGCCTGTGGCCTATCTTGGCCGGAACGGGTGGAGTCGGGTGCTAAACGGTTGGACTTTTCAGTCTTGGCCGGTCTGAATTTCGAATTGCCGGATCTGCAACGGTTTCCTTGTCTGGGCTTGGCGCGGGATGCCATGGCCGCTGGTGGAACGGCGACAGCGGTGTTAAATGCGGCCAATGAAGAGGCTGTGGCCGCTTTTCTGGATGGTCAGCTCGATTTTATGGGCATTGCGGATGTGGTAGCGCGAACGCTTGATAAACAGGATGCGCCAGCCTGCCGTGATGTGGATGCGGTTATGGAGATTGACCGCCAAGCGCGACAGCTTGCCTGTCACTGGATTAAGGAGCGTGGATGCTGACGTTATTGGCATTCGTCGTCACCATCGTGATCATTGTGGCCTTCCATGAGTGGGGCCACTTTCTTGCCATGCGCGCGTTTGGCGTTCGTGTGCTGACCTTTTCTGTGGGGTTTGGTCCGAAAATCCTGCGTTTCACCGATAAAAAGGGCACCGAATGGGTGATCAGCGCGATTCCTCTTGGTGGCTATGTAAAGCCGCTGGATGTGCGCGAAAATGAAACCGCAGAAGGGGCGTCCGGCGAATTTTCCAGCAAACCCGCCTGGCAGCGGGTGATTACCTACGCTGCTGGGCCGGTGTTCAATTTTATTCTTGCCCTGTTCATTTACTGGATGTTGATGTTTGGCTACGGCCAGCGCGGGCTGGAGGCTGTTGTCGGCCCGGTCACCCCGGGTTCCGTGGCCGAGCAGGCGGGTTTTTTGCCCGGTGATCGCATCGTGTCGGTGGGCGACACCGAACTTGAAGGCTGGCGTGCGTTTTATAATGAATTGATTCTGCATCTGGGTGAGCCGGATACCTTGTCGATCACTGTGCAGCAAGTGGGTGGCGGTTTCGCGGTCCGTGAGCTGGATACTTCGCCATGGTCTGCGGATCTGGATAAGCCGCCGCTGGAGGCCTTGGGGCTGAATCAGGCGGTGGTGATCGGCGATATTCAGGCCGACAGCCCGGCGCAGCAGGCCGGGTTGAGAGGGGGCGATCAGGTGCTGAGGTTGAGCGGTAAGCCCGTTTTTAGCTGGAACCAGTGGCAGGAAAGTATCATGGCGGCACCAGGGGAGCCCCTGACGGTAGAGCTGTTAAGAGGAACCCGTAAGGAAACGCTTCAGATTGTCCCGGCCACGCTGACCGAAAATGGTGAGACCTTTGGCCGCATTGGTGTCGGCCTGGGCGGTGTTTATCAGCAAGAGTTCGGTGTGTTCGGTGCCGTCGGGGCTGCCGGTGGGCGTTTTGTCGAGCAGGTCCAGGTGGTGGGCGCCAGCTTGGTAAAGCTGGTTACCGGTAAACTCTCTCTGGATAATTTGGGTGGGCCGATTACCATCGCCCAAGTGGCCGGTGAAAGTGCCTCTATGGGCCTAGCCAGTTTCCTGGCATTGCTGGCTTACCTCAGTATTACGCTAGGGGTAATTAACCTTCTTCCTGTACCAATGCTTGATGGCGGCTGGATTTTCTTTGGAATCATTGAAATGATTCGCGGTCGCAGTTTACCGGAGCGGTTCTTGATGGCCGCACAAGGTGTTGGGCTGACGCTCGTGGTCAGCTTCATGTTATTGGCCATTTACAACGACTTGGTGAAGCAGTTTTCATGAGATTTGGGGACATTCTGAGCAGCCCCCTGAAGGGCCTGCTAGTGGTTTTTTGCCTGGTGGCAGCGCCACTGCTAAATGCGGACACAAAACTACCGTTCAAGGTCCATGATATCCGAGTGGAGGGGCTCCAGCGCCTGCCTGTGGAACGGGTCTATACTGCGCTACCGATCCAGGCGGGGGACACGGTTAACCGCGAGCAGGTGGTTGGTGCGGTGCAGCGTCTGTTTGCCACCGGGAATTTCGAAGATGTGCAGCTGGGTCGTGATGGTGATGATCTGGTGGTGATCGTTGCTGAGCGTCCGAGTATTGCGCGTATCGAACTATCCGGTAACAAGTCTATTGATGAAGAAAATCTGCGCAAGGGGCTGACTGAAGCCGGCTTGGCGGAGGGTGAGGTGTTTCAGCGCTCTACCCTGGAGGCCATTGCCGGCGAGCTGGAACGCCAGTATGTGAGTCAGGGCCGTTATGGCGCGGATATAAAGACCGAGTTTGTGGCGCTACCCCGTAACCGCGTAGCCCTGAAAATTGAAATTTACGAGGGCAAAGCTGCCCGCATTCGCAATATTAATATCGTGGGCAACCAGTTGTTCGATGATGAGGCATTGCTGGAGAACTTCGAGCTGCATTCCACGGGATTCTGGTCTTTTATCAAGGGTGATGACAAGTATTCCCGCGAAAAACTGGGCGGTGATTTAGAGCGCCTGCGCTCCTATTATCTAGACCGTGGCTACATCAACTTTTCCATTGAATCGACTCAGGTGTCGGTAACCCCGGACCGTCGTAGTGTTTTCATTACCGTGAACGTTGCGGAAGGCGAGCAATACACCGTCAATGAGGTGAAACTGGCCGGTGATCTGGTGGTGAAGGAAGATCAGTTGAAGCCCCTATTGATCGTCAAGAAGGGGCAGGTGTTCAGTCAGCAACTGGTGACCTATACCAACGACTTGATCAAACGTCGCCTGGGTAATGAAGGCTACACGTTTGCGGAGGTGAACGGCCGCGACCACAATGCCAATGACGAAAACCACACGGTAGATGTGACGTTCTATGTGGATCCGGGCCGTAAAGTCTATGTCCGTCGTATTAACTTCACTGGTAACGCCAAGACGGATGATGAGGTGTTACGCCGTGAGTTGCGTCAGTTCGAGCAGGCACCGGCGAACACCTCTCTGGTGGACTTGTCCCGCCAGCGCTTGCAGCGTCTGGGTTACTTCAGCGTAGTCGAAGCCGACACCTTGCGGGTACCTAATTCTGATGACTTGGTCGATGTGAATTACAACGTGGAAGAACAACCTTCCGGTTCCATTGGCGCCAATGTGGGTTTCTCCGACGCTTCCGGTTTTATCTTCGGTGCCAACGTGACCCAGAATAACTGGCGCGGCAGCGGTAACCGGGTGTCGTTTGCGATGAGCCGTTCCGATATCCGCGACTCGTACAGCTTCTCTCATTACAATCCGTACTACACCTTGGATGGGGTAAGCCGAGGCTTCAGCTTGTTCTACTCAAAAATTGATTTTGATGAAACCTCGGTAGCTTCCTATGCGGCAGATCGTCTGGGGGGGTCAGTGAGCTTTGGTTATCCGATATCGGAGTATTCGCGCTTGAGCTTTGGCGCTACCTACGAGAAAACAGACATTACTACGGGTGAATTTTTGGCCGTGGATATTGCCAGCTTCCTGATCGAAGAGGGCACCACGTTCAACGAATACAAGGCCAATGCGTCCTTGCAAACCAGCACCTTAAACCGCGGCATTCTTCCGGACCGCGGCTGGTCCAGTACCCTTGGCTTGGAAGTAGCGGTTCCAGGCTCCGATTACGGCTTCTACAAGCTCAACTGGACCGGGCAGAAATATTTCCCCATCACTCAGCGCTGGACTCTGCGCACCCGTACCGACGTAGCCTACGGTGATGGCTATGGCGACGACACGGTGCTGCCATTCTTCGAAAACTATTATTCCGGCGGCATTGGTTCGGTACGGGGCTATGAGTCCCGCTCATTGGGTCCGCGCTCGGAGGGGTTGAGTTACGTTAGGAATAACACCAGGGATCCGAGTCCGGATCCGATTGGTGGCAATTTTCTCACCGAAGCCAGTATGGAGCTGATTTTCCCGACCCCCTTTGCGGCGGAATCGCGAAGCGTGAGAACGTTCCTGTTCGTGGATGCGGGGAACGTGTTTGAAACCGAGCGCGATGATGTCTTCGCGGACTTTGAGTTACAGGATATGCGTACCTCTGCCGGTATCGGACTGACTTGGCTCACGGCCATCGGGCCGCTTAGTTTCAACCTCGCCAAGGCACTGAACGACCAATCCGGCGATGACACGGAAGTATTCCAATTTTCTCTGGGACAGACTTTTTAGGAGTTTAACAACGATGAAAAAAACACTGCTAACACTGACACTTCTTTTGCCTTCATTGGTTATGGGTGACGCCAGCATTGGGGTGCTTGATCCTATTGCGGCACTGCAATTATCGAATAATGTGAAAGCGAAAATGTCCTCACTGGAAAGTGAGCTGTCTGCCGATGAGCAAAAGCTCAAGTCGTTGCAGAAGGATGTACAGAAATTGCAACAGAAGCTGCAAAAAGAAGCCATGACCATGTCTGCAGATCAGCAGGATACGCTGCAGACCCAAGGGCAGCAGAAAATGATTGAAATTCAGAGCCTGCAGCGCAAGCTGCAAAAGCGTGCTAACGAAGCGCAGCGCGACATCCTGGAAGAAATGCAGCCAAAGCTGAAAACTGCCTTGGCAGCCGTGGCCAAGCGTGAAAAGCTGGATGTGGTCCTCAATGCCCAGGCGGTGATGTACACCAAGCCTGACCTGGACATTACCGAGGCCGTGGGCAAACAACTGAACAGCATGAAATAATGCTGACTCTCGGTGAACTAGCAAACAAGCTGGATGCAGAGCTGGTTGGTGAGGCCAGCCATGTATTGGACGGGCTGGGAACAATCCAATCCGCTGGGCCGAACCAGCTGACGTTCCTTGCCAACCCTCGTTATCGCACGTTCCTGGAGCAGACCAGCGCGGGCGCAGTGCTGATTCCAGAGTCCCAGCGGGAGTTTTGCCCGGTGGCAGCATTGATCGTTAAAGATCCATACTTGTCTTTTGCTAAAGCCAGTGTTTTTTTTGAAGTGGCACCGCAGGTGCAGCCGGGTGTGCATCCTGCTGCGGTAGTGGATGCGACGGCACAGATTGACGCCTCTGCGTCCATTGGCCCGAATGCGGTGGTGGAAGCGGGTGTGATCGTGGGAGAGGGCGCCGTGATCATGGCCAACAGCGTGGTGGGTGCCGGCTCTCATATCGGTGATCAGTGCCGAATTTGGCCAAATGTTACAATTTATCATGGTGTGACACTGGGTCCGCGCACTATCATACACGCCAATTGCGTAATCGGTGGCGATGGTTTCGGTTTTGCCTTTAATGGCGCCGGTTGGACCAAGCTTCATCAAGTCGGTGGCGTCACCATCGGTGCCGACGTGGAAATTGGCGCTGGCACGACAGTGGATCGTGGTGCCATCGAAGACACCATCATTGGTAACGGTGTGATTCTGGATAACCAGATCCAAGTCGCCCATAACGTTGTCATTGGTGATCATACCGCTATAGCCGGGAAAGTTGGTATCGCGGGTTCAGCCAAAATTGGTTCTTTCTGCCTAATCGGGGGAGCCGCCGGTATTGCTGGTCATATTGAGGTGTGTGACAAGGTGCAGATCTTGGCCATGTCACTGGTCTCCAGCTCCATCAAAGAGCCGGGTACCTACGGTTCCGCGTTGCCTGTGGATAGTCAGTCCCGTTATCGCAGGAACGTGGCACGCTTTCGGAATCTGGATGATCTGGCACGCCGTGTACGTAAGCTCGAACGTTTAAGCGATTAATTTCCGCGATCTGCGGTACTTGCCTGTGTGGAACACATGATGATGGATATCCAAGAGGTCAGGGAATACCTGCCCCATCGTTACCCCTTTTTGTTGATTGATCGGGTGTTGAATTTGGAGCCCGGAAAGCGGATCGAAGCGTTGAAAAACGTGACGATCAATGAGCCGTTCTTTAATGGCCATTTTCCCGAAGAGCCGATCATGCCTGGCGTGTTGATTATCGAAGCCATGGCGCAGGCTGCAGGGATTCTGGGTTTTGTGACGGAAAATAAAAAGCCGTCCGACGGCTATATCTATTTGCTTGTGGGTACCGACAAGGCACGTTTCAAGCGCCGGGTCGTGCCTGGAGATGCGCTGCATCTGTTTGCCGAGTACGTGGTGATAAAGCGAAATATTCTAAAATTCACCTGTGAGGCGCAGGTAGACGGAAAAACCGTGGCCAGTGCAGAAATGCTCGTGGCTGAGCAGAAAGTCTGATCCTGCCGTACGCCAGTGTACCGAGCTGGCGTATACTGCTTGCCTTCCTCATCAAAATAAAAGTGACTAGTCCATGATTCATCCAACCGCCCTTATTGATCCGGCTGCGGAGCTTGCAAAGGATGTGCATGTGGGTCCGTATTCCGTGATTGGTCCCGATGTGAAAATTGGAGCGGGCACGGTGGTGGCCTCCCATGTGGTTATCAAGGGGCCTACCACCATTGGCCGCAATAATCATATTTTCCAGTTCTCGTCCGTGGGAGAGGACTGCCAAGACAAGAAATATAACGGTGAGCCGACTCGCCTGGAAATCGGCGACGACAACGTTATTCGCGAATCGGTGACCATCCACCGCGGTACTATTCAGGACAATTCGCTGACCCGAATCGGTAGTCGCAATCTGCTAATGGCCTATGTGCACGTGGCTCATGACTGCATTATTGGCGATGACTGTATTTTTGCTAACAACGCTTCTGTAGCGGGCCATGGTCATGTAGGCAATGGTGTAATTCTGGGCGGTATGACCGGGGTGCACCAGTTCTGCAAAATTGGCTCTTATGCTATGACGTCTGGTTGCTCACTCGTAGTCAAAGATATCCCTGCTTACGTGATGGTGTCTGGCAACCCTGCCAGTGTTCGCAGCATGAACTTTGAGGGTATGCGCCGCCGTGGCTGGTCCAAGGATGTGGTTAGCAGCCTGCGCAGGGCCTACAAGGTGGTCTACCGGCAGGGGTTGACCCTGGAGCAGGCGCTTGCCGAGTTAGAGTCCATGGAGTCGTCGGACGCGCTACAGATTTTCATCGACTCCCTGAAAGCCTCCGAGCGCGGCATAACTCGCTGATATGAGGCAGTGCAGGGATGCTCCGCTTGTCGCGCTGATTGCCGGGGAAGCCTCCGGGGATATTCTCGGGGCGGGCCTGATGCAGGCCCTTGAGGCCCGCTACCCTGGTGCTCGCTTTATTGGCGTGGGCGGCGAGGAGATGGCACAGGCTGGCTTGACCAGCCTGTTTCCCATGGAAAAGCTGTCGGTGATGGGGATCACCGAGGTGTTGTCTCACCTTCCTGAATTACTGCGCCTGCGCAAATCTCTGGTCCGCTTTCTGCTCGAGCATCAGCCGGACGTGGTGATTGGCATTGATTCCCCGGATTTCACCCTGCCAATTGCGCGTCGTCTCCATGATCAAGGTTTGAAAACCGTTCACTACGTGAGCCCGTCCGTGTGGGCTTGGCGCCAAGGCCGTATCAAAGGTATCAAGAAAAGCATTGATCTGATGCTGACGCTACTGCCGTTCGAAGCGCGTTTCTATGAAGAACATGAGGTGCCGGTGGCTTTTGTCGGCCACCCATTGGCCGACCGCATCCCATTGGAAACGGATGTGACCGGGGCTCGCAAGACGCTGGGGCTGGATCCTAAGGCCTGTTTCCTGGCAGTACTCCCGGGAAGTCGGGGGGGGGAAGTGGGGCAACTGATGCCCGCTTTCCTGGATGCCATGGTAGTGCTAAACCAGCAAGATCCCACGCTGCAGTATGTGATTCCGGCTGCCAACGCGGCCCGCCGTGAACAAATACAGACGTTGCTGAATACGCAGCCTGATTTGCCCGTGTCGCTGATCGATGGACAGAGCCGGACGGTGATGGCGGCGGCAGATGTGGTGTTAATGGCCTCCGGTACAGCTACGCTGGAAGGCTTGTTGTTGAGCAAGCCCATGGTGGTAGGCTACCGGGTCGGGGCAGTGACTTACGCTATTGTCAGTCGCCTGATAAAGAGTGAATTTGTTTCCTTGCCTAATTTGTTATGTCGGCAGGAAATGGTCCCTGAACTCATTCAGGACGGGCTCACTACGGAATCCATTGTCGTTGCCGTGCGCCGCTGGTTTGATCAGCCAGAGCAGGCTCAGGCATTGAAAGCGCAGTTCCAGGATGTGCATCAACAACTTCGTGGTGGCGCCAGCGAGAAAGCGGCTGCTGCCGTTGCTCAATTGCTGGAGGCCTGATGGCACAAGCACAAGCGGGTGACCCTTTTGCAGAGTATGCCCTGGCAGATCCGTTCATTCCTTGCGCATTTCTTTGGCAGCCCGGCATGCGGGTGGCGGGCGTAGACGAAGTGGGGCGTGGCCCTTGGTGGGTGCGGTGGTGACCGCTGCGGTTGTACTGGATCCGCAGTATCCGATAGCTGGCCTGGCAGACTCCAAGAAAATAAGTGAAAAGAAGCGCCTGGCGCTGGAATATGAGATCAAGACTCATGCGCTTGGCTGGTCTTTGGGGCGGGCAGAGCCGGATGAAATTGACCAACTGAATATTCTGCATGCCACCATGCTGGCTATGCAGCGGGCCGTTGCCGCGTTGCCGCTGGACGTCCAGGCGGTGCTTATCGATGGCAACCGGGTGCCATCGCTCCCTTGCCTGGCGCAAGCGGTAGTGAAAGGTGACGGACGGGTGCCGGCTATATCGGCCGCTTCCATTCTTGCCAAAGTCGCGCGCGATCGTGAAATGCATGATCTCCATCTGCGATACCCTCAATATGGCTTCGACCGCCACAAAGGCTATCCCACAGCGGTGCATAGGGCGGCTCTGGAACAACATGGCGCCCTGGCCGAGCATCGTCGCTCCTTTGGCCCGGTGGCAGCAGCAATTGCACAAGGGAATTTGTTTTGAGCGAACCTTCGTTTGTCCATCTTCGTCTGCATACCGACTATTCCCTCGTTGATGGGGTGGTGCGGGTCAAGGAACTGATCAAGACTTGTGTGAACGAGCAGATTCCGGCGGTGGCG
>Ga0115549_1001399_pt1 | contig 14533 bp, 32 predicted proteins | sample COGITO_mtgs_1004_2_FD_87176 | JGI IMG/M metagenome (GOLD analysis project Ga0115549, IMG submission 87176) | Pelagic marine microbial communities from North Sea - COGITO_mtgs_100430 | ecosystem: Environmental > Aquatic > Marine > Epipelagic | place: Germany:Helgoland, sampling site Kabeltonne...
AATTCCAGTACTTGTTACATAAGTAATTTGGTCTTGTATATTTGTTTCTGCTGTTATTGAAATTGTTGAAATTGTTGTTCCTTGATATTTCCAAACTAGAGTTGTTGCAATTGTATTATCTACAGGAATCGTAACTGTTTCATTCTTGTTTTTAACAATTGTATTATTTGTTTGTAAATAGTAAATATTATTAAAACTCGGATTTGCTCCATCTTCAAAATATCCATAACCATAAAAAGCTCTCTCTCCTAATACATCAACTGGAGTTTGCGCTGTTGTGTTAATTGTTTCTGTAACCCTATAATCTACAAATATAGTAGTAGCTTCAGAAGTTGTTACTGGAGAAGTTGGGAAATTCCCATCAAATGAAGCACTAATATAATCTTTTATAAGTTCAGCTATTTCAAAGTTTATTTTTTCATCTATAGCTGTTGAAGTAAGTGTATATTGTGGAGAACTTTGCCAACTTGTATTTTCTGCACCTGAATATATTTCTATTTCTAGCTTTGCACTTGTTAAATTAGTAGTTGCTAGGTTTATGAAGTAAGGACTTCTTACGTTTATTTTACTCATTGTTGTTGTCTTTTAATATGTCTGTTATGTCTTGTGCAAATGCTTTACTTAATAATTCTGGATATTTTTTAATTGCACTATTAAATGCTTTTGTAAAAAAGAACGATGGTCTAATCCCTTTTTCAAATATGCTTTTTTGTAATATAAACCCTATAGTCTTATAACTTCCTTTTGCAAATTTACCAGTTGGTACTTTTTCACCATCAACTGTTTTATATTGCCTTAATCTTATATTTCTTTTTTTTGCCCAATCAGCTAAAGGTTGCATTGGTGGTTTTTTGTTTTTATAACTATATGGAGAGTTTTTGTTTTCAATATAATTTGATTTAGTACCCTTTACACCTTTGTCTAAAAAAGTACCATACTCATCCATAAACCAATCAATTGAATATACTCCGTTTTGATTATCTTCATCATAACCAATGCTATTAAATAATCCTCTTGTTACATTATGTTTGCCTTTAGTAAGGTTTTTTCTTGATTCTTGTACTACAAAACTCCCTAATGACTGTAACTCTTTTTGTAAGTTCTTTAACATATAGTCATATCATTTGGTATTAGTACATTAAAAGATACTGTCCATCCAGCTAACTTGTTTTCAAATCTATCTACAAAAGGCTCTAACGTTGGGTCTCCATCTAATTGGTATTTGTCTACATATAAATCTCCTCTTAATAATAACTCTAGTAATCTATTAGCTACTGCTAGTTGTGTATTAAATACATCTTGCTCGTTATTGTTTCCTCTAAACTCTTGTGGTATTCCCTCTGCAAAGTTCTTACTCTCATCTACTATATCCATACATAATAACGATAAACTAAAGTTCCATACGTTACCTTGCATTGTTGCACTGTTTACCATAAAGTGTGATAGTGGGAATATAGTCTGTTTGTTTAAGTCTACTTCGAATAAATCTCCATAGGTAACAGTATTGACAAAGTCATCTAATTGTAGTTTTTGTCTTATCTTTTCGGATAGATTATAAAATCCTTGCATATTATTTTAATTTACGTTTTATCATTCTTGATTCTAATTCTGCTTTTTCTTTTTCAAATGCCAAGTACATTAAACACTGGTGTAATGGAAGCTTTGCAACTTGTTTAAATCTTGTAATGTCTCCTTGAGCAAGTGTATATAGTTCTGAATAGCTTCCCCATTTTCTTGAGAAATTTGACCTTTGGTCTGTCCCTTCATTAGTTGCTCCTCCAAATAGTTCGGTATATAGTTCAGCAATTCGTTGGTTAAATTGTAAAAAAAAACCATAGCACCTAACACAACACTTAATGGCATTTGTTTCATTACCTCGCTATACTTGTGGCTTCCTTCGTATTCTTCTATTAGATACTTATGTCCTTGCTTTTGTTTAAGTGGTCTGAATAATACAGCCATTGCTTTATGCATATTACCCCACTCGTTTATATAGCTTGTAACGTCTTTATTTTCTCCATAGGTAATATCATCTAGGTTTGGTATAAAACCATAAGCAACACCATTTAAATTGAACGTAGGTATAAACTTATGTTCTTGGTCAAATAATTTATTGATGTGATTGATTAAGTAATCTACATCTTTGTCTTTAATCTTACCTAGCTCTTTAGTATTTATGTTGAGGATGCATTTAAGTAAATCATCATTACTTGGATTCTCTATAAGTAAGAAATCTTGATAGTCTTTTAACTGAACTTCTTTTAGTGTACTAGGTATAGAAACTTCTAATTGCATAAAGTGTTTTTTATAAAACAAAAAAAGGATTACTTTGTATAAAGCAACCCTCTTTTCAACTAACTATCAACTAAAATTATCTTAATGTCTTATATAGATATAAGTACAGTTCTTGTATCTTATCTCCTAGTTTTTTGTCTTGTCTGTATGTTTCATTTCCTATTTGTATTCTTCCTTGTTTATGTATCTCTAATTTAACTTCTGGTCTTCTTGTTCTTGTTAATGGCTTTACTATTACCTTTATGTCATTCTTTAAACACCAGCTAATAGCAACTCTTACATTTCTTGTCATTTAAACAAGTTAATCATTATTGCTGGAATAAACATAGTAGCTAATAAACAAATTATTTGATATATTCTTGTATATAGTTTTCTATAGTATATTGTATCTGTGTATTCTTTTAATGTGTATATTTTTGTTGTGTTGTTTTTTGTTACTATTACTTCGCCTTGTTTTACCTCTACCATATTTAAAATATTAAGTCATGTATAATAGATTCAAGCGATAATAATACTACACTTGCAATTAATAATACAAATGAAAATAATGATAATGTTAAGTATTGTTTTAGTTTTTTCATTATATAAATTTTTTGTATGTTTCTAATTCTATTGTAAACTTCTGGAAGTCTTTAGCTTCTTTTTCAGTTTTGAAGTAATAACTTTCGAGCGTTTTGTTGTCTATAACATCTAACCTGAAAGAATTTTTTTGTTTGTTTGTCATTAACCTTGTTTTCATTTGTTTTGTTTTGTTTTATTTATGCTGTATAAATCTATCTTAAATTTCTTACTAAAGGATAGTTACTAACACATTTTCATACTTTTTAAGAAACATTCTCAATGCAGATATTTTACTAAACTACATTTACTAATGCTTTCGATTTATTACAACATTTCAAATAACTAATTAATTATACAGCTAATATACAACGCATTTACTTATTAACAACAATGTTTATTAAATTTTAACAAAACTTTAACATTTCTTTAACATTTAGTAAATGTAATATTGACCCTTATTAGGATTCTCTAATTGTGAAGTGATAGCATACCTCATCGCATCTATACAATGGTTAAAAGCATCTATAGGTTTGTTAAGTGTTTCTCCTTCTTTGTTCTTTAACCAAATGTAGTTCTGTAGTTCTTTGATTAAGTTATGACTTCTATTAGTTATGTATATTTCATTTTGATTGATAAGGTTGATACCATACACTATTGAGTCTTTACCTTTCTTTACTGGTAATACTAAATGACCATAGCTTGATAACTCTGCAATACTTTTAGGTTCAGCTGAATCTGCATATATGATTTCTTTTGCTTGATGTGTTTTAAGTAAGTTGCTTATCTGACTATTTAGTAAACCTCTTTGGTAGATTACCTCATCAAATATGTAAGCGTTGTTGTATTTGTAAAGCGCTATTAAAGTTGAAGGGTCATTAGTATAACCAAAATCCATTCCATAACAAAGTAGTCTTGCTTCGTCTGGTAAGTCAATCGGTTTCCAGTCTTTTATACAAGCACCTTCTAAACTTCCTATCTCTCCAAGTCCATATACATTCCACCAGTTATTCCAATAGGTAGATGTCTTTGCTTTGTCTTTAGCTTTCTCTATGTCGTTTATAATTGTGTCTGGTAATGCTTCGTTGTCTAAATATGTAAGCTTAATAAAGTCAGCATCATCTTTACCTTGTAGTTCTGTATGCGCCCAGAATGATGAGGTTGGGTTGAAGTCAATCCATATCTCTCCAGATGTTCTTATTGCTAATTGGTTGTATGCTTCGTAAGGTATGTTGTTAGCTTCGTTTACATATAATGTGTGTCTTCTTGCTCCTCTTAATTTATCTGCTGATTCAACACTAAAGAATTCAATGTAACTTCCGTTTGCAAACTTATACTTCAGCATTGACTTATTATATTGCGCATCATTATAACGATTAGTCATCATCATAATCTTTAGGAAGTCTTTTAAAGCACCTCTACGCAAATGTGGTATAGATTCACTAACTACGCTTATTTCTACGTTAGGAGTTCTTATAGCCCTATCTATGAGGATAGGTAGTATGCCAAACGTTTTACCAGCAGATGTTCCACCTTGAACTATCTTTTTACGTTTCTTTAATTTAAGAAGTTTTTTAATTGCAGTTGTTACTACAAACATTAATCAATAATATTAAATAAAGGTTGCTCGGTGTTTAGTGTGATGTCTTTTGTTTCTCTTGGTTTACCAGCGTAGTAGTGATAGAACATTTGTATAAACTTAAACTCTCCAGATTCTATTCCTTTTTTTAGAGCTGCATAAGCTTGAGGTTCTAATGGTGTTAGTCTTTCAATTAACTTTACCTCCTCTGCTTTAGGCTTTCTACCTCCGTTTGAGTGTCCTCCGTTATTTCTTCTACCATCCATATTTGAATAATTTTGAGTTCAATTGTTTTTTATATAACAAATATCTTTTGTTTTTGTTATTTAGCCCAATTTAATTTACTTCGTTTAGTCATATTATCTTTTCTCCATAATGGTTGTATGTTAGTATGATGAAATAAATTATGTACATCTTTAATAGTCTTTGCTTCATTTAAAGGAATTATATGGTCAAATTGCCAGTTTCCTTTTTGACTTCCGTAGTTATCTAGTGTCATAGATTTATCAAATTTAGTTTTAATATATTCTATAAAGTATTCTTTATTAGGCACACATAAGGCTTTCATTATTCTATTATTTTTCCAATAGTTATAATTTCTCCAAGCATCATTTAGATGTCTTCTTAATATTACTATTTCTCTATATACTGGGTCATTATCATATCTTTGTTTTCTTACTTGATTTTGTCTTATTTTTCTTTGTGGGTTATTGTGGTAGTCTTCTCTTTTGCATTGTTTACAAAAAGTATAACCTTTTGAGTATTCCTCAATTAATTTTGTTTTTCTACATCTGCTGCAAGTTTTGTTTTCCATATTGTTATTCTTCATATTCTTTTAATCTATTAATAACTCTCTTAATTCTATATTCTGCTACTGGGAATTGTTCTTCTGGTATCTCTTGTATTGTTTCTAATATAGGTCTTAACTTTGGGTCTATTTTTATTTTTTTTAGGAACTTGAATCTTGTTTCTAATTTTCTATGTTCTTCTTGTAGTGTCTTTAGTTTTTGGTGTTTAGGTATGTATTCTTCTGTTGCTATTATTCTATTGTATATTTCCATATATTTAGGATTATACATTTCAAATGCTGGGAATATGTTGTTTATACAATGTAGTACTGTAGCGTGGTCAAGGTTTAGTGTTTCTCCTATTTTCTTTAGTGATAGGTTTGTTCTGTCTTTACATATTCTAAAGTATATTGCCCTTCCATAGACTATGTCTCTTTTTCTTGAGTTTACATTTATTCTATATCCTAACTCTCCTTCTACTAACTCTTTAATCTCTTTCGTTGTCATCTATTATATTTTTTATTAATTGTGTAAATTCTATTTGTTCTATTGCTAATTTTATTCCTTCACATTCCAAGTACATTTCTTTGTCTTCATAGTCGTATAAGATAATTCTTAATTCGTCTAATTCAGTTCCTTTCTCGTAGTCGTATAATGTGATGTAGTAAAATTGATATATTATATCATTCTTGAGTCCTTGTGTTTCGCACATATTCAATCTCTCTTTCAAGATAGTCTTTAGCTTTTAGTAAATCCATTAGTTCGTGATTCTTCTTGTCTGCTCTGCTTATGTACTTTATTATGTTTCCTCTATTGAAGTTTAAGTTGTAGTCTTTGATAAAGTCTATAACATCATATCCTTTTCCGTTTTCATAGTGTGGTTGGCTTGCTCTCATTAAAATAATTCTATTTGATTAATATTTTCTTTTGTTCTTATGCCCATTACTGTATCAAGTATTGTTTTGCCAGCTTCATAGTCTACAAGGTTTCTTGCTACCTTTTGAATACTTTGTTTGCCTTTATATTGCCTAAAGTCATAATCGTGAAATTCACAAAGTTTTTTAACCTCATTTGAACCAGAAGATATTTTAGCTTGTTCTCTATAACTTAATATGTTTGGAAGTTTAAAATTAGCCCAATACATATGCCTATTTCTTTTTTGTGCTATTATAAGTGGCTGATAATAAGGTATAACATTTTCTACTACATACTTACCTTTAAATCGTGGGTTTTCTCCTTTTGAAACTGTCTCAAGCATTATTATTTCTTCATACAGCTTCATATCTGGGTATTTGGTTTCAAGTTTGGTATTCCATCCTCTTGCTCTTGAATGAGTAGGGCAAGGAGGAGAACTCCAAATAAAATCAAACTCTTTATAATAATCTAATAAGTATTGGTGTGCATCTGCTACTATTACTTTGTCATTAGGGAATCTTTCTTGATATAGCCTTGCAAGTTCCTCATCCCATTCTACTGCTGTTATTTCGTGTTCATCTCCCCACTTGTATCTATTACCCCCTAAACAAGCATATAAGTTTAGTATTTTCATTTTTTTGTCAATAATTTATAATCGTTTAGATATACTTCTAATATAGGTTTAAATTCACTTATTGAAGAAATAGCTAAATGGTCTCTCTTTGCCATTTTCTCATATTGTTTAAATAAGTAATCTACTGCCTTTTTATTTTTTTGTGCTTTGGCGTATGCAACTTTAATAAATTCTCTAACACAATATGCTTGTATTCTTTTGTAACCATACCTTTCATATAAGTTAGATATGTTATATAATAAATATTTAGCAAAATCTAAATCGTCTATTTTAGCTGTACCTTTTTTAAATTTAGAATTATTATGTTTAAAAAAAATATTTATAACATTTCCTACTGATACATTATTAGAATTACTCATATAAGCATCATAAACTATTTTATAATCCTCATTACCTTTTGCAAATGCCTTTAAATAATCTAACATACTCCAAGCTCTGTTTCCGTTGTTTAAACTTATTATACATTTAAGGTGTTCACTTTCTTTACTTGTATTTACCCAATCTATTATATATGCTGGTAAAGTATTTTGTTTTAAAAGTTTTGCAGATTCAATTCTGTGGTGTCCTTCAATAACATCTCCTTTAGAAGATACAACTATTGGCATTAACCATCCGTAATCTACAAGTTTAGATTTAAAGTTCTCTGCGTGTGATAATGTAATTTCTCTATTTACACTTGCCATTTTTAATTCATTGATTGGATAAAATGGGTTAAAAGTTCCAGTTTGTAATTGTTTTGTTTTTGTTTTCATTTTGTTCTTAATTTTAAAAGGTTATAACATTGTATGTATTTTAATTTTGCTTTTGATTTGTATATTGTTTTAAATAACTCGTATGTCTTTTTTGTAAATTGGTAATGTGTCTCACAATTTTTAAACAATCTCTTTGCATATGCCTTTCCATACCCTTTACAGTAGTTTACATTGTCTGCGCTATCTCCTACTATCATTTGTTCATAGAAGTTATATAAAGCATCGTAAGGACTTATATCTATTATCTCTTGGTGTTTGTAGTGATAGTTATACATAAGGCAAGGTAGTTGCTTATAATCCTTATCTAGTGATACTATTATTACATTGTTGTGTCCTAATTCGTCTGTTAGTGTTTTCCAATACGTTGCAACCAAATCATCTGTCTCTACACCATAAGAACTTTTTGTGCTATATATCTCTTGGATATGTTCGTGCATCTCAAATAGTAATTTAGGATGTTCTTGTTTCTTTCTGTTTGCTTTGTAGTTTGGGTCTAGTAGTTTTCTAAAATTACCTTTACTATTGTTAAAAGTAATTACTCTTTCTATTTGGTAGGTTTCTTCTAGTCTATTTACAATTGACATAAATATCTCATCAAACTTTCCTATAGCTTCATCTAGTATGTCATCAACACCACAGCAAGAAGAATATACTAAACTGTCTGCATCAAATAAAACTACCATTGTTCTTCTATTATTTCTATAGCTTGATTCTCTAGCTCATCAATTACTTCTTGTTCTAGTATGTCTATAATGTCTTGTCCTCCACATAGCACTTTAAAACAATTAAAATCACTACTAAAATCTGGATACATATAACTACCATCTTGTCCTTTTTCATATTCTCCCACAACAACTAATGCTATGTTATCATATTCTACTGTTACTTCTTTTTTCATTTTGTTTTGTTTTGTGCAAATATAAACAATTTTGTTAATATATACTAGTCTTCTTTGTAATCTTTTGTTGCTTTAGTTAAAAATTTATCTATCACATCTATTTTTTTTGATTGCTTTTCTATTGCTACATATAAAGTTGCTACTGTAGATTCAAGTATCTTAAACCTTTCTTTAGTTGTGTATTTTTTATTTTTCATTCTTTATATTTATATAACATTTGTTTTTTAATTAAATATGCTTTTTTAGATTTAGTATCTCCTTTTCCAACAAACTCAACGTATTTTAATTTATTTTCTATAATACATCTCTTTATGTTTGTTATAGTTAGCCAATTAAAATTTTCTCCATCATATATAACCCACCATTTAGATTTACTTGTTGCCAATGCTGATGGTTTTCCATTCATTTCTATTTCAATAACTATATTTCCAGTATATAAACTTTTTTTATCAGATTTAACCTCTACACCAAAATTAAGTTCTGGAATAAATATATCCCAATCTTTGCAATAACCATCAATAATATGAGCTTTAGGATATTTCCTTTTAATTTTATTTAAAACTATATTTTCATATAATTTACCAACTTTTAAATCTTCTTGGAATGTGCTAATCATAATTCCATTAGTTCATTGATTACTGTATGCCCTCCTAACACTACTGCACAAGCAATAGCTGGTTTTTTTCCTCTTTTAGCGTATGCCATAGCATAAGCAGTTGCATCAATACCACAACCTACTTGACTACCAAATACTTTAAAGTTTTGACCCACATACCATTCTGTGTAACATTGTGTGTGTAAGTGTCCTTGTATTGTACTTTGCATATCAGCTCTACATTTAGTTCTTGCAGTTCCAGCTTCTCCGTGTATATATTGCACCCCATCAATTACAACTCTATCAACAAACTTCCATTGTGGTACTTCTAACACATCTTTGTAAGCCTTTATCCATTTCTTTGGTACTGCGCTTGTTTGTGCTTTACGCATTATAAGTCTATCGTGATTTCCTATTGTAACGTGAGCTTTAGGAAATGCTTGATACCAATTAGCTATTTTACTTATTGCTAATTCTAGTTCTTGTCCTCCTCCAAGTCCGTCAGCATCTGATTCGTGATATGATGAATAATGATTATCAATCACATCTCCAATAAACACAACTCTATTACAATTGTACTTTGCATAAGTTTCTTGACAATGTTCTAAATACCCATCTAAACAAAATGGCTCGTGTAAGTCTCCTATAACAAGAACTCTAGTTTCTTTCTTGGTTATGTTCTCGTAAGCTGCTTTTTTGTTTCCGTTAATACGTGGTCTAATTTCCATAGGTTTTATATAAAGAGTTTAATTCATTAGTTATATTTCTTATACAACTTCCACAAGATGTCATTACTTTTTTTTCATTAAATACTCTGTTGTATATTTCTAGTAATTTCTTTTGTTCTTCTGGGTTTACTCTTGTTCTATTTTTTTCAAACCAATATTGTAAATAATAATATTCAGTTTCTGATAGACACTTTGGTCTTTTATACCTAAATGCTTTATTTAAAGCTATTTGTCTTTCTTCACATCCACAGTCTTCTCCAGCTATAAACTTAACAGCTTTCTCTATTCCAGTAGCTTTAGTGATTTTGGCAATAGTGTCTCCTAATCCTTTAGATTGTTTGTCGTAATTTGCTTTCCATTGTTTGTACTCTTTAGTACGTTTGTCTTTTGGTGGTTTCATATTAAATTATAATCTTGGTTTTTAAAATCTTCGTAGTCTTCACTAAACTTATCTCTTATTTTATCTTTGCCTTTTTTTAGTGTGTGAAATATATTAACAGGACTTATTTTAGTTTCACTTGATAAACCTCTAATGCTTAAATCTGTATCTCTATATAATTCATAAATACTTTTATCATACCAATGCCACTCATCTAACTCGTTATCCATCTTTTGACATAATCTCCAAAACGCTTCTTCTTTTTTTATTTCATCAGTAGCTGTAAATTTATGCATATCTTTTTCTGGAATCTCGTTAAAGTCTTTGTCTTTGTAAAATTCTTCTATTTGTGTTTTATGTACTTTGTTTTTCAATTTAATATAGTTGATAAATACACTTCTAATTGTGAAATACATATATGCTTTAGAATATTTACCATTGCTATATACTTTTTTATTGTCTGCATATTTAATAATCTTCAAATAGCTTTCTTGTACTATGTCTTCTGCATAGTCCTTCGCACCTAGATTTTTTGCTATTTGTACCCACTCTTTATGATTTTTACCTAATGCTACTAAAAATTCTGTCATACTAAAAACTTACACCTTTTAAGGGATTATATAAATCTCCAACTATCTCTGGTAGACCTATGTCATTAACTTTAAAGCTAAATGTTTCAAAAGCAAAACCTCTGCTACGTTTACATTTAACTGTTATCCAATCCTTGTTTACTGTGTTTCGTTCTATTTGTATTTGTTGCTCACTCTTTTTCTCTAACGCACTACCTAAATTTCCAGTGGGTTTGTCGCTACCAAAATTACTATGTATTACAGTAATTATATGACAATTAAACTTCTGCGACCATTCCATTAATTTTTGTGCTACAAAATTAGATTGCTCCATCGAATTTACATCAGAGCATAAATCGGCAATTCCATCTACTACGACTAAACCTACTTTACCTTTCTCTATTTTTTCTTTTAAATAATATTCTATAAATGCTACTCTATTTTTATATCCTACTGTTCTTAATCCAAAAGTATGATAACAATCAGTATCTACATTGTTATTCATTGAAATAGCTCTTTTCATTGTTCTACTTGCGTGAAACTTACCTTGCTCTGTGTCAAAATGTATAAGGCATTTATCTCCCCTATGTCCTCTTAAATCTCCACCAAACTTATTTGAACCTCCTAAATAAACAGAAGCTAAAAGACTTATGAAAAAACTTTTACCAGTTTTAGGAGCTGCTTGTACAAAACTAAAGTTGCCATACGTTCCAATCGGAATTGGTAAGGTCTTTGTGCCTTTAGGTGTTTGTATAGTTGTTTCTCCCATAGATATAGCTACTGGTGGATATTCTACTATGTCATTAGTATTTATTACACACTCTTCTTCCAAGAGTTGCATAAACATTTTCTGTTCTTCGGTCATAAAAAAAGGAGGGCTTTTACACCCTCCCAAATATTAAAATGGTAAATCTACATTGTTGTCGCTGTCTTGTGGTTGAGCTTCTTGCTGTGCTTTAGTGCATTTGCCATCAGTCCATAACACTCGTCCATTTCCGATGTATTGCTTAGGTTTTTTAGCTTCTCTCTCTTCTTTTGTTTGTGAATCAAAAGCTGATACGTTTTGACCGAATTGATTAGTATCATCGTTTACACTTATAGTTAAGTTATAGTATACTCCTTTCTTTCCTTTTACAAATTTCTCTTTAGGTAGATTTTCTACGTTGATGTTTAAATTGATTAATGATGCCATTGTTATTTATTTAAGTTTATTAATTTTTCTTTATTTACTTTTTTAAAATCTTCTGATTCGTCTTCTCCAAATACTCCTAGTTTATAGAATCCTGTTAACTTGAGACATGCTCTAGACATAGCTCTCTTTTCTGCCATTTCCATTACATACCAAGTGTTGCAGTTAGAATCTTTAAATGATGATCCTTTTAATGCAGATCCAAATGTCTCTATAGTTGTGTTTGGCATAGAACTAATATAAGCATAAGCCTTAACAACTGCAAAGTTTGGTTCACATTTTATAACATCATAAGTTAATGTCATGTGTTCTTTTGCTATTATTTTTTCTATTCCTGATCTAGTGATTATAACAAAATGTTGATGTTTAAATACATCGTCTTTTGTAAGGTCATATTTTTTGTACAGTTCTAATAATTTTTCTCTATTCATTTTGTTTTATTTTATTATTTGTTTTACGTTTGTTTTAAACTCATAAAATTCTTGAGTCTGTTTTCTTATTTCTTGTTTAATGTTACTGTTGTTTAATTTTAATTCTCTGTTTTCTATGTGCATTGAGTTAATATAAAAGTAAACTTCACTTAATGCTTTCATATATTTATCAGCTTCTTTAGGTTTAGTTTTGTTAAACTCTAACAATAAGTTAGCTAGTAACTGATAGTTGTTATGAAAATTAATCTCTTGTAAAGTCATTTAGCACTTCGTTTTTTACTATATCTTTGTAGTCTTCAGGACAATCTTTATGACATAACTCAAATATAAATGTTTCTAAATTAGTTATTCTTGTGTTAGCTTTAGACAAAGCTTTTTGTAATGCATCTATTTGCATATTTTTAAAAGTGTATAAGTCTCTAACAGTTTCGTGAAAAGGTTGATTTTTCATATTATAAGTTACTAAAGTTATTAATTTCTACTGTTACACCAGATCTATTCTTTTGTAGTAATATACATCTGTTAAATAAAGCATATTTATAAGCCTTTAAGTAGTCATCTATTGGTCTTGACTGATTACCTTCTCTTGTTACAATTACGTATTTCATTTGTTTGTTTTTTTGATATATGTAAATATAATATAAATATTTTAATTAACAAAATTATTAATAAAAAAAAGAGGCTCACCGAAGTAAACCCCTTTCAGAAAACAAAACAAAACAAGAAATTATTTTAAGTTAGTTAGTAATTTATTATAATATTCTATTAGTTCTATTAAATCAGAATCTGATTGTTTTATTATTTTTTTACTTTCAATTAATAGTTCACCAGCTATATCATATCCAAATTCTTTATTTAAATTCATTCCAAATATATAACTCTGGCCATATTTATGGCAATTGCAAACATAGCACTGGGGTCTGCAATTTGATTCTCTCCATCTTAAAATCCTACTAGATCTAGAAATAAAATGTCCGTTCTGCATTCCTTCGCCTTTCCAATAGGCTCTCTTATCACATGTGTAACATTTTACAATACCATTTTTATCTGCATGGCTTCTTCTAATATACTCACTAAATACTTTATCAAGTTTTTTAACTAAGTTTTTTCTTGATATTTTTCTAGGCATTATATTATCTCGTTGTCTATTTGCTCAATTAAATAACGTAGATCCTCTTTACTAAACTTTCCTTCAATGCTTTCTTTATATGTAGATAGCTTTAAATCGTAGTATTCAGTCTGATTATCGTACCTCTTTATTTTTACTGAAATATTCATAGTTTAAATATACAATTTTTTTATTTAAAAAAAAAGTAATACCTTTAACATTTTTTAATTATTAGTATTTTTATATAAATAAATACATAAATAAATATAAAGAAAGATAAATATATATAACAACATAAATAAATATTAAATTAGAAATATAAAGATATCTGAAGAATATTCAAATTTATCTAGCTACTTTCTTGTTTTTTCAAATGATCTTCCTCCAAAGTATGCACCGACTATTAAAGACAAGAGTCCAGTAATGTTTTCTAAAGAATAATTTGCATACCATCCTACTACATAGGCTATAGAAAAGAATATTAATGTAAGTGGTCTAACATTCTTTGAGAGTTTATTATCAGAATTTAAATCTGCTTCCCAACGTTTAGTAACCTCTTGCATTTGGATCATATCCATTTCAAGTAGTTTTAAAGCCTTTTCTTTATCTTCTGGTGGTAATGACTCGTCTTTATCTATAAGCCCTTTAACAAGCCCTAAAACACCATTATCAGGCAATGCATCTCCAAGCGTGTTTACTATACCAGATCCATTGTTAAGTAAAAACTGACCTACTTTAGTATCTTTAAATTTCTTCTTCATTATTCCAATTTATATGAATGCAAATAAATACTAAATAAATATTTAATTCTTCTTTATTTTCTTCTGTTTCAGGAAAGTATTCCCATCCAAATAATAAACCTCTTTCAATTGTAAAACTAAATCCTAATATCATATTATAATTTTTTTTGATAATCCCATCTTGCTCGTGTTCCTCTTATGTCGTAATGAACAAATGTATCGTATAAACCTAAACCTCCCTGTAACATGTCTCCATCGTCTATTAGTTTTTCTATTGCATTATAAACTTCTAAAGGTGTCATTCCTTTAACAGAAATATCACTGGCTCTACCCATAATATGTTGTGATGTTTTTACTCCACCTATTTTTGCATTA
>Ga0115549_1001402_pt1 | contig 14520 bp, 13 predicted proteins | sample COGITO_mtgs_1004_2_FD_87176 | JGI IMG/M metagenome (GOLD analysis project Ga0115549, IMG submission 87176) | Pelagic marine microbial communities from North Sea - COGITO_mtgs_100430 | ecosystem: Environmental > Aquatic > Marine > Epipelagic | place: Germany:Helgoland, sampling site Kabeltonne...
CCTTGGCGAACGACATGCTCTGGGCAAATCCCTGCGTGGTAAATACCAGCAAAGCTATGTGCTGCCGAATTCGCTCAAGTCTGCGCTGGTGCCGTTCTCGGCCAAGATCCCGGTGCGCACAGGCTGGCGTGGTGAAATGCGCTATGGCCTGCTTAATGATGTGCGTAAGTTGGATAAAGAACGTTATCCATTAATGGTGCAGCGTTTTGTGGCGCTGGCGTTACCAGATGACGCACCGGTTCCGGCTCTGGACACGATTACTGCTCCGCACTTGCAAGTTAGTGATGCTTCACGCCATGCCGCCATGGAGGCCCATGATTTGAAGCTGGAACGCCCGGTGCTGGGGTTGTGTCCAGGAGCAGAATTTGGCCCGGCCAAGCGCTGGCCGGAGCATCACTACGCGGCGGTGGCCCAGCACTGGATAGAGCATGGTGGCCAGGTGTGGATATTCGGTTCTGCCAAGGATCAGCCGGTAGCGGACGTCATCGTCGAGACGTTGCAAAATGGGGCGGATCAACACGCGGTGGTGCTGGCGGGTAATACCTCCCTTGAGCAGGCGGTGGATCTGTTGTCCGCCACGCATGCTGTGGTCAGCAATGATTCCGGACTAATGCATATCGCGGCGGCTTTGAAGCGACCGTTGGTGGCCGTATACGGCTCCACCTCTCCAGGCTTTACCCCGCCCTTGGGCGAGCGGGTAGCAGTGGTACGATTGGGGTTGGAGTGTAGCCCCTGTTTCGAGCGTGAATGCCCCTTGGGCCACCTGAATTGCCTGCGGCAGTTGCCTCCTTCGCAAGTAATTGAGGCGCTGCAGCAACTGGAAACAGCGGATGCCTGAACGCATTGACAGGGCCTGACATGCGCGTGCTGCTGATAAAAACCTCCTCCATGGGGGATGTAATTCACACCCTGCCGGCACTTACCGATGCGCTGGCCGCGCTGCCGAATTTACAGGTGGACTGGGTGGTGGAAGACAGCTTCGCCGACCTGGCCCACCGCCATCCTGCGGTTAACACGGTTATTCCCTGTGCTTTGCGCCGTTGGCGTAAGCATCCTATCAAGGCGCGCCGTTCTGGTGAGTGGGCCACTTTCAAATCGGCTGTTCAGGCAACGCGCTATGATGCAGTCATAGATGCTCAGGGCCTGCTGAAAAGCGCTTTTGTTACGCGTTTGGGCAAGGGGCCCAAATTTGGGTTGGATAAATATTCTGCTCGAGAAGGGTTGTCAGCTAAAGTGCTGGATTATCCTCTGACGGTAAGCCGTGGGCAACACGCTATTAGGCGTGTTAGAGAGCTGTTTGCACTCGCTTTGGGGTATGCCATCCCCGAATCGGCACCGGACTATGGGCTGCCCCGCGATCATGTGCCAACACCATTGAGTGAACCCGCCGACCTAGTGTTTTGCCATGGTACCACTTGGGCTACAAAGCATTATCCGGAACCCTTCTGGCGTCAGTTGCTGGAAGTGGCCAGTGGAGAAGGGCACCGCATTCACCTGCCATGGGGTAACGATGAAGAAAAGGCCCGTGCGGAACGGCTGGCCTGCGGACTTAAGGGCGTCATCGTGTTACCACGAATGGGGCTGCATGAGCTTACCGATAAGCTTTTGAGGTGGGATGCGTTTGTTGCCGTGGATACCGGGCTTGCGCACTTGGCCGCTGCTGCCGGCTTACCTGGCGTGGCGCTATATGGGCCTACCGATCCAGTACTGACCGGGGTGCAGGGTATCCATGCATTGTCGTTGGCGGCTGATTTTCCTTGCGCTCCTTGTGTACAGGAGAAGTGCACCTATAGAGGTGAGCTAGGCGAAGGCGTGGAGCCTCCCTGTTTTAGCCGCCTTAAGCCAAAACAGGTTTGGCAGCAATTGCTGCGGGTGGCCGTATGAAGATGGCGTTTGTTCTTTTCGAGTACTTCCCGTTCGGTGGTTTGCAAAGGGATATGCTGGCCATTGCTCAAGCCGCTGAAACCCGCGGCCATCAGGTAACTATTTTTACCCGCGACTGGGATGGTGATAAACCTGGTGCGATCTCTGTGCGTTTGCTGCCTGTGGCTGCTGGTAGCAATCATCGGCGTGACGCGTTATTTGCCCGCGAAGTAAGCCAATTATGGAATGACTTCGATCTGAGGGTGGGGTTTAACAAAATGCCAGGGGTAGACTGGTATTATGCTGCCGATGGTTGCCTTGCGGAACGTTATTCTCCTCCATGGTCCTGGTTGCCCCGTTATTGTAGCAAGCTGGCCATGGAACGTGCAGTTTTTGCTAAGGATCAAGCAACTCGGATCTTGTCTATTTCGCCGCCGCAGAAAGCCCTGTTCCAAGTTCACTATGGTACTACAGAGCAACGCTTTGTTGATCTACCGCCAGGAATTCGCCGCGACCGGGTGTTGCCGCAAAATTACGCCTCGGTGCGCCAGTCTCACCGCAGGCGTCTGGGGCTGAAGGATAGTGAGCCCATGCTGTTGTTTGTGGGGTCCGGTTTTCGCACCAAGGGGTTGGACCGCGCAATCCAGGTTTTAGCAAATGTGTCAAAGGCGCAATTGTTCGTGGTTGGTGATGATCGCCCGGCGCGTTTTGTATCGCTGGCTCGCCGGTTGGGTGTGACCGATCGCCTGCATTTCATGGGCGGGCAAGAGAATGTGCCAGAGTGGCTCTGGTCAGCGGATTTACTGTTGCATCTCGCCTATGCAGAAAATACAGGGACGGTACTGTTGGAGGCGGCCATTGCTGGTTTGCCGGTGTTAACGACGCAGGCATGTGGCTATTCACCGTATATCGAGCGAGCGTTCATGGGGCAGGTAATGAGCGATGCAGTGTCACTTGGCACCATGGCTACGGCCGCTCAGGCGCTCTTGGCGGAGGATCGGGATGTGTGGCGGGAGCGAGGCTTAGCGTTCGCTGCAAGCGAAGACATTTATGATTTGGTGGAACATGCTGTGTCGGCTCTGGAAGCGGGTGGCGGAGAGTGAGGATGAGCAACGTTCTGCGCGATGATCTGGCGGCAGCTTGGTTGGGTAGTGATCCGTTTGAGCAGGCTGCTCGGCAGGAGGGGGAAATTTTCCGGCAAAGAGAAGGGCGCAGAACGCTGCGTTTTGTCCATTCCGGAAAAGGATACTTTCTCAAATACCATGGCGGGATTGGATGGCGAGAAATCGTTAAAAACCTTGGCCAAGGGAAGTTGCCGGTGCTTGGCGCTATGCAGGAAGTTCGAGCCATTGAAGCGGTGCGGGCGGCTGGACTAGATACCATGACGGTAGCGGGTTATGGCTGCCGCGGTTTTAACCCAGCCCGGCATGAGTCATTCCTGGTTACCGATGAATTAGTGAATACATTAAGTCTGGAAGAGCTCGGTGAAGACTGGCTTAAGGCCGGTGAAGTGCCGGTTAAATTTAAACGTCAATTAATTATTCGCGTGGCTGAAATTGCCCGCCGTATGCATGGCGCAGGTATTAATCATCGTGACTTTTATTTGGCACACTTCCTGATGCCGGTATCAGCTGCCCGCGCCAAGGATGAGCATGCACCACTTTTTTTGATTGACTTGCATCGTTCTCAGGTGCGGAGAAGTGTTCCAAGAAGGTGGCGAGTCAAGGATTTGGGTGGATTGTATTTTTCTACTGCTCGGTATGGGCTGACGCGTAGAGATGTGTTGCGATTTTTGCGTGAATATAGTGGGTTATCTTTGCGAGAAGTGCTGGCAAGGGATGCTTCATTGTTAACGGCTGTTCAGCGTGAAGGTGAAAAAATTTATAAGCGTTATTATGAAAAAACGCCAAAGTTCCCTCTGCAGTTCAATCCTCACCCAGGAAAAGACATATGAATACGGGGTTTTCAGTTGTCATTCCTGCATATAACTACGGCCACTGTATAGAACGTGCTGTCAGGTCGGTATTGAATCAGTCTTATCCTGTTTTTGAAGTTATCGTGATTAATGATGGGTCCACGGATGACACGGATGTCCTGATGCAGTCACTGATGGAGGGTGATAACCCCCGGTTGCGTTACATCACCCAGAGCAATCAAGGGCTATCGGCAGTACGGAATAGGGGGGTAGAGGAATCTACCTATCCGTGGTTGGTTTTTCTGGATGCTGATGATGAAATGTGCCCAGAGGGGCTGGCAGCCTTGGGACAGTGCTTCCAAGAAAACCCGGAGGCGTTGTTATTGATTGGTGGGCACTTTTCATGCAGTGGAGAGGTCTGTGACCAGGTCCATCCATGGCCCGCCTCTGACAATAAGCAGAAAAACTTTTCTGCTTTTCTAGAGAAGAAATTCAGCCTATCGAATGGCGCTTGTGCAATGCATCGCCAGCTATTCATGGCCGTTCGTTATGATCCTGAGTTACGACACACTGAAGATTTGCCGGTTTTTGCCCATGTTATAGCCAATTACCCTGTGGCGACTGTTTCGTTGCCTATTGCCAAAATTCATAAGCATGTCGGTAGCATGAGGCATGATGTAGATGCTGCATTAGCAGTGGGGATGTCGTTGGAAAGCCGGATTTTCGATAATAATGGACTTCCAGAATGGGCGCAGCCTATGCGGAAACGCTACCGAGTGCGCCGGCTGCTCTCATTGTTGAAAATCTGTGATCGAGCTGAGCGTTACGGAGATGTCCGTCGTTTATACGGGCAACTTTTCAGGGAGTCCCCTTTTATGGCTATGCAGCCTCGTTATATACGCCGCCTGATCAAGAGCCTGATGAAATGACGGCACTGTCAGATTTGCAACATAGATGCTGGGATGAGATTGAGCCTTTCTCTCTTGAGCTAGCGCAAGAAACGTTGGTGGCTAAGAGCATTTTGCGGCATTTACCTGGGAAAAGGTTGGTGGTGAATGGCCGCTGGCAGGGGCAGCCGGTGATTGCCAAACTGTTTTTTAATGACAAAAAAGCAGTTGGTCAGCATGAGTATGCCTTGCTGAGAAAGTTGGCGTCCCAAGGTGTTCAGGTGCCGGAAACGATTGCTGTATTGGAGCAGGGAGCTCATACGGTTCTGTTGATGAAGCCGGTGGTGGGGGCTGAGCTGGGTACGTTATTGGAGAAGACGTTTAACCCTGCTTTGCTGCAAAGTTTATTGGACACCGTGTGGCAGTTGTATGACGCTGGCTGGATACAGACCGACTTACATCTAGGAAATTTTCTGGTGGATGAGGCAAGGGGTATCGTCTGTCTGGATGCAGGTGAAATTAGGCCCGTCCCTTCAAAGAGAGGCTCGCGTGCGCTGGTGGATAATCTGGCTCTGATGTGCTCCCAAGCTTCATTAGCACTGCAGGACCAATTAATTCTTCAGTGTTATCAGTTCATGCGAGCCCGGGGTGTCGATGGCTGTGATTTCGAAAATAAGTGCCGTAAGTTCCTACTGAAGAGGATGGTGCAAGCGGATAGAAAGTGGCAGCGTAACTGTTCTGCGATCCGTCTGGAGTCGATAAAAGACGGCGTTGCATACATTGATCGTGAATATCGAGATAAGGCTCGTACTTGGTTGGCGTACTGTGAAAACCCAGAGGGGTTGCCGCTGATAAAGAAAGGTAGTCGTATCAGTGTATTCGCAGACGAATCCTGGGTTGTAAAGCATTATCAAGAGTCTAGTTTGAAGGCCCGCCTCAAACAAAAAATGAAACACTCTAGGGGTATGATTAGTTGGCGCCAAGGTTGGCTGTGGGCGCTACTCGGAATACCAACGCCTCGTCCGTTATGCTCGTTGAATTCACTGAAGGTGTACGAGCGGGAACCAGTGTTATCGTTTTTCCGAGACTGCAATCGCAGGCGCTAAGCCTAGTGATGGAGCAGCAGCGCTCCCGAGCGCAACATCTGGCAGAGGGCGTGAGGCTGTGGTTAGGACGTTTTCTCTGGGCGGGTATTAGCCATGGAGATATGAAGGCACAAAATATCCTGGTCACCGATAATGACGATATTTGCTTTATTGATCTTGATAATGCGGGTTTTAGTTTACGCCCCCGCCGGGCAAAAGAAAAAAATAGAAAAGACAGGATGCGGTTCGAAAGAAATTGGGAGCAATTTAGATAGCGATAACGAAAGTCTTTTTTCTGTCGATACCCCTAAATGGCAGAAAATAGACGCGTAACGGTGTGACTCCCCCCGTATGAGTAGAAGGTTAGCCGACCTTTAACAGCTGGCTTGGAGGGCGTCCGGCCGATAGCTGAAGCCTCTCGTTTTTTTATAGCCACAGCCACTATAAAGGCTTAAGTCTGATCATTTTATTGTTGGTGACTTTAGCTCTGTAGTCAGCAGGTTCAGTCGAGGTGGCGTGAAATGCGTTCGCGGATGAAATTCCAGTGTTCCGTGTTAGGGGTGCGCCAGGATCCTGGTATGCAGTAAGTCTCTTTCAAATAAGAAATGAAGTTTTCTCTTAACTTATTGTTTGGCGTCCAGTCGTCGATTTTCAAGAGCGCTGCAGAAAGTTCTTGGGTATTGGATGCGCTGAAGGCTAGGCCGGGTATGTTGTAAAAGGCATTCGCCAAAACAATTACTGGCTTATTCAAAAGAATAGCCTCAAGCCCAACTGTGGAATTGAGTGTTATTACAGCTTTTGATTTCTCAATCAAGTTTTGGGTTTCGTTGCCGTTGGCAAACAGCACACTTTCTGTCTCTCTTTTGTGTAAGTCTGGGTACGCTATAGGGCTGCTAGGGTGTTCCTTAAATATAAATGTATTTTCTCCGCGATTGATTTTGGCTAGTTTGTCGAATAGATCGCGCATGTCACTAATCCACGGACTATGATTTCTTACCTGAGTGTCCCTGTCATCCTGAAAAGGGACAAAGAAAAAGCTTTCTGGTAGATCGATTGCGCCACCTTTGTCGCTTCTAGCTTTGCGTGGAATGAGCTTCTCTTTCAATGAAGAGGGGTTCTGAGGGGTATATTGTAAGAAGAAACTGCTGTCACGGGGGACTGAGTTATCGTAGTTGACCCCTTTGGGGTCAAGTGTGGTTGTATTAGGAAGAATTCCATTTTCAAAATAAAGTATTTGCCCTCCGTACAGTTCGGAAATTTTTTTTACGATTTTGTGATATCGATGGCTGCCGTTCCATACCCCAACTACTAGGTCTCCGTGATGCTCTCTGAATAATCGGGCGAGAGATGTCGCAATAAGGCGAAGCTCTAAATGTAAGCCTAGTTCATATAGAGCTGACGCTCTTTTTCCTTTTTGCTTTCGTCCTAGTATTTTTTCACTGGCTAGTTCTTTGTAGGTCGGGCTTGTGAGGCCGGAAAAAGAAAAAGGGCGCCAGTGTTGCGCGATATTTTTCCATTCAAAGACTTTTCCTGACATGCCGGTATTGCGTAATATTTGATTAAAATATTGAGAGTGGTGTTTGGCTACGGAAATAAAAATAAGTTTTTTCATTTTGTCTCTAGTCAATGTTGTATGACAAAAAGGATGTTGACCCGGTTTTTATTTTTTTTATTGTTGCTGTGATATTTTCTGTAGGATTACTAATATTTTCAATATGAAAATGAGAAAACTCCTCTAGGCGAAGTTTCCATCTGTCAATATTTTTCTCTAGCGAGTCCATGATTTCTGTTAACTCTTCTATGCTCCCTGCTTGAGGGATGTTAAATCGAGAGCACTGGAAGAAGTCTGATTTCTGACCTAGGGGGATGGTAGGAATTCCGGCGACGGAGCAGTCTAGGATAGCATTGGTGTAACCACACCAAGCCGCAGTTATGCCTTTTAATGACTGGTCAAGAGTCTCATTTACAGGACAGAAGGCAATGTTGTTGTGCTGTTGTGAAAAGATATCCCAAGGGGAGCCTGTTCCTCTGGGGTGACGGCGTATGCGTAAACTCCAACTTGGATTGTTCTTTAACCAATCTAAGGCAATTTCGCATATTTTGCGGTAGTCACTGCTTGTTTCTTCATCAGGGCCAGCACCCAAGAAAAGTATTTGTTTTGATTTCAAATCTGGTTGGTGTTTTTGTGGGAGAGAGAAATACGGACCTGTTAAAAGCGCTTTTGTATGGCCAAATCCGGGTGTTTGCTTTAGAAACTCCAGTGAACTAACGCCAAATAAAGCATAGTAATCATAATCCCGGAATGACAGGCGACTTGATTGATCGCTTATGATGCCATGGGCTATGTGAAGTGTATGCGTTTCGGGTGAACTTAAGGTGCGCAAAAAGGTACTCGAGGCCCAACCGTTGCGTTCGGTTATTATAATTGCTGGCTTAAAACGGGCCAGTAGGTAGGCCGCTCTGGCTGCAGGTAAATAAAGAGCCATCGGGACAGGTTCGGAAGGGCGACAGAGCTGTTTTTCTTTCAAGACCTTTCTGTTGCTCCTTGTTACTGTTTCTGAAACTGTTAAGCCTTCCTCGCGCATCGCGTGAATAAAAGATGCCTTTCTTCCTTGTTTCCATGATTTTTCTGAAGGGTGGATCAGAAGTACATCACATTCTTCTGGAGTCCTTATTTTATTTGTGGTTCGCAGTGAGGAATATACACCATATATTATTTGTCGAAATTTCCAAAATCCGCCTTCTCTATCCGTGAAGTAATCAAGCAGATTATGATAATGTTTCATGGTTATTTTGGAGTAAACTCTATGGTTAGTCATGCCTAGAGCGATAGCTATTGGGGGCCATATTTGTAACCAAGTGTCGCCAGGTTTGTTCCATAGACTGTAGCCCTCGACCCAGAATGTAATAGAAGCAAAAACCCACCAAGAAAATGCACAGGAGAAAAGTGGCTCCGAACGGTTTTTTAATAGTCGCCATCCGCAGAGTAACCATAATATGGAAAACAATGCGACGCCAATGGCCCCTATCGTAATCCCGGTATGGATAAGTAAGTTGTGTGGATGCTGAAAAAGTTGGCCATCTGCGCGCATGACTATGTAGTCGCTGCCTAAGCCAAGCCCTCCTAGTGGATTTTGAGCCCATGAAGTTAAGCCGCTTATCCATAATGAAGGTCTGCCAGATAGGCCCCGCTCAAGCAGTGCTTGAGGGAAGGCCACTAGCATTAATACTCCTATCGCAATAGCAATACTTGCTATTGGCACTAACTTCCGCCAATTCATATCAAGTATTGAGGGCGCTAGCAAGGCTAAAAATACCGCCCCCCAGACACTTCTGCTTTGACTAAGTAAAATGATTGAAACCATTAAAATTAGCTGGGCAAAATAGAGTGGGTGCTTTAGCGATTTCTTTTTTGATAGAGTGAAAAAAATGATGATAAGGGTTGCAAAATAACGACCTGCTTCAAGGGGGTTGTTGATGAGTGTACGGCCCTCCAGTCTTATTGTTAATGAATTGCCATTAACAATAAAAAAGTCTATCAGCATAGCTAATGCTATGAGGGAAGCGATGGGCAGGCACAGCCTGAGAGCTTGAACCAGTGCTGTAGGTTCTATGCGGGATAATAGGATAATAGGAATAATGGTTAACCATGAATACATTATTTCCCGAAAACTAGAAAAAGGTTCGGTCGTTTCGCTCCAATATAAGGATATTGCAGACCATAGGCTGAGAGCAATAAAGGCAAGGCCGTGATAAGACGACAATATACGCAGTAACTCATTCCGTTGATGCCATGCATAAAAGGCTGCAGGAATCCATACGAGCAAGCAAAGCAAAACTTGGTAAGGCCGGTATGCGGTGACGATAGCTAGGCCGGTAAAAAGCCATATCACACCAGCCATGGCTAACCAAGAGGGCGGTGTGAGTAGCTTGGTTTGAGAAGATGCCATTTTAAGCCGCCTTTAAGCTCGAATAAAGGAATTCATGGTGGTTGGTTGTCCTCATCTCATTTCCGGTGATGGGACTTCTTTTTATTCGCTGCTTATGGTTGATTGGGTTATGGGGTTGGAGGCCCCCTGTGGGTACATATTTTGTTGTTTGTGTCCGGCCCCTAAATTTAAAGTGGCGGTAAAGATCGGCAGCTTGCTATCAAATTGTATTGTGTACATTAATTCGTGCTCAAAAAATGGTCGGCTTGGCAGCTAAGTTCCAGCAGCGAATAATGACGGCCCTCTAATAACGTTTTGATTGGCCGTCAGGCTGATGTTTAAACCGCTTGTGAACCCAGAGATATTGTTCGGGGTGCTTGCGCACATAGTGCTCAATTGTGCTGTTAACCCGTGCTGTATCCGCTTTATCGTCGCCACAGGGAAAATTTTCCAGCGCTGGGCCGAATTCAATTTCGTAGCGGCCCCCGGAGAGGCGGTAGTGCGCGCAGGGGATGACGGCCGCCTTGCCCATCCGGGCGATGCGGCTGGTGGCGGTAATGGTGGCGGCGGGTACTCCAAAAAAAGGCACAAATACCGCGTGGGCGGTGCCGTAATCCTGATCCGGGGCATACCACACTACGTCGCCTTTTCTGAGTAAGCGAACGATCTGTCGAATATTCGTGCGGTTGACGATGCCTTTCATGTACTTCAGACGCCCCCTGTTGATCAATCGATCAATCACCAAGTTGTTGTTAGGGCGATAGACCGCATTCATATCAAATGAGTAACTGAGTAACCGCGATCCTACATCTATGCTGTTGAAATGCATGCCGAGTAACAACACCCCTTGCCCTGCGGCCTGAGCATTACGGACATGCTCCAAGCCATTGATAGTCAGGTGTTTATCGAGGTTGATGCGATGGTTGCTGAAGCTTCCGGCCATTTCCAGAATGGCTTCGCCGGTGCTGACCATGCAGCGCCTGGCTAAGGTTTCTTGCTCTTTGGCACTTAATTCCGGGAAGCAAAGGCGAATGTTGGTCTGAACAATATGGCGACGTTTTTTTGCCAGATGCCAGGCAAGATGGCCCAGTCCACGACCGGAGGTCAATAGGAAGTTCCACGGTAGCTGGCCGACTAGCCAGAATAGCCCGGCACCTAGCCAGCTTGGGTATAGGCGCGGATCGGAGAGGCGTGAAGGCCGGTTGGTGCGTTTTCCCATGGTAATTTCAACGACTATTGGGATGGATGGTCGAACGCTCGCTGAGGCGGGCCAGCAGAAGCGCTAAAGGCAGCCAGAGGCTAAGCCAGCTGGCCTGAAAGGGGACGAGTAGATATGCGCCTGCGGCGTAGGTCATACACAGGCCAGGCACAACAGCAATGGTGTAGGCCGCACTGTCATGCCAGTTGATCTGGCGCTGCAGCAGGGCGGTAAGTGGACTCGCCCAGCTGGCGATGAACAGCACCAGGCCGACCAATCCCAGCGCGTGAATCAATAGCAGAAAAATATTTCGGGGGTGGGCGAGGGTTTGTAGGTGAGTGCCGTTGTAGGCGAGCACACCATTCAATGTTTCGTGATTCAGGCCGTTACCGATCAAGGGGTGAGCGAAGTAGCTGTTCACCTCTACACTGTGGCTACCGTGTAGCATTAGGTACAAGGCCGCGGCCAAAGGGATCAGGCTCAGCCAACGGCGAGAGCCACGGGTAAGCAGCCAAGCGACAGCAAGCATGATGCACATTAACCCCAGAGGCAAAGAGGTCAGGCAAAGAAATCCAAAGCCTACCCCGGCACCGACCAAGCGGCGGGCGCCCTTGCCGGATGCTCCCTCTTCCATGCCCTGTGCCAGAAGAATGAACGTCGGTGCCACCATGGCCATCAGGGCCAGGGAGGGGTCAAGTGAAGGCATGCGAAAAATCAGGTTTGCCGGTTCGCTGAACAGGGGGCTGGTGAATGGCTGAGTGGTGTAGTAGCTGACCATGACGATTGAGGACACAATCATGGCACACAGGGCGCCATTGGCCATGGCTTGTTTAAAGGTGTTACGGAAATACAGGTGTAGCCAACGAAATAACCCCACCATCACCACAATCTGCACCATGCCCCGCACAGTGCGTGAGGAATTGGGTTCTTCCGCCCAGGCTAGGCTGAGCAAGGCCCAGGCGAGCAACAGATAAAGGGGAACAAGAAAAGGGGAGGTCATCAGGCGGCGATCGCCACTCACTACGGCGCGGGTGAGCAGGGTTAGGCCGGGCAAAAAGAAAAGCACATCTAGCACGTTAAGCAGGCCAATGCGGGAGCTGAACAGGAAGACACCGCTGAACATCACTGCAAATGATAATGTGAGCCACCAGCGTAGCCAGCGACCTTGCATGATGTTGGGGGGCAGTGGTGGCATAGCGTGTCCTGTTTCTTCCAAGTTGGGCAAGGGTTAAGGGCTACTGAATGATACCCTGACAGCGAGGTGATGCGTAATTGCCGGGTGACACACTCACGCCCTCTTGTGGCGCGAAGTGTACTGTCTGAACCGGTTTGCCTCCACTGCTATGCTACAATTGCGGGCAATTCGGCTCTGTTGTCTTTTGGAGACATTGATGCAAAACCCGCACATCCCTTCTTTTGCCCAAGCCCGTGTTCTGGTGGCGGGTGATGTCATGCTGGATCGCTATTGGCACGGCCCCACCAGCCGTATTTCACCGGAGGCGCCAGTGCCTGTGGTGCGCGTGACCGAGCTAGAAGATCGCCCTGGTGGGGCCGCCAATGTGGCATTGAACATGGCGGCGTTGGGCGCCCGCGCGGAATTGGTCGGGGTGACAGGTGACGATGAGGCTGCATCTATTCTGGAGGAACGCCTGGCGGCGGCAGAAGTGGGCTGCCATTTTCAGAAAGTGGCAGGCTTGCCGACTATTACCAAGTTGCGCGTGATTAGCCGCCAACAGCAGTTGCTACGACTGGATTTCGAAGAAAACTTCCACCATCAGGACCCCGCCCCTTTTGCAGAGCAGGTAAAACGGCAGCTGGCCCACTGTGGCGTGCTGGTGCTGTCTGACTATGCCAAAGGTGCGCTGCGAGATTGCCCTGGGCTCATCGCCCTGGCGCGGGATGCCGGTGTGCCGGTATTGGTAGACCCCAAAGGCACGGATTTTGAACCTTATCGCGGCGCGACCCTGCTGACACCGAATCTTAGTGAGTTTGAAGCGGTGGTGGGGCCTGTGAAGGATGAACAAGACCTGATTGCCAAAGGGCAGCAGCTGATCCGTGATCTGGATTTACAAGCAATGCTAGTGACCCGTAGCGAGAAGGGGATGACGCTGTTGCGTGATGGCCTGCCAGAGCTGCACCTGCCGGCCCGGGCCCGTGAAGTATTCGATGTCACTGGCGCGGGGGACACGGTGATCTCGGTACTGGCGGTGTCTTTAGCTGCGGGCGCCGCTATGGAAGATGCGGTGGCCTTGGCCAACATTGCCGCTGGCATTGTGGTGGCGAAACTGGGCACGGCGGTGGTCTCTGCCCCGGAATTGCGTCGTGCGGTGCATCAAGAGGGAGGTTCCGGTCGTGGCGTGATGAGCGAAGCCCAATTGCTGATTGCCATCGAGGATGCTCGCGCCCAGGGCGAGAGAATCGTTTTCACCAATGGCTGTTTCGACATTATCCATGCCGGTCATGTGGGGTATTTGGATACGGCTCGTCGGCAAGGGGACCGCTTGGTGCTTGCGGTAAACGGTGATGAATCGATTCGACGGTTGAAGGGGCCGGGCCGGCCTATTAATCCGCTTGAGCGCCGCATGGCCGTCTTGGCTGCGTTGGAGGCGGTGGACTGGGTGGTGGCTTTCGATACTGATACACCGGAGCCGCTGTTGGAGTCCATTAAGCCAGATGTTCTTGTGAAAGGCGGTGACTACAGCGTAGACCAGGTGGTGGGCCACGAATTTGTGAAAAGCTATGGTGGTGAGGTAAAAGTGCTCGATTTCATCGATGACATCTCCACCACCAAGATTGTGGAGCGCATTCGAGAGAAAGATTAACAGATTCGCGGGTGGAGAATGAATTACTAACGAGTGAACACTTGCCGGTTACTCGCGTGTTCAGTGCGGGTGTGGAGATGCCGAGTTGCCCGGCCTCCGCTTTCAGGATGACAGGGAAGGAAGCCCCGGAAGCGACTCTGGGGTCTTCACGTCTGAGGTTCTCCGCCCATGTTCCCGTTTTGGACGGTGAAGATGAAGGACGATGATTGGCAGCCGGTGGTTAAGGCGGTCTCCCTAAAAATCGCCGTGGCTAGCTAATGGTTGTTGTTCGCAGCAACGCCGGCTGTGACGCGATTAGCGTTGCAGTTCACCGGCGACGCTTGATGATACAGCGGCAGGGTGCTCCCCATCCGCTCCTCCAGTGCCTCGATGCGGCTGTCGTGATTAGGGTGGGTGGAGAGAAACTCCATAGGTTGGGCACCGCCTGCGGCGGCCATATTGCGCCATAGTTGAATGCTTTGTCGTGGATCAAAACCGGCGCTGGCCATCAGCTCCAGGCCCATGGCGTCCGCTTCCTGCTCATGGCTACGGCTGAACGGCAGCGCAATCCCCAGATATGCCCCCACGCCGAGGGCCTGCCGAATATTTTCGGTATCTGCGTCGCTTTCACTGAACAGCCCAACGATGAACAATACTGTCTTGATCCCCAGCTCTTGGGTTAGCCGCTCGTTGCCGTGCCTGGCCAGTACATGGGCGATTTCATGGCCCACCACTGCGGCCAGCTGGTCGTCGCTTTGTGCCACCTTAAGCAGCCCTTCATTGACGCCTATCTTGCCTCCGGGTAGAGCAAAGGCATTAGGTGTGGAATCTGCGAACAGCAC
>Ga0115549_1001408_pt1 | contig 14480 bp, 13 predicted proteins | sample COGITO_mtgs_1004_2_FD_87176 | JGI IMG/M metagenome (GOLD analysis project Ga0115549, IMG submission 87176) | Pelagic marine microbial communities from North Sea - COGITO_mtgs_100430 | ecosystem: Environmental > Aquatic > Marine > Epipelagic | place: Germany:Helgoland, sampling site Kabeltonne...
CAAAAGCGAGACAGATTGAAGCGCAAGAAGGGCTGTATAGGGTGAAAGAACCAAGAGGGTCTTATACCTGTGATTTTGATGCCAAAACGATGGTTTAAGCAACTATAGGCGCCTTATTTTGGATGAAATCTGAATGAAATCAAGCGGTTGGTTGGGTCCGACCCCTTACTCGCACGCAGTGGTAATCATCGTTAGCGCATAAAAAAACGCTGGCTAGTGTTCTTCCTTAAACGTGTGTGCGTTCATAATCCGCATTAACCTTTGATGGTCAATCGCTTTGATGACCATGCTTTCTGGTTTAAACGCCTGCGAGGTTTTCCCTGCGATCATGGCGTTGATGATGGATTCTTCCACGGCATCGCGTGCGGCGCGGTAGATGACATCCAGGTGTTGATCGCCTAAAACCTCCATCGTCATGGTGGGTGTTTTTTGTTGAGTGGGGTCCCAGGCATTGGCGGTAGTGAAGGCCAGGAAAATATCACCGGAACTATTGCCGCCGATGGTGCCGGTGCGAGCAATGCCCAGTGAAGCGCGTTTGGCGATGCGGGTGAGTTGTGTTGGGATTAGAGGCGCGTCGGTGGCGATAATGACGATGATGGAACCCAATTCTTTTACGCGGCATTTTTCATAAACTTTATCTTCTGTTAGATGTTGGCCGACAGGCACACCTAAAATAGAAAGGTCTTCACGAGATCCAAAATTGGATTGCACCAATACACCGACGGTGTAGTTCTCGCCCTCAATATCAATCACTCGCGATGAAGTGCCGGTTCCGCCCTTAAACTCATAAGTGATCATGCCGTTGCCACCGCCAACATTGCCCTCCTCTACTGGGCCTGTGCTGGCAGAGTTAAGCGCTTCCATCACATGCTCTTCTTTAATATGCAGGCCATTAATATCATTAAGAATACCGTCAAAGGTTTCAGCAATAACGGGCATGGCAAAGCGGTGTTGGCGATGGAAGAAATCGGGGTACTGCTCAATCATCCATTTAATGGTGGCGTGATGGGCCATACCGACGGAGTGGGTGTTGGTGATGCAGATGGGGCTTATAAAGTAGCCGGCATCGTGGATCCAATGGCAGCCGGTCATTTCGCCGTTGCCGTTTAGGGTGTGTTGGCCTGCCCAGACGTAGGCCGGTGTGACGGTTAGGCCTCGAGGGTGAATGGCCGTGACGCCGGTTTGAATTTTTGGTACAAACTCATTCTGTGTCACTGAACTGAAACCTACCGTCACCTCAGGCACGTCGGTAATGGCGTTATGGGGGCCCTTCTCCCCTGGAAAATTTAACCCCATCTCTCGTCCACGAATTACCATAAAACACTCCTATAATTCGAAATTCATTGGCAACATCACCAAACCCCACCAGTGGCAGAGCTCTCTATAAATTAATCATTAAGCTCGTGATCTTCCACTTCATACCCACCCATAAAAGAGGTCAGTTTGAAACGTTCAGGAGGTTCGACACCTAATAAATGTTTGACCAGATAATCCCATGTTCGACGTGTCAAATAGTCTGGGGAGCTGGCATGACCCACGTTGGGTAATAGAATCAAATCAAAATCTTTATTGGCCTTTTGCAAAGCCTCAATCAATCGAAATGTTGCCGCCGGGGGAACACACACGTCAAGTAGGCCATGAGTCAACAATAATTTGCCCCGAAGTTTCTCTACCTGGTCTTCCAAAGGGGGATATACTAGCGGTGATATACCCTCGTATTTTTCCGCTACCATAGATGCCGATTCCAAGCGCGAATCATATAAACAATAGTTCACTCCCACCTTGTAAAAATCCGGATACTGTAGCAGGCCTAGTACAGCACTACGTCCCCCAATTGCATGGGTGGTAATACCTACCCGTGTCAGGTCCATATAAGGGTAGCGCTGCGCCAGTTGTTGAATACCAGCCACATGGTCGTCAAGATTACTGGCAGAGTTATAGTTACCATAACTCTCATCCTGAAGTGCTTTGTGACGCAAGGGCGTACCACGACCATCAATTTGTACCACAATAAACCCGAGTTCGGCCAACGCTGCCGCATCCAGATAGGGCTGTTCAAGAATGGCTCCATTGCTAAATGAGCCTTTGGAGACCCAAACTGCGTCAGGCACACAAAAAGTATGAGAGATAATTGGATAAGACTTATCAGGTGAAAAATCAGTGGGGCGAAACACCAAACCATAAATATCTGTCTTGTCATCAGCAGCAAGTAATTTAACCGGTTCGGGCCATTGCCAGCCGTCCGGTAACGCGGAAATATCCGCCGTTTCGAGTTCAAGCACCGTTTCTCCACACCGATCAAAAACCAAGCTCACGGGGACTTCATCGGCGCGAGAGCGCGTCACTACGGCAAAATTTCCGGTGGGTGAAACACTACCTGACCGCTTCGCATCACGTCCCATATTAATCACGACATAACCATTAAAATATTTCTTTGATACGGCATAGTAATGGTGATCGCTGGCGGCTAGCGTTGTAATGTTACCGGTATCAATATTCACCCGCGCCAGATCACAGTAATACGGGTCGCGATCAAGGTTGGGGGGTGAACCATTATTACAAGCACCTCGCCCCGTCGTCTGAACAAACACCTCTCGGCGTGCGGCATCAAAAGACAATACGCTTCTTACCAGCCACTCGCCCTGCGTAACAGGATGCTTAAGCTCGCCGGTATCCAAATTGTAGAGGTAGAGATGCGCCCAGCCGCTACGCTCGGAAAACCACAGCAGTTCATTGCTTTCAGGTAATGGTAGTAAAGTGAAGCGGTCATCATTATGCAAACTTAGGTTGATTTGTGTTTCCGTAGTTTCCTCAAATAACACTCGAGCATTGCCGGTTTCAGCATCAAACTCGACAACTCGAACCGTTTTATGGTCCCGCTCCATATCGATAAAATACATACAGCGACTGTCGCTACCCCACCACCCCTGGCCTTCCGTAAAAAAACCATGACCATTACACGTGACAGGAATATGGTGGTAATTAGCAGGTTGTATACGACCACTTTTGACATGAATCGCCACCAGGCGATAGGTTTCAATATATTCATCACCGGGCAATGCTAGACTGGCTTCTTCCAGTTGTGGTCTCAGGCTACCGTCCTTGGGGACCTGATGGACGACAGGCAATCGTCTAACTTCACGCGTATCCCGCTGCACTGTAAATAGCCAGCTTGAGTCCGGCGACCACTGAGCCTGAGGTAAGGGAGATACATCAAACGCGCTTCCCCAAGCCGATGATACGGCTCCGTAGCAATAATCTTTGCTACCATCTAGCGTTAATGCTCGCTCCTCACCGCTAACAAGATCGCGTAGCCAAAGATTGTCCTCTCGCCTAAAGACCGCCTGTTTTCCATTAGGACACAGCAGCCATTCGTCCCCTACCTGCGGGATTTCTACGCAAGCTTCGGACTGGATATCAAATGCCCAGCGCTTATCGAAAGCGGTAAAGGTAACGGTTAGCGGATTCAGGGCGATGTCGACATCGTGGATAGGCAGGTTATCCGCATCCACCTTTTCCGTAAGAGCCTCAGCCAGGGAGGCGGCCAACGCTTTGTGATCAAACGCCGATTTATTTGTCGCGGCTTTGGCATCAACCAGACGGTATGCTTTACCAAAACGAGCGGCATCACCTTCACCGGTTCTTGTGACACGTTCATACCAGAAGCAATCACTGTCCCCGATCCAGACGGGGTAAATAGTGTCATTAAACGCAATATTATCGGTAAAGATTCCTTGCATCAAACTCTGGGCCCGCTGGTATCGGGCTTGCATCGTTTGTGCATTTTGTGTGCTGGTGGTTTGTAGGCTATTGGTCATCAATTACCTCCTAAATAATCGTAAAGATAAGGTTTAAAAAAGATTTTGCGTTAACTATTTTTTGAAATAAGGTTAGCAGGCAATGAGTTACGCCCACTGATGCACAGCCATACCGACGCTGTAGGAAGCCAGGCCTAGCAAACCGCCTTCGGGGCCAAAACCGGATTCGCACAGCCCCTCTTTACCGATTTCTCGATAGCAGTCAGCTGGAGTTGATGTGCCTAGAATCATGACGAATCCAGCATTAATCTCATGACTTATACGCCGAGCTCGGCCTATATTTTCTGTGGCCAGATAAGCAGCCAGGCCAAAACATGTATTATTGGCCAGCTCGATGGCCTCTTGTTCGTCGGTAAAAGTAAACACTGATAGCACGGGGCCAAAGATTTCCTCGCGGGCGATTTTTTGTTGCGGGTTTACCTGATCAAAAATGGTGGGCTCAATATAATAACCTTTTTCACACACCCCACTGCTGCTGACCTCTACACGACTACCTCCCAGTATGAGTTTGGCACCTTCCTGTTTGCCACTTTCGATATAGGTCAGCACTTTGTTCATGTGGGCTTCATTAATGATGGCGCCAAAAGTCGTTTCAGGATCTAAGGGGTCTTGCGGAATAAGCTGTGCAGCTTGCTCAATAACTTTGGGGAGTAATTTCTCTTTTATACTGTCTTGGATTATCAAACGTGTGCCAGCCACGCAATTAGCGCTTTGGTTATGGAACGCCGCCGCGACAATATCGGCAGCAACAACATCAAGGTTGGCTGGGCAATCGTCAAATACTAGGTAAGGAGACTTGCCGCCGCACTCCAGCAGCAGGCGTTTCATATTGGATTGCCCTGCGGCAATTTGCATTTGTTTACCGATAACACTGCTGCCAGTAAAACTCAATAAATCCACATCTGTATGATGTGCCAATGTTGTGCCAACCGTATTACCGGCTCCCTGCACAACATTAAAAACACCCGGCGGCACACCGGCTTCCAATGCCAGAGTCGCTAAGTAACCCGCCGACAATGCAGAGTATTCAGACGGTTTAAGAATCAGGCTGTTACCCATGATCAGAGCAGGCCCAACTTTCAAGGCCGCCAACATTAGCGGATAGTTCCAACTGATTATCGCACCCACAACACCCAAAGGTTTGCGAAACTGATAGGTGCTATAGGCGCCGTCAGCCAAGTAGGGCGAAAAAAACTTGTCGACTCCTTCCGCAGCGCTTCGCAGAGTTTCACTAGCCAGCATCACTTCGCCCATTGCTTGAGTAATAGGCTTACCGGCATCTAGGCATTCATATAAGGCAAAGGTTTCCTGATGAACTTCTATCAGATCAGCCAATGCCTGCAACACGACTTTGCGTTGATGAAGTGGCAGCCCTCGCCAGCGTTTATCCTTATACGCTTGTCTGGCACAGGCGACGGCTTGTTCCATATCGGCTGGTGTACCGACAGATACCTGATAGAGCAAGCTACTGTCCCGGGAGGAATATTTATCGATAGTGTTGAGGCCAAGATCATGCGCAGTGTGGCCATTGATAACATTATAGGCACGACAGTCTACGTCTTTCGCCCGTAGGTGCCAGTTGATATCTGTCATTGATATTCCCTTTTAAATACTTGATTAGGTTGTTATACGGCTCTTAGTCGACATCTGTTTGGGATTATTCACAATGGTTTCGACCAGACTAGCAGCATGGATCAAGCGAGTATCGAGACGACGACGAATAATGGCGTGATGGCGAGCTGTGATCGGAATCTGTACAATAAGGACGATAGACAACAAGGTGATTAATGCTGGAATCCAAGCAACCCCCAACCGTAAACCGGCTATTGCTGTTTCACTATGAGAAGTGGCCGTGGGATCAAACCCGTACCAGGCAGCAATTGCCAATCCCAAGGCGCCTCCTAGGGCAGCGGCCATTTTATTGAGTAATGTATACAGCGAAAAATAAGTAGCGGCTCGATCAATACCGAATTTCCAAGTACCGTAATCGACAATATCGGACAACATGGAAGGCAACAGAATATTAAATGCTGCATAGCCGCTATAAATTAATGTCATGCAACACAACAATGATAACCAACCACTAGAGGCGGGGGCTAGCAGCCCAGTACCAAGAGAACCGATAGCCACCAATAGCATGCCTATCCCCAGGGAAACTTGCTTACCCCAACGACCAGCCAGCTGATACCAGAGCCTTAACGACACAATACTTAAACTAAAACTGATCACATACATCCATGCAAACTGTTTCCCAAATTCTAGATAAGTATCCACAAAAAGAAATACCAAACTAAACCACATTCCAGACCCGAACCCTGCACAGAGCTGAGCGGCCGTTAATACTCGCAACGGTTTATTAGCGAAAATAGCGCGCAATACCTGACCCAAGCTTTCTTTTGGAGACTGATGATTATTGTTACGATGAAGTTGTGCCGACAACTTTGTTGTATCTGGTACAGTTTTAATACAGAAATAAAGCATCGGTAACATCAACAACCCAGACGCGAGCACAGACACTTTCAGGGTATGCGGCGTAAATTCATTGGTCTCAAACCAGGGCAATAAAGGCACGGCAAAAAATAATAGCATGCCGAGAAATATACAGAAGGAGCGCAAACCATAGACCTTGTTTTTCTCCTGGCAGTCAGCGGCAAGCGCACTACCCCAGGCCAAGTGCGGAATTTCAAATAAGGTATATGCTAGATAAAAAACTAAAAACCAACCTAAGAAATACCCACCACCGACATGGGTTTTTGGCTGCAACGTCATAACATCAAAAGGAACGTACAAAAACCAGCTAGCAATGATAAACAATAATCCGCCGCTGATAATAAAGGGTTTGTAACTACGTCGGCGAGCATAGTAGCGGTCCGCAACATAGCCAATTAATGGATCAGTCACGGCATCAAATACGCGAGAAAGCAGCAATACCATCGCAATAACTGTTAGATCCAGACCGAAATATTTGGCATAGATTCCCTGTAAAATTACTATCGGACCTACTAAAAAATAGACAGGCAATAATGCTGATCCATAAACTAAACTAAGCGAAGACGTCAAACCCATTGATGTCTGCAAACGGCTATCGATATATGTAGACGACATAAACACACTCAAACATAACAACTTGGGGGGAAGCAGCCTTCAATTGGCTTGCAAAAGCAAACCATTGAAGGCTGAAAGGGTTAAAGTGTGATATTAAAAGCGGTAATCAAAATTTAAGCCGACAGTACGGGGGCGTGGCCTGGCCGCATGTCTCTCAATAGTAAGTGGGCCAATAAAACCGCCTTCATCGAGCAGGTTGAGTGCATATAGTTGAGCAGACCATGCCTGCCCCTCCCAACCGACACGAGCATTTAACATATCAATAACATCGGACTTACCGCGATAGACGAAGTCAATAGCAGGAACATCGAGTCTTCGATTCGTAAAATTTGCTTTCCCTTGTCGACTGTAATCGAACCGTAGAAAACCTGGCGACCGATCAAACCAACTAAATGCATAGTTACCCCATAGGCTATAGTCATATTGCGGAACGATATCTAATGGGTCACCTACGGCATGGCTGCTTGAAGTGGAATTGATCTCCACAAATTCCGTATCGGTGTAGTTGCCAGTAAAGCCTAGCTCAATATGCTCTGTGGCAAAGTAGGTCAATGATAGATCAACCCCTTGCACCTCAGCTCGTCCACTATTGGAGACTACAGCAAGAATAACGTCCGGCACCCTCCCATTGACTTGATAATCATCGTACTCACTGTAAAACAGGGCAATTTCCGCTCTTAAGCTCCCATCCATCAATTTCATTTTTGAACCCAGCTCATAAGACCAGACTGACTCTGGGTCATAGCTAGGTTGATCTAAGCCATTAAAACCACCACTGCGAAAGCCTTTTGAGGCATTGGCATAAAAATGAGTATCTTCCGTGAGGTCGTAGCTGATATAAAACTTTGGATTCACACTCTGAAAATCATCCTGCTGGACTGGTGCACCTATAGCACCCTGAAACTCACGGTCATCCTCAAAATACCGTAGCCCCACACCGACTTCCAATCTATCTGTCATATCGTAGCTGGTTTCACCAAACACTGCCCACGACTGAGATCGCTCTTCACTCCAAAGCGTGAAGGGAAACAGATCAACACCTTGTGTTCCGCCGGGCACTCCTAGCAAGGCCACTTCAGGAATTAAGAAGGGATTAACCTTTGCATCTTTGTAAAAAAGACCCGCTGACCAATGCCACAAACCCACATCTGTTGAAGTAGCTCGAAGTTCCTGCGTCCAAGATTCCACCAGCGTGTCAGTGATGGGGGTTAACTGATTCCATAGTTCACCGGGTATGTCTGTAGGGGCGCAACATTGATTACTGAAATTATTGACTCGCCTATCCGAATCTAAATAGCTAGTCGAACTAATCAGGTCAAACCCACCCATGTCGTACTCAAGTAAAAAGTTGTATAGATCGTAATTATCTTCCGCCGATGGAGTGGTTGGATCATCAAAAGATTGACGGTAATTGCCATTCTCGTCCTCTCCTGTATTTTGCGCACCCATATTATTGCGATGGACGATAGCTGTGGCTTTTAATGTCAAGCTATCTGTGGGTTGCCAGAGCAGCTTAGAGCGAATATTAAATAGCTCATAATTATTAATATTGCTTTTGGACAAAGACGGCTGATCAATCCACCCCCCTGCATTGTCATATTGACCTACAACCCGCAATCCCAAACTATCCGAGAGAGGAATATTAACCACACCTTTGAGTTCTTGCGATGTATCGCCGCTCGATGTGCTTGAACCATCAATAGAAATATTGCCACTAAAACCATCCAATTGTGGATCATTGGTAATATAGCGGACAGCCCCACCTACCGAGCCTTCACCATAGAGAGTTCCCTGTGGACCTTTCAGAACCTCCACACGCTCAAGGTCATGCATTCTAAGATCCAGTTGAGAAATAGCGGCATTTGAGACTGAAGCTTCATCGACGTACATACCCACCAGTGCCGACCCATTATTTCCGGCAATATTTCCAATCCCCCGAATTGTGACTCTACGTAAAAATCCGCTTTCCACAACTGATAACCCTGGTACTGCCAGAGAAAGTGATTGAAGATCTGCAATACCTTTTGAAGATAAATCTTCTCCGCTTAGAGCTGAAATACTCATCGGAATGTCATGTGCCTTTTGTTCGCGCTTTTGCGCCGTCACTATAATTTCATCAATCCTACTCTGCCCAGTAGCAGCCTCATCACCCTGCGCTACCGCTGTCAAACTACCACCTGCTGCAAATAGACCCACAAGGCCTGCCAGCAGGGTTTTTCTATGTGTTTTATGTATATTCATTCTCTTCCCCTTACTCTCAATCGCTATGTTTAAAACGAGCTGCTCGCTGAACATTGGTGTTAGCCCGGTGTCTTGCAGCAATATGTTGACTGCTGTGTCGATGGGGTATTGACCGACCAATCGGTTGGCGGTTATGTCTTTGACTTGGTCAAAGGGAAACACCAGTGTTAGATTGGCTTGTTCAGCAAACAATGTGAGCGCTGTGTCGGCTCGCTGCTGAGGAATGTTGAAAGGAATGTTGTCGTCCGTGGCTGCGAAACTGTTGTGTGAATGGAGGCAAAAACAGACTGCCAACACAGCTACCGCATTGCGAAAGGTTAACCAGCCCTCTTTCCCAACAGCGCACCTCATATGCGCGTTTTGAATAGACGACTGGTTTATTTTTATCCCCCATAAAACTTCTAACATTTATGGTCTGCTCTTGTGGTTGGCTGAATAAAGGCCCCTGAGGTTGTTGCTTTATTTGGGTTTATTTGGATTTTAGAAGCACATTGCCGGCTCCGTCACGCTCCGAGACGATGTCAAAATTCTCGCGCAAGGTGGCTAGCAGGCCTTCTACATCGCCGGCTTTAAACAGGCCGGCAACGCGCATTGTTTTTAGGTGTTCATTAATAAAAATAAACTCTACTGAGGTGTAGCGGCCAATTTCTTTGACGGCCTCTTCCAGGGACTCGCCGCGAAAGATAAGGTTGCCTTGCTGCCAGGAAAGTTTGACGGCGATCTCTTCTGCCGTGACTTCGGTGATTTGCTCTTTGGATTCGCCGAGCATTATTTCTTCCCCGGCTGAAACGGTTAGTGCGTCACTGGGCAATGTTAGGGGTTCAATACTGGCTATCTGCTTTTCAGGTTTTTCTTGGATACCAACTTTGACTTTGCCTTCGGTGACCACAAGCTCTATTTTTTGCTCACTGGTGATTTCAATATTAAATTCGGTGCCTAGAGCTTGGATAACTTGGCCGCCTGCCATGACGCTGAGGGGGCGGTTTTTATCTTTGGCGACACTTACGTGCAGTTCGCCTTGGGTGAGGTGTAAGAGGCGCTGCTGGTCGCTGTAGGCGACGGTGACGCTGGTGTTGGTGTTGAGGGTCATCTTAGTGCCGTCGGGCAGCATGACGATGGATTGCTCGCCGATGGCGGTTTGGTAGCTGTTGTTATTGCCATCTATGCCACCCAGTATGGCCCAGAGCCCTATCACTGTGGCTATTGCGATACTGGCGGCCATTGCGGGCATGGGTTTTAGCCAGCTATTAGTCCAGTTCGAAAACTGGAATTTAGTTTTGCTTGCCTGCTGTGTGGGCTTGGGGAATAGATCGCTGAGCCTGGTCATGGCGTCCATTTTGTCCCACAGTTGGGTCATTTGCATGAGGGTGCTGTGGTTATCTGGGCTGTCTTCCATCCACTCTTGCAGGGCGATTTTTTCGTCGCTGCTGAGGCCTCTGTCCATTTTAACTATCCAATCACTGGCTTGATCGTGACGGTCTTGGCTGGATGGCATGCGGTGTATATTACTCATGATCGCGGTCCTTTGGCTGCGTGTTCAGCTAGGCTTATAGCCGCGCTGTTATTTTGCTGTTGCCCCCTGCCGTTATTTTTAGCTTTGTTATGTTCCTCTGCGCTCTGCTGCATAAAGTAGGTGCAGCGTTTTATTCCCTGGCTAATATGTTTTTCAACTGTGCCAATGCTTATATCAAGCTCTCTGGCGATTTCTATCTGGGTGTAGCCATAGACTTTTTTGAGTACAAACACGCGCCGGCATTTCACTGGTAGGTGGCGTACGGCTTCGCAGAACAGGGCAAACTCTTCGTTGCTGGCAACCTGATCGAAGGTGCTGTCGTCGCCACTTCGCCCATCTATTAATGTGTCGATGTCCTGCTCGTCCATGCTTTCGGTGTATTTGGTTTCCGAGCGCTTTAGGTAGTCGAGGGCGAGGTTGCGTGCGGTGCGAAACAGGTAGGAGCGCGGTTGGCGGATATCTTCTGGATGTTTGACCTGACAGACTCTGACATAGGTTTCTTGCACTATGTCTTCAACTTCGCGGGGCGGCACTATGCCCATCACTGCACGGACCAGACTGGTGCGCAGGCCTATGTAGATGCTTTGCATGGTCTCTTTGCTGTTGTTTACCTTCAAGCCCTGCCCCTCTTGCGTGCTTCTTCCTTGCTGCTTGCCCTGCTACTTATTGGGTTCCTTGACATTAGGGGACGACTTGGCGGCGTTTTCCCCCCAGTGGGTGGTTGGGATTTTTTTGATTTGGTTGGTTTATTTATAGCAGATGGGGGCGGGTGGGATGAGGTCCTTCGGCTTCGCTCAGGATGACGGGGTTGGGGCGTCAGGATGACGGGGTTGGGGTACTCTGTGAGAATGACACAATTGGCTAGGCATTGCTGGGATAGTTGGATTTTTTTAATCCGGCCGGAGGCAATTAAATTGGCTGAGTCCTATCAGATCGACGGCCTGAGACTAAAGATACTGAAGAAACTTAGGCTGCTAGATTTTCTAAAACCTCAGGAGCGCTTTGCGCGACTCTAATTAGCGTTACTGCGGCACTATCTGGCTGCTTGCGCCCTTGCTCCCAATCTCTAAGGGTGCCAACTGGGACCCCCAATAGCTTGGCAAAATCTGGCTGGGATTTTTGCAGCTGTTTTCTAACAGCAATTACTAAGAGTTGCTCTGGGGACCAGGTTTTCGAGGCTGTGCCAGCTTTAATGGCTAAGACGTCATCTAATAGGCCCTGACCTGCATTGCTCATTTTGTTAGCCATTGATTGCTTCCTTAATTTTCTTTAACTCATGAGCGGGAATGGTTTCACGTTCATTTTTACCATATAAGGTTAATAGCCATGTAACCTTGAATGCCGTGTTGAAGTAGATAACTCTTACACCGCCACTCTTGCCGCTTGTTGCCTTGGCCCAGCGGACCTTTCTAACGCCACCGGAGTTAGGGACTACCTCTCCGGCACTTGGGTTGCTGGCAATATAGAGTACAAAGTCTTCATAGTGCTTTTGCGTCCAAATTTTAGACGCCTTGGCTGTGAAAGTCTTTGTTTCTATGATTGTGTTCACGGATTTTATACGGCTAAGCCGTACTCTGTCAATTGCTGAGTATCAAGGTTAAGTGGGCAGGGGCTTTTGGGCTAGCTTGGAGGATCAAAGTTGGAATCGAATGCGCAGAAATGGTTTGGGTCAGGATGACAGGTTAAGGGCTCTGCGAGATGACTAATTGGGAAGCAGTAGATTTTTCCAAACAGGCAATTTAGATAGGATCATTTTCAACCTGGCACAGATTGGTATAACCGAACTTGACTATGCATATTATATATGTATATTTAGAGGGGAAGAATGGAGATCGAATACGACGCCTGGAAAGCTACCTCTAATCTAAAAAAACATGGCATATCTTTTAGTGAGGCTGCCAGTGTTCTTTTAGATTCCAATGCTCTGGTGGTGGAAGATGAGCGTTCTATGGATGAGAAACGTTGGATTATTGTTGGTATTAGTGACAAGGCTCGGCTTTTAACGGTTGTTTATACCTTGCGAAACAATGAATGTATTCGATTGATATCGGCTCGAAAATCTACTCGAAATGAGAGTAACTATTATGCGTAATGACTACGATTTATCAAAAGCGAAAAGGGCCAAAGAGGTTCCGCACCTTAAAAAGCTGCAAGCTGAATCTAAGGGCAAAACCAGGATTACTATTATGCTAGATAATGATGTCCTCGAGACTTTTCGAGCGCAGGCAAACAGTGAAGGCTTAGGCTATCAAACCCTGATTAATAGAACTTTGCGTTCGCATTCTGGTACCCATTCTTGGGATGAGAAGGTTTTACGCAAAATTATCCGCGAGGAAGTGCAGAAATCTATTAGAGATAATAGTTAGTTTTGCTCGGATGTTGCTAGTCCTGTTCGTTACAGGCTCAATGCTCTTTTATAAGGATCAGTATTGCGAGTTTGCTGTTTCAAGATAACGACCTCAAATAGCGTTATGTTAAATACACCCCTACTTTCCGACATTAAAAATTTCTTATATCGGAAACACTGGTTGCTTTGTAGCAGATTGGAGTGGGTGGCGTGAGATCCTTCGGCTTCGCTCAGAATGACTAGCTGGAGTGAAGGTGGTTTCTTTCGTCATACTGGCGTAGGCCAGTATCTAGCGATCTGTAGAGAGGTCCCAGCCTTCGCTGGGATGACGATGTGAAGACTTCGACTAATCGAAATCTACTTTTCTTTACTCGTGGGTAAAGTCTCCAGGCGTTCCGCTAGCCAAACCTTAATAATAGACTGACGCGTAACCCCTAAGCGGGCGGCTTCATTATCAAGGGATTCAATCATCCAGGTTGGAAAATCAACGTTTACACGCTTTTGTTCACGGTTAGGCCGCTTGATGCTGGCTAAGTTCAGATCGTCAATAATATCGGTCTTATTGGCATCAAATTTTTTATCAAATGCTTTAGCTTTCATAAATTGCTACCTCTGTACTACGTGATCGCATGATTATTAGAAATCATTGATGAGAGTCTAAACACATCTATCGAATCCCATAACCAATAGAATAGCCCACAAAAAATCATTGATATAGATTTCAAGGACTTATCTAGAAATTAATCTATATTTTTATGTAGTTACAAATAAATATAGATGGATTTATGATTTATTACTACAATAAAGACATTGAGATTGAATATGATCCCGTGAAGGATCAAGCCAACCTTATTAAACACGGGCTCTCCCTTGCCAGTTTTGTCGAGTTGGACTGGGAGAAAGCCAAGATTATGAAAGACCAAAGAACAGGTTATGGTGAGAACCGTTATGTGGCTGTCGCAAACCTCGCAGGCAGGCTGCATATCACCTGCTTTACTTTGCGCGGAGAAATATTCCGTGTAATTAGCCTGCGCAGAGCAAATAAACGTGAACACAGGGCTTATTATGGCAGCTAAGGAAAAAAAACCACTGACCTCTCAAGACGGTGAAGTACGGGAATTAGATTCTGGAGATTTTTCGCACTTCGAGCCAGCCGAAGATGCTATACCCGGTATTGCTAAGAGTATGAAACGTCTGCGCGGACAGAGGGGCAAGCAGAGGGAACCGACTAAAATACAAAAGACTCTGCGCTTGTCACCGGAGGTGCTGGCCTATTTTCAAAGTCAGGGAAAGGGCTGGCAAACCAATATTGATAAGGTATTAAAGGAGTATGTTAAGTCGAACAAATAGTGCTGCGGTGTTGTTGATTGAGATCCCTTGTCGCTACGCTTGTCGGGATGACGGTTACTTCGTTAGAGAGACGGAGTTCGCTATTGACTGTCATCTCGAATGAATG
>Ga0115549_1001432_pt1 | contig 14364 bp, 13 predicted proteins | sample COGITO_mtgs_1004_2_FD_87176 | JGI IMG/M metagenome (GOLD analysis project Ga0115549, IMG submission 87176) | Pelagic marine microbial communities from North Sea - COGITO_mtgs_100430 | ecosystem: Environmental > Aquatic > Marine > Epipelagic | place: Germany:Helgoland, sampling site Kabeltonne...
AGGCCGCCCTGACCTACGTTCAGATCGGTTACGGTTACTTCGAACAGGGTGCCAATCAGCAGGCCAAAGAGGCTCTGACCAAGGCTTTGGCGATCGACGACCAGTTACCGGGCGCCCATATGGGCCTGGCCCGGGTCTACGATCGCGAATTGGAATTTAAGCTGGCCGACAGCCATTTCCAAAAAGCGCTGCGTTATGGTGAAAGCACCGAAGGGCATTTTCAATACGGTGTCTATCTCTATAACCGAGGTGACTACAAGGGAGCCTATAAGCAGCTTAACAAGACCCTTGAGGATACGGTCTCGACTCGCCGAGCTCAGGCGTTTGAATATCAGGGCATCGTCGCATCGCGGCTCGACAAGATGGATGTGGCCATTTCCAGCTACAACCGCGCCTTAGCGCTGAATCCCTTGTTAGGCAATAGCTTCTTGGGGCTGGCCAATATCTACTTCGAGCGTCAGGAGCTGAGTACAGCCTATCGCTATTACAACGGCTTCGTCGAGCTTGTGCGCGCGCAGCATGGCCGGCACAATGCCACAACGCTGTGGTTGGGTATTCAATTGGCCAAGGTGGCGCAAGATAAGAACGCGCTGTCGTCGATGACCCTGCAGTTGAAAAATCAATTCCCTCAATCGGTAGAGTATCAAACCTACCTGAGATGGCAGGCGGAGCAAGACGCTGCATGAATAAACGAACTGAAAGCCCGATTAAACGACGAGTTTCGCGCAAGATCTGGGTGGGTAATGTCCCGATCGGCGGGGATGCACCGATTGCGGTGCAATCTATGACCAATACCGACACCGAAGATGTTAACGCCACGGTCGGGCAGATCGAAGCCTTAGTGCATGCCGGTGCCGACCTGGTGCGAGTATCGGTGCCGAGCATGGACGCGGCCGAAGCCTTTGGCAAAATTCGCGCCCGGGTCTCGGTGCCGTTGATTGCCGACATCCATTTTGACCACAAGATCGCGCTGCGAGTCGCCGAATTGGGCGTCGATTGCTTACGCATCAATCCGGGCAATATCGGCCGCGACGACCGGGTTCGGGCTGTGATCGACGCCGCCCGCGATCGTAATATTGCCATCCGCATCGGTGTTAACGCCGGGTCGTTGGAAAAAAGCCTACAACGCAAATACGGCGAACCGACGGCGGAAGCCTTGGTCGAGTCGGCCATGCGCCATATCGACATTCTCGATCGCATGGATTTTCAAAACTTTAAGCTGAGTCTCAAGGCCTCCGACGTCTTTATGACCGTTGCCGCCTACCGCCTGATTGCCAAACAGATCGATCAGCCGTTGCACCTGGGCATTACCGAAGCCGGTGGCCTGCGCAGTGGCACGGTGAAATCGTCGATTGGCTTGGGCATGCTGCTGATGGACGGCATCGGCGATACCCTGCGGGTGTCCTTAGCGGCCGACCCGGTGGAAGAAATCAAGGTCGGCTTTGATATTCTCAAGAGCCTACGCCTGCGCAACAAGGGCATTAACTTTATTGCTTGCCCAAGTTGTTCACGGCAAAACTTCGATGTGATCAGTACGCTCAACGAGCTCGAAAGTCGCCTCGACAATGTCCTGACGCCGCTCGATGTGGCGGTGATCGGGTGTATCGTCAACGGTCCTGGGGAGGCCAAGGAGGTCGACTTGGGTATTACCGGTGGCTCGCCTAGCAACCTGATCTACGTCGATGGCAAGGCCGACCACAAGATTGATAACGGCCAGTTGGTGGATCATTTTGAGCGCTTAATACGGCAAAAAATCGCTGATAAAGAAAAATTCGATTCAACCATTATCGCCAAAATTTAAGGAGATACGCGCTTGACCAGTTTGCAGTCCGTGCGCGGAATGAACGACATATTGCCCAGTGACAGTCCGCTTTGGCAGTATTTAGAAGGCCAGGTAAAAGCCGTGCTGAGTCAGTATGGTTATCGTGAAATCCGCATGCCCATCGTCGAGCCAACCGAGCTGTTTGCGCGCGGCGTGGGCGAGCATACCGATATAGTCGAAAAAGAAATGTATACCTTCAACGACCGCAATGGCGATAGCCTGACCCTGCGGCCGGAAGGCACTGCCGGCTGTGTGCGCGCGGCCCTAGAACACGGTCTACTGTACAATCAGATTCAGCGGCTCTGGTATCAGGGACCGATGTTTCGCTATGAGCGGCCGCAAAAGGGTCGTTATCGACAGTTTTTTCAGATCGGCGTCGAAACCTTTGGCATGGCCGGAGCGGACATAGACGCCGAACTGATATTGTTGACCCATCGGCTCTTTACCCGGCTCGGTGTGCTCGGCTCGTTGACATTGCACATCAATACTCTTGGCAGCAGTGAGGCGAGGGCACGTTACCGCAAGGCCTTGGTTGATTATCTCGAGGGCGTCAAAGACCAGCTCGATGACGACAGTCTGCGCCGTCTCTATGTGAATCCGTTACGGATTCTCGATAGCAAATCGGCCAGCACCCAAAAACTGCTCAACGCCGCGCCGGTGTTCGATGACTACATCGATGACGAGTCGCGGCTGCACTTCGCCGATCTGCGTGCCCGCCTCGACGCGAACGGCATTGCCTACCAGGTGAATCCGCGTCTGGTGCGCGGGCTCGATTACTACACCAAGACCGTCTTCGAATGGATGACCGATGCCCTCGGCGCCCAGGGTACCGTCTGTGGCGGCGGTCGTTATGATGGCCTGGTGCCGATGCTGGGCGGTAAAGAGACCCCTGCGTCCGGGTTTGCCATGGGTATTGAGCGGATACTGCTGTTATTGCAGGCCGTTGATGCGGTGCCGGCCAATATTGAGAAAACCGTGGACCTTTTCCTGGTCGTTGCCGGCGACCAAGCCGACGCCGTCGCGCAGGTGCTGGCCGAACAGATCCGCACTGAAATGCCGGCCGTGCGTCTGCAAATGAATTGCGGCGGCGGCAGCTTTAAGAGCCAGATGAAGAAAGCCGATAAATCCGGTGCCGCGGTGGCCTTGATCCTCGGTGACGATGAAGCGTTGGAAAAAAGGGTCCAAGTCAAAGATTTACACGGAAATATCGCCCAGCAGTCCAGTTCATGGCACGAATTGGCTGAAGTATTAGGCCAACTGGGGCTATAATGCTCCGCTGAATTAATTGTGATTATTAACCCGCGGCCGCAACGCCCGGTTCGAACACTATAAGCCGGGCGCAGTACCGGCATTTTTGGATTTTTGGGAGTATCAAGCGTGTACGAAACCGATCAGGAACAAATTGAAGCCATCAAAGGCTGGTGGAACAAAAACGGCAATTGGGTTATTGGCGGTTGCTTAGCCTTTATCGTGTCTTACATTGGTCTCTACATGTACCAAGATTCTGCCCAAACGCATCGCGTTGCGGGTTCTAAGGCCTATGAGCAGCTGCTCGTTAACCTCACCAGTGAGACGCCCGATAGCGAAGCGCTTACAGCTCAGATCGAGTTGCTGAAAGGCGAATATAAGGATTTGGGCTACGGCGTGATGGCAGCACTGCAAGAAGCCAAGGTGGCCGTTGATGCCGGCAAGCTGGAAAGCGCTTTGCCCGCACTGGACTGGGCCGCTAAAAACGCTGAAGCCGAACTGTTAACCGTTATCCTCTATCGTAAGGCCGTGGTGCAATATGCTCTGGACGATCTCGATGGTGCCTTGACCAGCCTCAATGCGATGAGCGGAACCGGCCATCAGACCCTGAGTTTTGAATTGAAGGGCGACATATTACTGGCCCAGGGTAAGCCTGATGAAGCCCGCAAGGCCTACAAGGCCGCGCTGGATCTGAGCTCCGAGCAGGATATCAACAACCCATATCTGCAGTTGAAACTGGACGACCTAGCCGTTGCTGAATAAGAAATACAGCGTGCGCGTTCTGAGTTCAATGTTAATACTTTTGACTCTGACCGCCTGTGCAAACAGCGGGATTAAGGAAGCGCCCGTTGCCATGCCAGCCCAGTTGCCGAGTGCGGCCGAACTTCGGGTCGACTGGTGGCATCTATTGGGTGATGAGCAGGGCCGCAGGGCCTTTGGTCAGCTGCGGCCAAGCGTTTATGGCGCTACGGCCTATGTGCCCTTGGCCTCTGGTCAGGTAGTTGAGCTCGACGCAGCAGGCACGATTGTGCGCCAAACGCAGGTGAGCGACAGTTTGTCGGCGCCGCTTGCGGTCGATGCGCAACAGATGGTGGCGATCACCGGTGACGGCTTGGCGCTCTTGTTGGACCGAGACTATCAGCAGCTGTGGGCCTTTAAATTGAATGCTCTGGCAACGGAGCCGGCCCTGCTGACGCCCGATCGAGTATTTATTCAAACCATCGACGGCCGACTCAGCGCCATCGAGCGCATCACCGGTCGGCTGTTGTGGGTCTTTCAAGACGCTGAGCCCGATTTGACATTAACCGGCACCAGCGGCCCGGAACTGATTCGCACGAGCAGTGGCGAGGCCGTAGTGACCGGTCTGGCCAATGGCAAGATCGTGGCGCTCAGCACGGTCGATGGGTCGGTGATTTGGGAATACCGCCTCGCCCGCGCCAGCGGTAAAACCGACATCAGCCGTTTGGTCGATGTCGATGCTCATGTTACGTTGATCGATGACCGCCTGTTTGTGACCGGTTATCAGGGTGATCTAGTCGCTATTGAAACCGCCACCGGTCGGGTCCTGCAAGCAACGGGCTTTTCATCCTACCGGGCCATTCAAACGGACGGCCAATGGTTGTTTGGTGTGAATGCTCAGAGCCATGTGGTGGCCCTAGATCCGCTCGATCTATCGATTATATGGACCGCCACCGATTTTGAATATCGTCAATTGAGTGAGCTGTTAGTTCAGGATGGTGCACTCTACGCAGCCGATAGGCAGGGGTTTTTGCACGTCTTAGACAGTCAGACAGGGCAATGGTTGACCTCACGTCATATCGATTGGCGCGGCACTAATAGCGACCCAGTCGCCTTTGCCGATGGCGTGTTGTTGCAAGGTTACAGCACTCGGGTTAAGTCACTGCAACTGATACGGCCCTGATAGCACGGACAATTTAAGACCCAAGCTGCGACCCTCGCCGAGTGTGAGCGCCGCAGATTTTGAGTAACCGCACTAGCGCGGAGCTCAAACCAATATAGCCCACTGTGGCGGTAAAATTGCCGCTCAGATGCTGATCGTTAATTGTACAGATAAGACTGTCGCTAAACGGTATCCAGTCTACAATGACTCTACTAACTATTAAGACGATTTTTTTAAAATGACCCCAGTAATAGCATTAGTCGGTCGACCCAATGTCGGCAAATCTACCCTTTTTAATCGGTTTACCCGTTCGCGTGATGCGTTGGTCGCCGATTTCTCTGGGCTCACCCGCGATCGAAAGTACGGCGATGGCCGCCTGGAGGACCGCCCCTTTATCGTTATCGACACCGGCGGCGTCAGCGGTTATGAGGAAGGGCTCGATGCCGAAATGGCCAAACAGAGTTTCGTGGCCATAGACGAAGCCGATATTGTTATGTTTCTGGTTGACGGCATGGCCGGTATCTCTGGCGACGACCAGTTTCTGGCCGATCATCTGCGCAAAGCAAACAAGCCCATCATTGTCGTGGTCAATAAGACCGATGGTCGGGATCCCGATATAGCTGCGGCCGATTTCTTTGAATTGGGTCTGGGCGAACCGGTGCCGATTTCTGCATCGAACAACCATGGTGTGCGCAGCCTGCTGGAAGACACGCTGGCGATGTTTCCGGCTCCGGAGGATCTGGGCGATCCGTTGGAATCCGATTCCATCCGTTTGGCCATCATCGGTCGACCCAATGTCGGAAAATCGACCCTGGTCAACCGTCTACTCGGTGAAGAGCGCGTTGTGGTCTTTGATCAGCCCGGCACCACCATGGATTCAATCTATATTCCCTATGAGCGGCATGGTAAACAATACATGTTGATCGATACCGCCGGTGTCCGCCGTCGTAAGAATATTACCGAAGCGGTCGAGAAATTCTCCATCGTGAAAACCCTGCAGGCAATTCAGGACGGCAACGTTGTCGTGCTGTTGATCGACGCCCAGGTGGGCCTGGTGGATCAAGACATGCACATGCTCGGCTTCGCTCTGGAATCGGGCCGCGCCTTGGTGATTGCGGTCAATAAGTGGGATGGCCTGTCGGAAGATCAGAAAGAGAAGGTGCGCGTTGCGATCGATCGTAAGCTGCCGTTCTTAGACTGGGCCGATATCCATTTTATTTCCGCCAAGCATGGTACTAACGTTGGCCATCTCTATGAGTCGATCGACGAAGCCTATACCGGCGCGCGCAGTAAGTGGAGCACTAATCAGCTGACCACTCTGATGCAGGGTGTGTCCGAGATGCACCAGCCGCCCTTGGTCGGTGGACGCCGCATCAAGTTGCGCTATGCTCACCAAGGTGGCTCGAACCCGCCGATTATCGTGATACACGGTAATCAGATCGACAAGCTTCCCGGCAGTTATAAACGGTACCTGGAAAATGCTTTCCGTAAGGCACTGCGCGTGCGCGGTACGCCGATTCGGTTCCATTTCCGGGTCAATGAAAACCCCTATGATGATGTCGCCAAAGGTCGTCGAACTAATGATTCGAAGAAACATAAGGGGCGTTACTCTAACTAAGCGCTGAGTAGCTGAGGTCAGAGTTGCAGATAAAAAAGCCATCGTTGATGGCTTTTTTTTGCCCGCACCATTTGATTCGCACCACTGGCTCCGCACCGTTAGATTCGCAAAAAAGGTCCGCTACAACAGACCCGCCATCCCTATTATTGAGCCAATAGGGCCATTGGCAGCGGCTATCTCAACAGACATAAGAAGGACTTGATCGCCGACTCATAGGGTTGCCGCGATTGACCCACCTTGGCGCAGACCAGTCCGCCCTGCAACATGGCTATGACCATCCAGGCGGCATCCAATGGCTTGAGGGTACGGGGTAATTGGCCGGCGGCTATGCCCACGGCGAGCACGCCTTCGAGCATCTTAGCCAAGGAATTAAACATGCGATTGATAATATCCACCATGTCAGTATCGGACATAACCTCATGATCGGCAGCTAAGTTGCCGAGCTTACAGCCCATTTGCGCCGAGACACCGCAGTCCAAAAACGCTTCAATCTTTCGATAGGCGGTATCGCCGGAACCGAATATGACACTGGCATTGGTTAGTAACTCATCTGCATTGCGTTTAATGGCCTCAATAACCAAGTCGCGTTTGGTTTTAAAATAATGATACATACTGCCTTGGCCGACACCAGCCCGATCCAAGATATTCCTCGGGCTGATCGACGCCAAGCCCTTTTCCCAGAGCAGATCACGTGTTGCCTCAATGAGTTTCTCTCTGGATATCGAATTTGTCATGGCCTATTCCTGTGCGTGACACTCGACCGAGACCCCAGGCCAGCGGCCTGGGTTTAGCCTCAAACTTAGGCCGCAATGTGATTGATGGTGTCGATCAATCGATTTGAAAAGCCCCATTCGTTGTCGTACCAGGCCACCAGTTTCACCTGGCGTTTGTCTTGCACCTTGGTGAGCGGCGCATCGAAGATGGTAGACGCCGGATTGCCGATGATATCGGACGACACTAAGGGTTCTTCGGTGTACTGCATAACTCCACCCATCTGTTGTTCGGACGCCTCTTTGAGGATGGCGTTGATCTCTGCCACAGTGGTGTCGGCGCCGACATTGACCACCAAATCCACCAGTGAGCCGGTGATAACCGGCACCCGAACCGAATAGCCGTCCAGTTTGCCATTCAACTCTGGCAACACCAGACCAATGGCCTTGGCAGCGCCGGTCGAGGTTGGGACCACATTCACCGCGGCAGACCGAGCGCGACGGGGGTCCGAATGAGGTCCGTCTTGTAAGTTTTGGTCCTGAGTATAGGCGTGTATCGTGGTCATAATGCCCGAGACAATACCAATCTTATCGTGCACCGCCTTGACCAGCGGAGCTAGGCAGTTAGTGGTACAGGACGCATTGGAAATAATATGGTGTTTCGCTGGATCGTATTGGTCATGATTAACCCCATACACCATGGTTAAATCTTCGTTCGTCGCCGGCGCCGAGATAATAACTTTTTTTGCCCCGGCAGCAATATGTGCCTTGGCCTTCTGCGCATTGGTGAAGATGCCGGTCGATTCGATAATAATATCAGCGCCGACCTCGCCCCAAGCCAGATCTTTGGGGTCACGCTCGTTGGTGACCCGAATCTTATGCCCATCTATAATTAATGCATCATTTTCGACGATGATCTGTTTGGAAAACTTACCAAAGGCCGAATCGTATTTGAGTAGATGCACGAGTTGTTTAATATCGGCCAAGTCGTTTATCGCCACGACGCGAATATTGGCGTCCTTGCGCTCCACCAAAGCACGAAAAAAACATCTGCCTATGCGGCCAAAGCCATTAATACCTACGTTTGTCATCTGTTTTCATCCTTTACTATTGAGTTGAATTTAAAACCCGATTGTCTGTTTAGTATAGGCAACCATCGGTTAACTGTTGCTAAAATAGTCGGTCAGTTGCAGGTTTGGAATAATATCGGCAGCCAATACTATTAGTGCCAACCCAGATTCCTGCCGTGAGTGGAGCCTAGAGCCCCGCTGTGATCTCTGGGTTGATGATTCAAGTCCGGGGCTTACAGCTTGTTGAATTTCTTATTGAAATCGTCCGCGCGAAAACTGAAACGGTGAATATCTTTCAGCGTCAGAGGTATATCAAAACGAAACCATTCTGAAAAAAACTCGGAGTAGTCCAAGTTGGTCTTACGAGCTAAGGCGCGTTGGCGCAGGAATTTAAACTTATTGCTTAAATTCATTTTTATGCCATAGAGTATATGTGACGAGGGTAGGGTGATGGGTATTTCACGGATCGATCGGGCCGCTGAATCGGGCATAGCATGCGGGCCCTCCAGACGATATTGGCTCGGCACCAATGAACCAGCGAACAGGCGCACAAACAGGCCGGGCTGTAAGATATAACGAGCGGTGTGTACTTGGCATCCGATCAGTTCAGCTAAGTTTTCCAGATGACGTTTCCAGCCGACGACGGTATTTAAGGTCGGTGAGTTTTTCGAATAGAATTCATGGTAAAACTTTTGGTCAGCCGCGATCCGTTGTTGTGCATCGGCGGGGATTTTGCGCTTACCCGAGACCAATAGTGCAAAATATCGAGCGGCCATTTCTGAACAGGCCGGTATGCCTCCGGTAACCGGTCGGGCCCAGCCGATAAAGGCACAGTTGTGTAAGTCTGTTGGAATCGAGTTCATAAATAAATTTCTAACATTGTTATCCTTAAGCTGAAATCCTTCGATAAAATCAAAGTTCTCCTTATAGCCTGTGGCGAACATAACGAGGTCAATGTCCTTGCGCGTCCCATCATTGAAAATCACCTGTTGTGCGGTGAATCGATCGATACCCGACGCGTTAACCTGAATCTTGCCATTGATGATATTGGGCACGAAGGTGACATTCTTGGTGGCAAATCGACGTCCCTTCGATAGGTAATTCCAGGCCTTAATAAGCTTTACGTTTTCCGTGCTCCCAGGAGTGTTTAGGTCGAGCATGTTTTGGCTTGTGTCCTGATCAAAGGAATCCATCTTGGCGCGATCACGCTTAAACAAAAATGGCCTTAACAACAGGTAATACACCAACAACATAAGATATGAGATTGCGCTCTCATGTTTGGGGGTGTGATAGTCATGATGGAGCCTAGAGGTCCAAGCATCGGATGAAGAATGGTTGAGATTGCGTGGTATCAGGAACGGGTAGGAGCGCAATGCGAGGTGACATTCATCGGCTGTCTCGGAAATCTCCCGAGTAATATCGGCCGAGCTCTCGCCCAGGCCAACACAGAGTACGCGCTTGCCCTTAGCCATATCGCTAGTGTTGTATTGTGAGCCATGGCTTATTTTACCGGCGAAGCTCTCCAGGCCCTTGATGTTGGGAATGTTGGCAATCTGGTGCGTGCCGGAGCAAACGGCCAACGCATCGAACTGCTGTACTTGCTCAGCCCCGTTGGGGCCCTGCACTGTCACTTGATAACCATTAGTGCCCTGATTGACCGGCACAACCTTGGTCACCCTATGTTGTAGGTTTATGTGGGGAGCTAGATTAAATTTATCGATGTAGTCGCTTAAATATTGACGGTATTCGGTGTGGTGCCAGTGACGTCGTCGCCCGGTGGGAGGGAGATCTGAAAAACACATCAGATAATTTGAAATAGTCAGCACGGTGTTCTTATAAACGCCGTTAACCAACCCAGACTCGACTGCCGAATCCTGATCCTTTTTGTAATTAAAAACGCCGCCCATATCGGCCGAGCGCTCAAAGCAAACGGGCACGTGACCCTCGTCCAAAAGTTGTTTGATCGCGGTAATGCCCGATGCGCCACCGCCAATAATACATACCCGTTTCTGCGTCGTGCTATTCATAGTGCTTCCTTTGAGTGTGGTGCCTGTGGTTGGGTCAGTTGGCAATAGAGGTCATCTGTTTTTTGCGCCATCTTGAAGTCAAGCGGTCGTAAGCCGTTACAACTGTGGGTAAACCAGATAACGTCGACTTCGCCCCAGCGCAGGCGAATTTCCGGATGATGTTGGTAGCTTTCAGCCAGCTCTGTTATTTGATTGGCGAATTGAGTGCCAACCCTGAAGTTGTTTAGGTGATACGATTTTTTAAGGACCAGGGCATCGACCTGCTGAGCGATTTCCCAGTTATCAAGCCGGCTGCCGTAATCGGCAACTTCGCTGTCAGTTAAGGCTTTGGTCACTCGGCAATGAGAGCTCATGTTAAACATTCTCCAATTGGGGTGATTTGGTTTGCGCGGCCGCATCAAGCGCCTGCTCGATACTGCTTGTCAGTTCCGACTGGGAAATTGTCGCCAGATATGCCAAGCTCGGCACCTGATAATAGGTCTTGGTGAGTTCGTCAATGCGGTATGAATTTAACACCATGTCTGGAATCGAAAAGGGCCGTAATTCTGCCTGTTGGCCAGATGAAGCGTGCACTATCTCTTTCGGTGATGAGAGGGTGGACGCGCCATAAAGCCGATTTTGACCGCTAGCGTCTTGCAGGGCACCGGTTTCGCAGGTATACCAGTACACCGCTGCCAGAGCCTTTTGGAACGCTGCGGTCTGGCCCACACCGGTCTTGCCAATGGTTTGGCTAAATGCGGCGTAACTTGGGTGCATCAATAACGGACCATGGCCAAACACTTCATGAAAGATGTCCGGTTGACTAACAAACTCCAGATCTTCTCGGGTACGGATAAAGGTCGCAGCTGGAAAGCAGCAGTCACCGAGCATGGTGAAAAAATCATCGAATGATGTCATCCCGTCCACCGCGGTTAACTGCCAGCCGGACTCGGCTGCCAGCTTTTCATTCACCTCAGCCAGTTGTGGCACTCGCTCAGGGGGCAGGTCGAGGGCTGTGAGGCAGTGGATGAATTCATCACAGGCTCGGCCCGCTAACATAGCCAATTGGGTTTCCAGGAGCGTGCTCCAGATTTCATCTTCTGCGGCACTGTAATGCCGCCATCCATCGCTATCGGCGACCTTAGATTGATAGGCTGACATATTTCACCTCCACCGGTCCGTCAACAGGACCGCCTTGTGTGTTGTGCTCCTGAACCAGCTGACTGACCAACTCGGCACAGGCCCCGCAGCCCGAAGCAGCCTTGGTTTGCGCGGCTATATCTAAGGTCGTCGCCTGTGGCGTATTGCGCAGCGCTTGCGCTATTGTCGCGCTCGTTACTTGGTGGCAACGACAAACCAGGCCATTTCGTCCGACCCTCAAATGGGGCGTCGGTTTCTGGTAATAACCACCCAGAGCCGTCCATTGAGAATCCTCAAAAAGCGCTGCCAGATCGTGCCGTTGGCCTGCGCTCTGTGCGTCTATCTCGGTGTAATAGAGATACCGGCCCAAACCGTCGCCGCTGGGTATGGGCACAATCGATCTAAAGTTGATTCCGCAATGTTGCTTAGCTGAGAAATAATTCAGGGGTGAATGGTTTTTTACCGCCGGTCGGAACAGTGCCAAGTGAACGTTATGCGTGATGTTGGGCCGAGTAGTAGCATTGGGCCGCGTTAGAATTAAGAATCGAGTTTGATTCTTACGAACATTATTGACGTCTGGCATCAAACCATGACCATCTTCTGCCTGGGCCAAATAGTGTGGAATCACCGCGCCGACAGCGCCATGGTGCTGTTTTTCTAAAAACAGTTGATAGGAATGGGCATTGCTATAGGACAGACAAACCTTCGCATCGCGCATGGACGATAAGAAATGTGATGTTTGGCTACGCGCGACCGGGTGCACAAATAGCGATTCTATGTCGTTAAGTTCTGGGCAGTTATAAATAAATGAAAATTGAATATTTAAGCTCAACTGGTCGATAACTTGAAAGCCAGACGCGATGACACCCTGAATATTTGGGCTAATAAAGCCTTCGCAGGTGTTTTCAATAGCGACAATTATGTGATCATAGGTCTGTAGGGGTTGATGCAGAAAATCCTCGACGTTATCAAAGTACAGGACATCTTGAATTTGAGTATTGCGCTGTAGGTATTGTGTTGCGGCCTTGCTCGAATAGGTTCCGATCGGACCTAAACAGGCTAGCCTAGCTGATTGAGTCATAGTGAAAACCCTCTCCCTTAGTATGCATAGACCTGATAACAGCTGTATCAGGAGCAATAAATACGCTACCGATACGATGTCCTGTTATAAGCCCAGGTCCGTTCCCTATTGGTGTGTGCCGGTTTAACCCTGCTGCTACATCCTAAGCCGCAGAGCGTATGTATTTTGTTGGGTTGGCGCGCGCAATCTGCATAAACTCTTCGCACACAACCGCTCGAGCATGCAGACATTTGGTCGCCTCAGAAACAATTTTATGTTCGTCGCCATCCTTCATATTGCAGGCCAAGACCATTTTTGCATCATCGGCGTGCATTTCATCCCGTTCCCCATGACGGTCAAAGAAACGCCAATCCAAATCTTTGTCGGCATAGGCGTCTGCCACCGATTTGCGCATACACGGAAAATGATTTGGAATGGTTTGTTCACCGCCAATGCCCAGCCATGTCAGGCCGATGACTACATCATTGGTGGCGTTTAGCAGGGCGTCGTTGAGCACTTCAATGGAATCCATCTGGGGCAATGATGCGGCAAAATCAGGTGCCAAGCCCATTGACGACATCATGTCGCAGTACAGGCGATAGTGGCATTCCTCAAATACACCCATGCCCATCTCTTCATAGAGGTTATCAAAGAGCATATAACGACTTTCCAGATCATTTGTTGCACCCAGCAGATTGGACAGGGCTTTGGTAAAGACCGCTATATGCTTAGAGTATTGAGCCGTAAAGAAGGCCACGAATTCGGGTGTAAAATAGCCATCACGCAATTTAATAAAGAATTCATGATCGAGAAATCGATGCGAGAGCATTTCTTGCTCGACGCGGGTGATATAGGCGATGCGTGTTTGAATCTGCGACGATTCTATTAGGGCTGGATCATAGGGGTTGGTCATGTGTTCCATGTTAAAGTTCCTCTTCCATGGCGTTCAAAAAACGAGCGCAGTTTAGCACTGCGTACTCGATCGTTACCTTTATAACTCGTTGTGCATGCCGCGCATGTTGAGGATCGATCAACAACGCCATCTGCTCTTGCGAGTCGATTATTTCCAATGTGCCGTTTACCTTAATGCGCTGTTGATGGCGAAAGTTTATAAACAAAATGCCGATATGGCTGTTTTCGATCATATCGCCGGTGCTGTGCAGCAAACCGTTGCCGGCATAGTCCGGAAACGCTAGTGTCTTATCGTCGATCACGGTAACAATGCCTCGGCCACCGCCGCGAAAATTACAATTACACTGGCCAGCAGCATTGGATGTGGAAATAAAGAAGTAGGGGCATGCCTCAATAAACTCCTTAAAGCCGGGCCAGAGCCGAGTGGTATCGTTTGGATTGTTTGGATAATCAATCAACGACTTGGCCATCTGAGTTGTTTGGTATCTAGCCTGAGCGGCGACCTGGCCGGTGGAGAAGTTTTCCGAATTAAGTGGCTTGTCCATGCTGACTCCATTCCATACCAGTAGGTATTTTTATCCAGTTTAAATTCGATAAGTCTAATTAATAGTCTGTTAAATATGGCGTTAAGGCTTGTATTTGGGTGTATTCATCTAAATATTTCAGGCATAAATATACATAGCTGTAAGTATGTTTATCAAGAAAAATAATAAATATTTTCGCAAAAAAACAAATAATAAAATTAATAATATAATTTATAAGTAGAGGTTTATGGTCATTGATATGCCAGGCTGGCCAAGCGCCTCTCTAGTTTTATGGCCTTGGTCTGGTTGTCAAAAAAGCATGTTATAAAATCTCCACTATAAATAATTATTATC
>Ga0115549_1001444_pt1 | contig 14319 bp, 9 predicted proteins | sample COGITO_mtgs_1004_2_FD_87176 | JGI IMG/M metagenome (GOLD analysis project Ga0115549, IMG submission 87176) | Pelagic marine microbial communities from North Sea - COGITO_mtgs_100430 | ecosystem: Environmental > Aquatic > Marine > Epipelagic | place: Germany:Helgoland, sampling site Kabeltonne...
ACAGAAACAGGAATTACAATTCATTATGTGAATGAAAATTATGATGAAGGGGCTATTATTTTTCAAGAAAAAACAGCCGTTTCTAAAGAAGATTCTCCCGAAATGATTGCTGAAAAAATTCATTTGTTAGAACAGCGCTATTTCCCAAGAGTCATTGAAAGTGTAATCTTAGACATCAATGAGTAAAAAAAAGTTTTATGTAGTTTGGAATGGGCGAAAAAAAGGAATTTATACTTCCTGGAATGTCTGCAAGAAACAAGTTGACGGTTTTGATGCCGCGCAATACAAATCTTTTGCAAGCCTAGACGAAGCCGAAATCGCTTTTTCTAAAAAATATGAAAACTACAAAGGAAAAAATACCTCAAAACCGACATTAAGTGCTTCCGAAAAAGCAGCTATTGGATCGCCAAACTTAGAAAGTATTTCGGTAGATGCCGCCTGCTCTGGAAATCCCGGTAAAATGGAATATAGAGGGGTGCTTACCCATAACAAAAAACAACTTTTCCTAAAAGGACCCTATCCGAATGGAACCAATAATATTGGCGAATTTTTAGCATTGGTTCACGGAATCGCGTTGTTAAAGAGTAAAAACAAAGAGTCCGTTCCTATTTATTCTGATTCTAGAACGGCAATGAGTTGGGTGAAACAAAAAAAATGTAAAACAAATCTTCATTTTAACGCTTCCAATAAAGATTTATTAGACCTTATTAAAAGGGCGGAGAACTGGTTGAAAGAGAACAGCTTTAAAAATCCAATTCTAAAATGGGAAACAAAAGCATGGGGAGAAATTCCAGCAGATTTTGGCAGAAAGTAAACGTTAATTTTTTCATACCTTTGAATTCATCAACCATGCTACACCTACATGTCAACCCCTAGACTCCTAATCTATTCATTCATTTTACTGCTGCTTTGCATTCGTTGTAACGAAGCAACAAAAACGTCAAAGCAAAACTATCTTCTTAATAAACTCTCTGAGAAAGCAACGGGCATTGACTTTAAAAATACGCTTATAGAAGATGCTGCACACAGTATTATTAATTACATCTACTTTTATAACGGAGGTGGTGTAAGTGCTGGTGACATTAACAATGACGGTTTAGTCGATCTTTATTTTGTATCAAATCAAGGTGAAAACAAGCTTTATCTCAACAAAGGAAACTTACAATTTGAAGACATTTCAGAGAAAGCAAATATCGATAGCGCTTCCGATTGGAATACTGGAGTGACCATGGTCGACATTAATAACGATGGTTTCTTAGATATCTATGTATGTGCAGTTTCTGAACTCCTAGATTTTGAAGGCAAAAACGAACTTTTTATCAACAATGGCGATGCTACTTTTACCGAAAGTGCTCGCGAATATGGCCTTGATTTTGCTGGATATGCAACTCAAGCATACTTTTTTGATTTTGACAAAGACAACGACTTGGATGTCTATATTGTCAACCACGCAACACATACTGTTACATCTCATGGAAAAGCAGCATTAAGGAACAATCGAGTACCGTTGGTAGGCGATGTTTTACTAGAAAACAACAAAGGGAAGTTTACCGATATTAGTGAAAAAGCAGGAATTTATGGTGGTGTGAATGGATATGGACTAAGTGCCTCCGTTGCAGATTTTAACAACGATGGATGGGATGATATTTATGTTTGTAATGATTTTCATGAAGATGATTATTACTACATCAACAATCAAGATGGAACTTTTAGAGAAGCATTAAAAGCGTCTTTTTCTACCCTATCTCGATTTTCAATGGGAAGTGATGTTGCTGATATTAATGGCGATGGATTTCAAGATTTGATTACTTTAGACATGCTACCCAATGACGAGCGTGTTCTAAAAGAAACAGAGGGCGATGATGCTATGTACAACATGCAAGAAAAGCTAAGAAAACAGGGGTACAAAGATCAATACTCCAGAAATATGCTTCAAATAAATGAAAAAGGAGACTATTTTTATGAAACAGCTTTGTTAAATAACATTGCAGATACCGATTGGAGCTGGGCGCCGTTATTTGCAGATTTCGACAATGATGGACACCAAGATTTATTTATTAGTAACGGAATTAATAGAAGACCAAACGGTTTAGATTTTAAGAATTATATTTCAAATACATTCAAACAAAAAAATGAAGCTGAAAGTTTAAAATGGCTTTATGAATCTATTGATGAAATGCCTTCTGGGAAAGTATCCAATGAGATTTATAGCGGAAACTCAAACCAATTCACGAAGCAAACGGGAGATTGGATGGAAGAAAAACCCTCTCTTTCTAACGGAGCTATTTATGTAGACTTAGATTTGGATGGTGATTTGGATATTGTAACCAATAACTTAAATGATTTTGCCGGGGTTTATGAAAACACCACCAATGGCAAAAAGAATGCTATTAGTTTGCGTTTTAACTATAAAGAAGGCAACAAAAACGGGATAGGTACAAAGGCTATTTTATACAACCAAGGAAAAAGTCAATTCAAACAATTGTTTTCTTCAAGAGGATTTATTTCATCTGTTGAACCACAAATTCATTTTGGACTAGATACGGTTTCAAAAATCGATTCGATTGCAATTATCTGGCCAGATAATACCCTTCAAAAAGTTAGAAAATTTACCCTGAACAAAACAGTATTGGTGGCCTATGATGCTAATAATCCTTCTTATATTTATTCTGAAGACAAAAAGAAAAACACTGATTTTAAAGCATCTAACAACATCTCTTTTAAACACAAGGAGGATGGTTATTACGATTTTAATACCGAGAAAATCATCCCTTATCAAGTTTCAAAACTAGGCCCTGCAGTTGCTATCGGCGATGTGGATGGAAATGGTTTTGAGGATATATATTTAGGAAATGGATCTGGAAATGCTGCCGAATTGTATTTAAATAATGGAACTTCTTTCCAAAAAAGTTTACAAAAACAATTTGAAAAAGATGCCGATTATGAAGACAATGACGCTGTATTTTTTGATGCTGATAATGATGGTGATCTTGACTTATATGTTGCAACAGGAATTCATAAAACAAGAAACAGAAGGCTGGAAGTAGACCGTCTGTACCTCAACCAAAAAGGAAGCTTTATTAAATCTAGCAATCAAACCTTATTAAACCCTTTAAATACCTCTTGTGTTGCCGCTTATGATTATGACAATGATGGAGATATAGATTTGTTTATTGGTAATCTTTCAAATCCTAAAAATTTTGGTGCCAATGTAAATTCTGCCATATTAGTTAATGATGGCAAGGGAAATTTTACAGCAGATTTTGAGTTTCAATTGAACGCTAAGGTTACCGATGCAACCTGGATAGATGTTAATGAGGATGGTCAAAAAGATTTATTAGTTGCAACAGAATGGGGAAATCCTCAAGTTTTTATCAATAAAAATGGAAAATTATCCTTGTTAAAAATTCCTAAAAACTTAGCAGGTTTGTGGCAATCGATCACTGCTTTTGATATTGACAAGGACGGTGACAAAGATATTTTGTTAGGGAATTGGGGGTTGAATACAAAGTTTAACGCCTCCGTAGATAATCCACTAAGATTGTATTATGGTGATTTTGATGCCAATAATAAACAAGAAACCGTTCTCACCTATTCTAAAAAAGGAAAAGAGTATCCTATAAATTCAAAAAATGAATTGGCGGCACAAATGAATCGTATTAGCACCCAATTTGTAACCCACAAAAACTACGCGTTAAAAACAGTCGTGGAAGTGTTAACGCAAGATGCTATAGACAAAGCCAAAAAATTTACAGTGAACACCCTCGCATCTGGATATCTAGAAAATAATAAGGGTGCTTTTACCGTCTTTAAACAGTTTCCTAAAGAATTGCAGGTAGCTCCAATTACAAACTTCAATAAGCTGCACTTTAAGAATGAAGATGCGCTTATTATTTCTGGAAATTCACTAAGTGTAAATACCTATCATGGGGGATACACTTCCTTAAAAGGAGTTTTATTGAACTCTATTTCTGAATATCAATTTGTATCCGATTTCGGAATCACGCCTTTTAGTGAACAAATGAAATCGATAAAAGTGGTCGAAATGAAAAATGAAAAAAGACTCTTGGTTATTTCGAATAATGATTCAATACGATCGTATTCTTTTGAGAAGTAAAGACGTTTCATCGCGGACGCTTTACAACAATTCTTTTCGCTCTTTACTGAAGGTTTCGTCACTGTAGTAATATTCAAAAGCCGTGCGTTTGACACCTATTTCAAGATCCTGAATAATCAATACCTGAAGACAAGATTCACTTATTTCGTTGAAATAAATGCTATACTCAGAAGGGAGTGTTCGAATAAAAATTTTATTATTAGCATCTAATACTACTTTCTTTTTAGTCTTTTTGGTGTTTTTTTTACTAACGGTATCTTTCCATGTAAAAAGACCTAAATAGGTGATTTGATCAACAGTTTCTCGCTCAAAAAAATCAAGCCAATTCACCATTAAATCAGAAAGAAATCCAGGAAAATTTTTAGCATCTCCCATACATTTCTTTTATGTTATAAATTTCTAAATATATCTTGTCTGTCAATGAATTTTTTTTAATAATTCAAAGCAAAACTAATTCTTTTTTAACAAAAAATAGACCATGATTAGCCCATGTGGTGATTTATTAAAAAAAATAAGCGATTGATTTAGAGTATCTAATGTTTATAAAAATAAAAAAAGCCAAAAACGATACTCGTTTTTGGCTTTTTTTATTGTTCCAACAAAAGTTAAAAGATTTAATTGTAAAATTAAATCGATGCTTTCATTAACTCTCTGTTCATTCTTGCAATGTTGTCTAAAGAAATTCCTTTGGGGCACTCTACCTCACATGCACCGGTATTGGTACAGTTTCCAAAACCTTCTAAATCCATTTGCGCCACCATGTTTTTCACACGATCTGCCGCTTCGACTTGTCCTTGTGGTAACAACGCGTATTGCGATACTTTTGCCCCTACAAATAACATAGCAGAAGAGTTTTTACACGTAGCCACACAAGCACCACAACCAATACAAGTTGCTGCATCCATTGCTTCATCTGCTGCGTGTTTAGCGATTGGAATTGAGTTTGCATCTTGCGTATTTCCTGAAGTATTTACAGAAATGTAACCTCCTGAATGCTGAATTCTATCAAATGCCGAACGATCTACTACTAAATCTTTAATAACTGGAAAAGAAGCAGCTCTAAAAGGCTCTATAGTAATGGTATCTCCATCTTTAAACATACGCATGTGCAATTGACATGTTGTTACGCCTCTGTCTGGTCCATGTGCTTCTCCGTTGATAAACATCGAACACATTCCACAAATTCCTTCTCTACAATCATGATCAAAAGCAACAGGTTCTTCCCCTGCATTTACCAACTGTTCGTTCAACACATCCATCATTTCTAAAAAAGACATGTGCTCTGAAATTTCAGTCACTTTATAATCGACCATTTTACCTTTGTCGTTTGCATCTGATTGACGCCAAATCTTAAGTGTTAGATTCATAATTTTTATGCTTATGGCTGTTAGATTTTAGCTGTTCGTTTGGAACTAATAGCTAAATGCTAAAAGCAACTATTATTTATAACTTCTTTCTTTAACTTCTATATTCTCGTACACCAGTGCTTCTTTATGTAAAACAGCATCTTTTGGTTCTCCTTTATATTCCCAAGCAGACACAAATTGAAATTCTTTCATTCGCTTTGCTTCTCCGTCTTCAGTTTGGTGTTCTTCTCTAAAATGTCCTCCTGCAGATTCTTCTCTCACTAAAGCGTCTTTTGCAAACAATTCTCCTAATTCTAAGAAATCTGCTACTCTACCCGCTTTCGCTAATTGTTCATTATATTCTTTTGCTGTTCCAGGAACAATAACATTTTTCCAGAAGTCTTTTCTTAAAGCAGAAATTTCTTCAACAGCTTCTTCTAAGCCTGCTTTGTTTCTAGACATTCCACATTTATCCCACATGATTTTTCCTAATTTCTTGTGGTAATAATCTACAGAATGAGTTCCTTTATTATTCACAAAGAATTCAATTCTTTCAGTAACTTCTTTTTCTGCTGCATCAAATTCCGGAGTGTCTGTTGCTATTTTTCCAGTACGAATGTCGTCTGATAAATAATCTCCAATTGTATATGGCAATACAAAATAACCATCGGCCAAACCTTGCATTAGTGCAGAAGCACCCAATCTGTTTGCTCCGTGATCAGAGAAATTTGCTTCTCCAATTGCATAACATCCAGGAATGGTCGTCATCAAATTATAATCAACCCAAACTCCACCCATGGTATAGTGTACCGCTGGATAAATCATCATTGGGGTTTCATATGGATTCTCGTCGACAATTTTTTCATACATCTGAAATAAGTTTCCATATTTCGCACGTACAATTTCTTGTCCTAATTCTTTAATTTTTGCTGCAGATGGATTTGAGATATTTTGAATCTTCGCTTGTTCTGAACCATAACGTTCAAAAGATGCTGCAAAATCTAAATACACTGCTTCTCCTGTTGCATTTACACCGTAACCTGCATCACAACGCTCTTTTGCGGCTCTTGAAGCTACATCACGCGGCACCAAGTTTCCAAAAGCAGGATAACGTCTTTCTAAATAATAATCTCTTTGGTCTTCTGTTAGTTGTGTCGGTTTTAATTTTCCTTCACGAATGGCTGTAACGTCTTCTAAGTTCTTAGGAACCCAAATACGTCCATCATTCCGTAACGATTCAGACATCAACGTTAATTTTGATTGATAATCTCCTGAACGTGGAATACATGTTGGGTGAATCTGTGTATAACAAGGATTTGCAAAATACGCTCCTTTTTTATGCACTTTCCATCCTGCAGTTACGTTAGAACCCATAGCATTGGTGGATAAGAAATAAACATTTCCATACCCTCCAGAAGCAATCACCACTGCATGTGCAGAATGACGTTCAATTTCTCCAGTTACTAAGTTACGTGCTATAATTCCTCTTGCTTTTCCGTCAACAACAACTACATCTAACATTTCATGGCGATTGAACATTTCAATCTTACCTCGTGCAATTTGACGGTTCATTGCAGAATAAGCTCCTAATAATAATTGTTGTCCTGTTTGTCCTTTGGCATAAAAAGTTCTAGAAACTAAAACTCCTCCAAAAGATCGGTTATCTAATAGACCCCCATAATCACGTGCGAAAGGAACTCCTTGTGCCACACATTGATCGATAATATTTGCAGAAACTTCTGCCAATCTGTAAACGTTTGCTTCACGAGAACGATAATCGCCCCCTTTTACAGTGTCATAAAACAATCTGTAGGTAGAATCTCCATCTCCTTGGTAGTTTTTCGCAGCATTAATACCTCCCTGTGCCGCAATAGAATGTGCTCTACGTGGAGAATCTTGATAAGCAAATGATTTTACATTGTAGCCTAATTCTGCTAAGGTTGCAGAAGCAGAACCTCCTGCCAATCCTGTACCAACAACAATCACATCAATATGACGTTTGTTAGCAGGGTTTACCAAGTTAATATGATTTTTATAATCTGTCCATTTATCTTTCAATGGACCTTGTGGTACTTTTGAATCTAAAGCCATACTATAATGCGATTAATGGTTGAAGTGATGATACAATGCAATAAAAATAAATCCTGCTGGAATTATAATTGAATATGCTTTTCCAATATTTTGTGCTGCTTTCTTTCTTCCTACAGTACCTCCCATAGATTGAAAAGCAGAAGTGAAACCGTGTGCTAAATGCAATCCTAAAAAGACAAATGCAACAACATAAGCGCCTACTCTAATTGGATTCACAAATTTGTGTACCAATTCTTCATGATACCTATATCCATCGACACCTTCTAGCATTCCAGACCAATCGCCTTGAATAAATTTTGTATTGATTTCTGGAAACCAAAAATCAATAAAATGCAAAACGATAAACGCCAAAATTGTAATTCCGCTATAAATCATATTTCTACTAAACCAAGTAGAATTTGCAGAGCCATTATTCTTAGCATACGAAACGCCGTTTGCTTTGCTGTTTTTTAGCTCTAGAATGAAACCCATTACAAAGTGAAAAACAACTGCAAAGATTAAAACAGGTTGCAATGCAAACTGAACTACTGGATTTGTCCCCATAAAATGAGAAACCTCATTAAAAGTTTCTGGGCTAAAAACCGATAGAATATTAATTGCTAAATGCTGAAGTAAGAAGAACATTAAGAAGAACGCAGAAAGCGCCATTGCTACTTTTCTTCCAATTGAAGATTTAAAAAATCCACTCATTGTATAAATAGTTATAAATTTAAGGTGCAAAAATACACCGAAACAACTCGCAAAGCAAAGAAATTACAACGTTTTCGCTCGTATTTAGATTTATTTTAAATAATTCTAATCAATTTTAATTTGAAGCCAAGCAGCAGCATGAATTACTTCACCTCAAATGCACGCGCTTCATCACCAATTTTTACAACATATTTTCCTTTTGGCAGATAGAAAATACCGTTTTTAGCCGCTTTTAAAGCATCTCCTTTAGGGTTTTTCTTCTCAAAAGTTCTTTTCCCTTTTTTAGAAAAAGACACATCAAAAATCACTTCATTGTACCCTTTGTCTGCTAAAACTGTCATCGTATTTACTTTAACCGCATCTTTAAAAACTGCAATATTCATTTTTTGGGTTGAATTTGAATAAAAAGGAATCTTCAATTCAGGTGTATTCGCTTTTCTCCAAGGACTCCAAGAACGCCCCCAAGAACTATTTTTTCGAATGTCTTTCACCGCAAAAATATGTGCCTTTTTCACTAATACATCTTCCGTCATTTTTTGCAGAGGAGCAATGTCTGCTTTGTACAAACTACGTCCATGTGTTCCAATTATTAAGTGTTTTGCTGTGGGTTGAATCACCAAATCATGCACTGCAACATTGGGTATATTTTTACGAAACACTTCCCAAGACGTACCAGAATTTAGGGAAACATATACCCCGTTATCAGTTCCTACATACAAAATATGTTCGTTTTCTGGGTCTTCCTTCACCACATTTACAGCTGAAATAGGAAGGTTTTTATGGATGCTTTTCCATGTTTGCCCATAATCATCAGAAACGTATACATAGGAATTGAAATCGTCAAATCGATATCCATTTAAAGTAGCATATACGCGTTCTTTTTTATGTTTTGACGCGATGACTCTTGATACCCATAAATTTTGAGGTAAATCATTTGAGATTCGTGTCCAGCTTCCTCCGCCATTTTTAGTAACATGAATGTATCCATCATCGGAACCCACATAAATGACTCCAAATTGAAATGGACTTTCAGAAATTGACGTCAGCGTTCCGTAAGCGACATTTCCTTTCTTGCCTCCCGTAGTTAAATCGGCCGAAATGGTTTCCCAAGTAGTTCCTTTATTTAGAGAACGATGCAATTTGTTGCCTCCTAGATATAAAATATCTTGATTGTGTTTTGATAAATGAATGGGGGTTTGCCAATTAAATCGGTAAGGCGTTTCTCCTAAGGTATGTTTTGGTTGAATATAAGTTCTCTTTCCCGTTGCTCTGTTAATGCGATAATAGTTTCCAAATTGATATCCTGTATATACAATGTCTGGATTTCGATCGTCTACTTGCACTTGCATTCCATCTCCACCCATGATAGATTCATAGGGGTTTTTACCGGTTTGTTTCCATCCTTTATTCATTTTCGCATTGTTTGGAGCAACCCAAACTCCGTTGTCTTGCAAGCCTCCATAAACATGATAGTTTTTCTGATTGTCTGCATAGACCGAATAAAATTGGCCTACAGCAGGATCATTTAGCTTTGTCCAGTTTTTACCATCGTCGTAAGAAAGATTCAATCCTCCATCATTTCCATTTAAAAGATGTCCTGATTTGTTTGGATTTACCCACAGTGCTTGATGATCTGAATGCACGTTTTCTTTGCTAATTGATGTAAATGTTTTTCCACCATCTTTCGATTTTATAATAGGAACTCCCATTACATAAATACCGTTTTCATCTTGTAGATCTACTCGTATCTCTCCAAAATAATACCCATAAGAACTATACACACCATCCAAGAAGTTTTCATGTGTTTTCTTCCAAGACTTCCCGCCATTGGTTGTTTTAAAAACCTCTGCGCCAATTACTTGTGTATCAAACAACATCGAATTGGCATCTTCTAAATAACTTGCCAAATCTATCGGTTTTACAGTTCCAACACGCACCATTTGTTTTACGTTTTCGGCGCGGTATTTTTCTTGAAAGCCGTTATTTTTTAGATAGGTATTCAGCTTTTTATCGGTTAATTGTAAAAAATCACTTGAAGACATGCTTTTAAAATCTTCTTTTGTTAAATCGTCTGAAGGTTTTTTATCTTTATTTTTTGGTCTTCTAAATTGACTGTCGTGCAAAGCATATACAGTATTTTCATTAAAAACGGCCAAACCTATTCTACCCACACCGTTTCCTGTTGGAAAACCACTTTTATCTGTAATCTTTGTCCATGAGCTTCCAGCATCCATACTTTTATAAATGGCAGAATTACTTCCGTCACCGTCAAAATTCCATGCTGTACGCGCTCTTTCCCATGAAGCAGCATACATCACATTAAAGTTCTCTGGCGCTGCCGCAACGTCTATAATACCTGTTTCATTATTTATGAACAATGACTTTGTCCAAGTTGCTCCTCCATCTGTTGTTTTAAACACCCCTCTTTCTTCATTAGAAGAATATAAATGGCCAATAACCCCTACTACAACTTCATCGGCATTCTTTGGGTTGATTAAAATTCTACTAATATGATGTGCATCTGGCAAACCAACATTGCTCCAAGTTTTTCCTTGGTCGGTAGATTTTAAAATTCCGATTCCAGCATAACTTGATCGGGAAGAATTTTTCTCTCCAGTTCCTACCCATAGTGTTCCAGAATTCCAGTCGATAGCAATGTCTCCTACATTTTGCGTGGGAGCATTGTCAAGCAATGGCGTAAAAGTTGTTCCATTATTATTGGTATACCACAAACCTCCTGAAGCATACCCTACATAAAACTCTGTGGTATTCTCTGGATTTACAGCAACATCTGCCACACGTCCACTCATGACTGTTGGCCCCATACTGACGAAATTTACATTTTTAACCAACGAATTGTTTGCCAGTGTTGTTTTTTGAAGCAAAGCTTCTTGAATAAGAGCAGCATCGGTGGCTTGTTGTGCGAAAAAACTTACTGAAAAAAGAAATAAAATAACTTGAAAAACAGCTTTCATATGAGTTGAGATTTAGTTTAAAGTGATGAAATTACTACTTGTAAATTCAATGGCAAAAGAATTCAGCTAAAAACCCTTCCAAAACTTTGCAAACCCTAAACATAAAAGAATGTATCTTTGTCCCCAGAAACCACTACATAAGGTGTGTTTCTTAAATAATTTCTATGACATTTTCAGATTTAGGTTTATCTTCAGCTTTGGTGAAAGCCGTTGAAGAGAAAGGATATACCAAACCGTCTCCCATACAAGAAAAAGCAATTCCACATATTTTAGAAGGAAAAGATATTTTAGCTTCTGCACAAACAGGAACTGGAAAAACAGCAGGATTTACCTTGCCTGTTTTACAATATTTATCAGAAACTAAACACCCAAAATACAGACCCTTACGTGCGTTGGTTTTAACACCAACAAGAGAATTGGCGGCACAGGTTCATGACAATATAAGAGAATACAGTAAATATGTAAAAATAAAATCGACGGTTATTTTTGGTGGTGTCAACGCAAAACCACAAATAGCAACCTTGAAAAATGGGGTTGATATTTTGGTAGCAACTCCAGGAAGATTGTTGGATTTACATGATCGAAAAGCACTCTCTTTTAAACGTGTAGATGTCTTAATTTTAGATGAAGCAGACAGAATGTTGGACATGGGTTTTGTGAGAGATATCAACAAAATTATTAGTTTTATGCCTGAAAAGCGTCAAAACTTAATGTTTTCTGCTACTTTTTCAAACGATATTAAAAAACTAGCTTCCGGGATTTTAAGAAATCCTGTTTCCGTAGAAACGGCGCCTCAAAATTCAACAGCAAAAAAAGTAACCCACAAGGTTTATAAAGTTGACAAAAAAAAGAAAACCGAGTTTACCATTAAATTAATTAAAGACAACAATTGGACGCAGGTGTTGGTTTTTACAAGAACCAAACACGGTGCAAACAAATTGACTGAAAAGCTAATAAAAGCGGGCATTTCTGCTGCTGCAATTCACGGAAATAAAAGTCAAGGAGCCAGAACAAAAGCGCTTCGAAATTTCAAAGACAATACCATTAAGATTTTAGTAGCTACCGATATTGCTGCGCGTGGTTTAGACATTCCATTATTGCCACACGTTATTAATTTTGAATTGCCAAACGTTCCTGAAGATTATGTACATCGAATTGGAAGAACAGGAAGAGCCGGTGCTGCTGGAGAGGCAATCTCTTTGGTTTGTAGTGAAGAAGTAGAATACCAAAACGAGATTGAAAAATTATTAAAAGAGAAATTGAACTCTACAATCGTAGAAGGTTTCGAACCAACGGATACAGCACCTCCAAAAAGAGCAGCTACCCAAAGCAAAGGTTCTTTTGGAAAGAAAAAATCGGGTTCTGGAGGGAATCGACCTAAAAACAAACCGCATTTCAAAGGAAACAAAAATACGCCAACTTCGGGACGTGGAAGAACAGGCGCTCCAAAGAGAAAACGTACTTAAAAAACAGGGTTTCTTTATTAAAGATTAAAGACCACATAAAAACATCGAAAATAAATCGGTGTTGTTATGTGGTTTTTTTTGATCCAAAAGATTGCATTCTGCAAACAGCACATCTAGACGCAACAACAACCATCCTTTTTAAGAATCTTTACCCAATGAATTTAGAACGAAATTTAAATCGTTTTAAGTTGCTGTTTATTATTGCTACCTTTGAAATCTAAATAGGTTTCCCATGAAATACCAACCCATAAATTCAGCACTTTTTATAAAAAATCGTAAAAATTTTGCTTCGCTAATGCAAAAAAATAGCTTGGCTATTTTTAATTCGAATGATATTTATCCGATCAGTGCAGACAGTACCATGCCCTTTGAACAACATCGAGACCTCTTTTATTTGAGTGGCGTAGACCAAGAAGAAAGTGTATTAATACTCTTTCCAGATTGCCCCAATGAAAACTTACGAGAAGTCCTTTTTCTGACGGAAACCAATGAACACATTGCCGTTTGGGAAGGTGAAAAATTAACCAAAGAGGCAGCGTTTAATACCTCTGGGGTTCAAACGGTGTTTTGGCTTCAAGATTTAGAGAAAGTATTGTTTGAAATGACTACTTACTGTGATACTTTTTACATTAATACCAACGAACATTACAGAGCCAATGTAGTGACTGAAACGCGGGAAGATCGTTTTACAAAATGGTTGTTGGCAAAATATCCTGCACACAGTGTTGCTAAAAGCAATCCTATTTTACAGCGCTTGCGTGCCGTTAAAGATCCGATTGAATTGGATTTAATGCAACAAGCTTGTGACATTACCGAAAAAGGTTTTAGAAGAATTCTAAATTTCATACAACCCGGTGTTTGGGAATATGAAATTGAAGCAGAATTGATTCATGAATTCATAAAAAATCGCTCTAAAGGATTTGCCTATACTCCAATAATTGCGAGTGGAAACAATGCCAATGTATTGCACTATATCGAAAACAATCAACAATGTAAAGCGGGCGATTTAATCTTGTTTGATGTTGCGGCAGAATATGCCAATTATAAAAGTGATTTATCAAGAACGGTTCCGGTTTCTGGAAAATTTTCTGAAAGACAAAAAGCAGTATACAACGCAGTAAACCATGTAAAAAAAGAGGCAACAAAGCTCTTAACACCAGGAACGATTTGGAAAGATTACCATGTTGAAGTTGGCGGAATTATGACGGCAGAATTACTGAAATTAGGTTTACTCGACAAAGCAGATGTTCAGAATGAGGATAAAAATTGGCCTGCATACAAAAAGTATTTCATGCACGGTACCAGCCATCATATTGGTTTAGACACGCACGATTATGGATTGCTTCACAAACCGATGGAAGCCAATATGGTATTTACGGTAGAACCTGGGATTTACATTCCTGAAGAAGGTTTTGGAATTCGTTTGGAAGATGATGTGGTGGTTCAAGAAAACGGAGCCCCTTTTAATCTGATGGGAAATATTCCTATTGAAGCAGATGAAATTGAAGATATTATGAATGCTTAATATAAAAAGCGAGTTGAAAGACTCGTTTTTTTTATCCCAAAGAATTGATAAATTGAATGCTGCGGGTGTTGAACATTTCTGGCTGTTCTACATTCACTACATGCCCACA
>Ga0115549_1001445_pt1 | contig 14317 bp, 9 predicted proteins | sample COGITO_mtgs_1004_2_FD_87176 | JGI IMG/M metagenome (GOLD analysis project Ga0115549, IMG submission 87176) | Pelagic marine microbial communities from North Sea - COGITO_mtgs_100430 | ecosystem: Environmental > Aquatic > Marine > Epipelagic | place: Germany:Helgoland, sampling site Kabeltonne...
AAAACAAAACTCCATTTGTATTTTGCCTTTATCCTGGTGGCGCATTCGGGTTGAACAATGAAAAATCAGATGCAATGCTTAAAAAAATTGCTGCAAGTAATTATTGTCGAGGTGTCATTGCTACACAAAAAATAACGAAAGACTATTTAATTGAAAAAGCTATTTTTAATGAGGATAAGATACGATATATATACGGTGGTTTTGTTCAGTTTAGCGAGGCGGGTTTACTGCCAAGTAAAAAGTTCGGACGCGATAAGTCAACGCTTGACGTGTGCTTTGTTGCAAAAAAATACTCAGAGCGAGGTGTCGATAAGGGTTATGATATATTTATAGAAACTGCAAAAAAAGTAATAGATCAAACCGAAAACATAAACTTTCATGTCGTTGGAAACTTTACTAAGAAAGATATTAGTATAGTCGGCTATGAAAACCGAATAGTTCACTACGGTTTGCAACAGCCCGAAAACCTGAAAGTGTTCTACAGTACGATGGATATATATGTATCACCAAATCGCCCACATAAACTTTTCGAAGGAAATTTTGATGGCTTTCCACTCGGTGGCGACGCAGGATATCTAGGTGTTGCTCGATTTGTTAGCGATGAACTAGGTATGAACGATAAATATATCGATACTGTGGATATAGTTATAATTAAGCTTAATTCTGACGAAATAGCAAAAAAAATTATACATTATCGAAATCAGCCAAATATGTTAATTAGTATCGCCCAAAAAGGTCAAAAGAAAACACAGAAGCTTCTTAATAGGGAGACTCAAATACGCAAGAGGTTAGATTTTTTTAGTGAATTTGTGGAGGTAAAAACATGAAAAAAAACGTACTAGTGTTTCCGTGCGGGAGTGAAATAGGGCTCGAGGTGCACAATTCGCTTCGTTTTGTTAAGGACATAGAGTTGATTGGTGCATCGTCTGTTGATGATCACGGTATGTACGTTTACCAAGACTATGTAGGAGATATGCCAAATGTCGACAGCGATAAATTCATAGAGAAAATGGAAGCACTAGTTATTTCGCGTAATGTAGATTTTATAATGCCTGCACATGATAGCGTCGTTTCAAAACTCAGCCAAAATCGGTCAAAGTTCTCTGCAAAAGTCGTTACATCATCAAATGAGATCTGCGAAATTGCACGCTCTAAAAGTCAAACTTACGAAAAACTAAAAAGTGCTGTCAACACGCCGGAGGTGTTCACCAAGCAGGATATACTTGAGTACCCAGTCTTCTTAAAGCCTGACGTTGGTCAGGGCTCAAAGGGTGTAATGCGAGCTGAGAGTGATAGGCAAGTTAATGAAGCGCTAAGAAAAGACCCGTCGCTTCTTGTGCTTGAATACCTTCCGGGAGATGAGTATACGGTGGATTGCTTTACAGATCGGCACGGCAAATTACTCTATGCTGAAGCTAGGACTCGCCAAAGAGTGACAAATGGTATCAGTGTAAATTCTCGAGCAATCTCGGGAGTCGAGTTTAAACAGTTTGCAGATAGGATAAACGACAGATTAAAATTCAGGGGTGTATGGTTTTTCCAAGTTAAGCGTGATCGTCATATGGAACTGACGTTGCTCGAAATAGCACCTCGGGTTGCTGGAACGATGTCTTTGAGTCGTATTAGAGGTGTGAATCTGCCACTCTTAAGTATTTACGACGCAATGGATATCGACGTTGGTGTTTTAAAGAACGATTTCTGCGTTGAGGTGGACCGTGCGCTTAATTCAGTTTATAAAATCGACATAAGGTTTGATAAAGTATATATTGACTTCGACGACACTATTATTATCGGTGATAGGCTAAACTACTTAATTATTTCGCTATTGTTTAAGTTCAAGCAAGATAACAAACAGTTAGCACTTATAACAAGACACACAGAAGTGGTGGAAGATACGCTAGCTGAATATAACCTATCTATAAATTTGTTTGATGAAATAATTCATATCACAAACTGTAGACCAAAAAGCGAGCACATTAGAGCAAACTCAATATTTATAGATGATTCGTACGCGGAGCGAAAAGAAGTTCTAGAGAGCACGGGGGTTCCTGTTTTTGATGTGGGTGAGGCCATAGCAATGCTATAGTAGTAGTATGAGAATACTACATACTTATTGCTTAAACTATAATATAGGTGACTACGCTCTCGGGATGGGCGTTAAAAATCTGCTTAGGCAAGAGTTTGATGTTGATCTAATTGGCGAAACGAATATCCAGGGACGCGAGTTTACCGAGTACTATATTAATGAGGTGGTAAATAAAAAGTATGACTTGCTTGTCATAGGCGGCGGCGGCATCATCCATGGTTCACATTGGCCAAATGGATGGTTCTGGCTAATAAATAAAAACTTAATTAAATCAATAAAAGTTCCTTTTGTTGTATATGGAGTAGGAAATAATTATTTTGACTGTGAAACTATTCCGCAAAAAGCTATTGAGCACCTCGAAGAGACCAATAAATATTCCAGCTATTTTTCAGTACGTAATGATGAGAGTTATGAACGTTTAACAAAACAACTAGCCTTCTTGCCGTATGAAATACCCGATCCGGGGTTTCATGTCGGCTTAAATACAAAATTTGAGAGGCCTATAGAAGGGCCATACGTTGTGATTCAATTAGCTAACGATAAACCAAAGCAACGTTTTAACGATAGCAGTAAGCAAAAGTTCATTAATGGTTTGAGAGAAGTGATTAAGAATATTACTAAGACGCGAAAAGTAATATTCTTGCCACACGTGCTTGAGGATGTATTGATTAGTGAATTGGTCGCAGAAGGTATAGATAATGCAGAGGTGCTTAGTTTTGGAAATTTTGCATTCGATCATAGCGATAAGATGATAGCCTACTATAAGTATGCTGATTTTGTCCTAGCAATGCGAGGTCACGGTCAGATTATTCCCATAAGCTTTAATGTTCCAGTTATCGCCCTCCAGAATCATCCAAAACACGTAGGATTAATGCGGAAGCTTCAAATAGAAAAGTATAATGTTGATGTGAATGCAGAAAGATTCCAAGTCGAACTAAAAGCTGCGGTTGACGCACTACTCCAAGATAGAGTAAAAATTATAAATCACTATAAACAATTAAATGAAAAATTTGCTGAACAAAGTGCACAGGCAATGAAAGACATAAGAAGACGCGTATATGAGTAAACCTTTGGTGTCAGTACTATGTCTTAGCTATAACCACGAAAAGTATATACGACAATGCCTGGATAGTATACTGGTACAAAAAACAAGTTTTGATGTTGAGATTCTAATCCATGATGACGCATCGACAGACAAAACACGAGAGATCATAGGAGAATACGTCGACAAGCACCCAGGAAGGATAAAGCCTATCCTTCAGTCTATAAACAGGTATTCCATTGGCGAAAGAAACTTAATGATGAGATACCTTTTTCCGTTAAGTGAAGGCAAATATCTAGCTATTTGTGAGGGTGATGATTATTGGACGGACGAGAATAAACTGCAAAAACAAATAGAGTTTCTTGAAAATTATCTCGACCACACGATTTGTTTTCATCCGGTTAAAGTCGTGAATGAGTTGACTGAAAAGAAGCAAGATGATGATGTTTTTCCAACAAGAACCACCAACTTTACTACAAAAGAGCTTTTAGAAAAAAACTTCATTCAAACAAACTCAGTCGTGTTCCGTAAATTGAGCTACGAAAATTGGCCGCTTGAAGCAATGCCAGGAGATTGGTATATGAACCTATACCACGCAAAATTCGGAAAAATAGGATTTATAGATAACATAATGTCCGCATATCGAAAACACGATGCGGGGATGTGGCAAAACAATAGCGATGTATGGAAAAAATATGGCGTAAATCGCTTGATCATGTTTAACGCGCTGGAAAAATTGTATGATAAGCCAGAAGAACGAGCAGTTATCAGTGTAAACAGATATAAAGCGATTGAAAATATTCTCTACCACTCTTCTTCACAAGAAATTTCCTCAATAGACGATCTATTAAAAAATTACGGAAAAGACATCAGGCGTTACGTTGAAAAAAATCAAACTTACCGTACTGACTTAAAAATATCCTTGCGCAACTACGACGAAATGTACAACAATCTACACCATGAGCTCAAAAAGAAAAACGACAAAATTCGCGATCTAAAAATATCAAATAGGTTTCTCGAGAAATCACGAGATTATAGAATCGGTAAGCTAATTATGTATACCCCACGACAAATTCGGAGTAACATTAAGAAGTTAACATCTAGAAAGTAGCTTGCTTTCGTGCAATAATTAACTAAGAATAGCTGCAGCTGGAGACTAAATGCTGAAAAAATTTGTAAAAAAAACATTTCGATTTTTGAAACGATACAAAGCAGTGCGTGTATTTTTAAAAGTTCCATATTATGCCGGGGCAGTGATTCTCTTAAGTATAACTGGATTGTTTGATAAAAATTGGTATGGGCTTCAGAAACTAAAAATGGGTGACATTCGTGACAGGTTGCCGTTAATTTTACACTATCTTATCGTTGGGCGTTACAAGGGATATACACCACACCCACTGTTTATTCCTGAGTATTTTGACACAGGTGCACGAGCAGGCTTTGTTGACCCAACGATTAAATATTTGCTCAAAAAAACACTTTGGAGCAAACCGACTCACCCCTATTTTGACGGTAGTGAATACCAGAAGCATGCAGAAGGTAAGAACCCACTCGTACATTTCATAAAGCACGCGAATAACAAGACTGCGTTGCCGGTCGAAAAAATGCTCAAGAAAACAGTAGTTAAGCCAATAACCTATGGTGAGGTTAGAAAAAAACAGACTCAGCAGCAAGAGGTTTGGCAGCAGAAAGAAAACCTACGACACACCAACAAGCCAGCTAGCTCGTATGATTACGGCCGTGAGCGAGCATTTGTCAACCAGTGGGTAGATACAGATTTAGGCGACATGGTGCTCGAAAAACCATTAGTTTCTATTGTTATGCCGTCGTGGAACAGAGAAAAGTTAATTAAAGAAGCTATTGAGTCGCTTCAAAATCAGACTTTCAGAAACTGGGAGCTTATTGTTGGAGATGACGGCTCGACTGACAAAACAAAAGAAGTTATACGAAGCATTGCCGAGGTAGATCCAAGGATAAAACTTCTAGAGCTTAGTCACGGCGGCGTATGCAAGGCTCGAAATGCCGCTATGAAGGCTGCTAAAGGTGACTGGATAGCCTTTCTCGATTCGGACAACACCTGGACGCCAAACTTTTTGCAGGTTTCTATTGCCGCGATGCAGAAACAGAATATGCAAGCAGCCTATGCGGCAGTAAAGATGAATGAAGCGAACGGCGTTCGGTACCGAATCAATGAGCCTAACCTCGAACTACTTAGTATAAGTAATTACATCGACCTAAATGTTTTTATTGTTCATAAAAATATCATCAAAAAGGTCGGATATTTCGACGTACAGTTGCGCCGCGCAGTCGATCATGACCTCATACTAAGAGTCAGTAAGGTAGCAGAACTGCACTACTTACCTATTATAGGCGTCAACTACACAAACCATGATGAGGTAGCCCGTATCTCAAACACCGAGCTTCTTTCGTGGGGAGGGGTTGTTAAAAACAAAAATATTATTGATTGGGATAACGTCGCTAAAAAGCGCATAGCCAACAAAACGAGTATTGTCGTTGCAGTAAAAAATGATCTTGCAGCAGCTGCGCGCTGCATCACTCGATTAGTTCAGTACACCGACATGAACAAGGTTGAAATAGTGATTGTTGATAGTTCGTCTGGACCATCCATGAGCGCTCTTGCTAGCTCTTTAAGTATGATACACGCCGACATTGAATATATTTATTGTCCAGAAAGTCATGACCTGGCACTCGGTTCAAATGTTGGTTTTGCTCATACAACAGGTCAAAATGTAGTTTTTGTTGAACAAGGTTGCCAAGTTGAACCAGAATGGCTGGAACCTCTCCTGGCCTCTCTTAAGAGCGGTGTTGGCATTGCAGCGCCAATGCAATTAGCACCAAATCGTACTATCACGAGCGCAGGGATACTACTTCCGTCAATAGCAAAGCGTATGATGCCGCTTCGATTTCTACAGCATCATCCAGTGGAAGACACTCGATTACTCGATGCGTCGTATTCAGTCAGCGCAGTGTCTGACGGCTGTATTGCCGTAAGAGCGACTGACTTTGCAAAACTACAAGGCTTTAATCCGTTGTTTGATAATGGTTTTGAAACACCCGATTTGTGTATGAGGGCAAACAAGATGAAACTTGGAAAAATTGTCGTCGCCAAAAATTGCAGTATCGTCAATGTTTATAAAGACCGCGGATGGTCGAATAAAAATTACAGTACGTTTATATCCCGGTGGGGCAACACGCCAACGGCCAACTCAGATGATTTATGGAAAAAAGCTGGCTTTCGTGTCTCAAAGTATATTACAGAAGAAGCTAGAATAGGACTCCCTGGCAAAATTCGCCCATTATTAGAGCGGGTAGATAGAACAAAAATCCGTTGGGCGATTAAAACATCATCACCGGCAGACGACACGAGATTTGAGTGGGGTGATAAATATTTTGCTGAATCTATCGCAAAGTCGCTAGAAAAATTGGGCCACGAGGCAATAGTTGACAATAGAAGCTCACACGATCGTCCAACGGCATATCTCGACGATGTATTACTCAGTTTGCGTGGGCTCGTTCAATTTACGCCGCAACCAGATAAGCTAAACTTTATGTGGGTAATTAGCCACCCCGAGATGGTCACTGAGCTTGAAATAAAGTCATTCGATAAAGTTTATGCGGCCGGCACACGCTGGGCACGTGACATGACAAAGTCTGTCGGTGAACCTATCGACACACTCCTGCAGTGTGTCGATAACAGTTACTTTCAGCCACCTAAAAAGCCAAATAAAGAGTTTCAAAATAAGGTCCTTTTTGTTGGCAATTCACGGAATGTCTATCGCCAGGTTGTTAAAGACGGACTAAAGGCTGGTCTTGATGTTGCAATCTATGGTAGTCGTTGGGAGCAGTTTGTTGACGAGAAGTACATTAAAAAGCAGCTCATCCCAAACTCGGTTCTACCAGAAGCTTATGGCTCTGCTAAAGTCGTTCTAAACGACCACTGGGACGACATGCGTCACTGGGGATTTCTTTCCAACCGATTGTTTGACGCGACCGCTACAGGCGCTTGTATAGTTAGTGACAGAATAGAAGGTGCATCTGAAATATTCGGTAAATTGTTGTACCAATATGACACACCCGATGACCTAAAAAAAATTGATGGAAGCCTAGAAAGAATATTTCCTGGGACGAGAGAAAGACTACGTCTTGCTGAAGATATTCGATCTTATCACTCATTCGATGCGCGCGCTCGTACGATTGCTAAGGACGCTGAGCTACTACTTGAACGCTGAGACACCCGAGGTCTACGTAATGCTCACAAGGCAATCTATTTTTTACCCGTAAGCTCTTCGATCTGTTTATCAAGAATTGTGCTGATCTGACTTACGGATCGATTTTTGAGCACAAATTCGTAACCTTTTTCTACGGTAACTCGGTGCTCAGCAAGAATGTCGGGGTTTTGAACTAGGCCAAGAAGCGCATCTGTCCATGCGTCAACTGTATTATCAACTAGTAAAGCATAAGGGATCAAATCGCTATCTAAATATGGCGAAAGCGAGGAAAGCATCGGCATGGCACGTATTGCCAAATAATCAACACATTTTATGTCAGATTTGGCCTGGTTAAAGGGTGTATCTTCTAGAGGTGATATCCCAATATCAAAGCAATCCTGGTAGTCAGAAAACCACTTTGTAAAACGCGGATATACAGTTAGCTCCTGAGGCGGTTGAAGACGTTTGACGTAAGGTCGTGCAGAAATACTACCAGATACACCAATAACAGTTACTTCAAAACTTCCTGGTGCGATTGCATGTAGGCGGTCAAAAGCTGGTGCAATCATATTATAATCACCAAGATGTGTCCGAGTTCCCATATAAAGAATTTTGAGCGGTTCAGAGCTAGATTTAGCGGGTAATCGTAGATTGGGTGGTGTTAAGTTTGGCCATTTTTTGGCATCAATGGCATTCCTAACCACAATCGTTTTTGTTGATATATCTGAATAGTATTCAGCAATTTTATTAGTAGAACACCAAAGCTGGTCGCAATTGTTAACAAGAAAGTCAAGTGCTTCAAGACACTTGTGCTGAATAATGAATTGTTCGTGGCTTTTATCAAGCATACCTAGTGCGTCATCGAGGTCGATTACCAACTTAGCATCATTTTTTTTTACATTCTCATAAAACAGCTTGGCTTTGGCAAGTGTGCTAAAAGCTGTGCGCTGTACAATAAAAATATCAATAGATTTTTGTTCATCGGTATCGGCTGAAATATCTTCACCAAAAACGTGCAGCTGCACTTTTTTATCAAGCGGCTGTGTAGTTAAAGGCGCAACTAGACGAATGAAGGCCGAGCTTTGTGGACGTATATTGCCGTCACGCAAAACGAGACCAACCAAAATCTTCTTATCTTGTTCCTCTGTCCGAGTACTGACATTGTACTCTGAATGCATAATCTCATCTACTGGTCGCTTGGTAGCTGAAGTCTTGTGTTGCGAAAATAAACGAGCTTTTCTGTACGATCTTTTCAAAAAGCGGTAGCCTTTGCCGACAGTGCTTTTGCGCAGACTATCCCCTAGCATCGCTAGGTGCTTTGAGATTCGGTATGCCTTAGAAAGTTTTATATGAACATTCTCTTCTCGATAGCGAACTGCGTTCGAGTCGACACTTTTGATAGTTTCTTCAAGGCCTTCAATGATTGTTCGATAATAGTATGAATCTTTTTTTTGCACGTCCTATCCAGTATAGCAGAGCACGGTGAGAAGATTACCGAGTTGGTATCTTTTGCAAGAATAACCTCGATACATCAGACACGTTTTCCATAGTATACCCGAGCGACTTTAATTCCTGCCTGCTTTTAATGCTGCGCCTAGTGCCGTTGTCAACGAGGTAGACCGCAGCTTGACCTTCGGCACGTATAAGTTTTGTCAAATTGCCATTTTGCTTGAGGATAGCCGTAACACGCGAAGGCGCATCGAGAAGCTTATTGGTATTTATGAAGCCGTACGATTCATTAATAAGTCGTGGTGAGACCTTGAATACCGAACCTTGCGGACCGACAATGCTAGCAGATTCATCTTCTGATTTTAGCAAAATATCAAGGCTACTCGGACTGAGTTTATAGTAAACGGCATCTTTCACGGATATGCTAATAACGGAGTCAAACGAAAAACCATAATCGTTCATAACGGCACGACTAGGAATAGCGATTCGATTATTGGCATCAATAATCATATAAACAGTGGGTGATGAGCCGACTCTTACTAAATCACCGGGCGCATAAACCCTCGCTCCACTAGGTATTTTCGAGAGGAAGTAATCACTTAGGCCAGTGCCGGGTAGGGCTGAGTAATTTGGACTACCTGACCTGTAGGCAGATGGTCCGTTGAAGTATCGTTTTGTTGCTGAGGTGATAAGGTAAGTTTTGTTAAGGTCGCCAGATGCAATTGTACGCATAGGTGAGTGCTCGCTGAAATATTTTGTGAGTCTACTCGGAAGCATGGCTTCATCACCAACCTGGTAGCCGTACTCATTTAAAGTTTCTCTGCTAGTGAACGCATGCTGGTAACCCCTATCCACACCGTAAATTGCCGTTCCCTCAAATCGCGCAATCATCGGTAAAACACCTTTGTATTGTCTATTTGAGATGTGACTATCGCTCTTTGATGTGATCTGAGAAATTGTTTTACCATAGCCATAGGCCTTAAGCTTGTTTGGGTTATCAACGTGGTAGTATGAGCTTCCAACTCCGTCTATGTAGACAGCTTTGCCGCCATTTATTCTATAAAACGGCGTGTCGGCAGGCGCAGCTTCTCTTCCGAACCAATCATTGTAAACTCGCCAGAAATTACGGTTTCCATAGGCGCTACACCTGTCACCAGTTCCGTACATATTACTTAAAGCAGCAGCGTTTGGCTGGTAGGGTGTGTAGGTGTAGAGGGCAGCTGTTGCTTTGCTTTGAATGTACACATTGTTTCCTCCACAACCTCGCTCCACGACGTTCAGAAGTATATAATTTTGTTCACCTTGCTTTTTATAGGGCCACCATGACTGGTCCATATTAGTGAGATATCCACGCAATAATTTTGCAGCCTCAGACATCTGAATAGAGAAGCCAGCGTAACTGCTATCGCAGTTAGCGCTCCCGCCAGGTCCGGAGTCAGGACAGCGGGCACCCATAACATAAGTATACTGGCTTTTCATAGGCCAAGGGTCACCGGTAAGAGGACCAGCTGATTCAGTAGCTAGCTTTACAAGTAATACCTTTGGGCTAATAGAATAGCGTTGCGCTGCGTCGTATATAAGCTGTGCCGCAGATTTGGCGCCTTGGGGGATTGATTTTCCACCATAATTGCTGGCTGGAAAACCAGGCTTAGGTGAGGTTTTTGGGACTTCATAGTAATTATTAAGGCAAGTAAATGGAGCTGGGTTGCCAATCGAACGACCATATTCTGCGCGAGTAACTTTTCCGTCTTTGTTGTAGTCTGGACCACCAAGTTCTGATAATTGTGATCCGCTTGGGTCGCAATTAGCTAATCTTTTGTTTAGAAAAGACTGGATTTGTGAAACAGACATCGCATTTTTGTCAGTAAATTCTCGATCGCTTAAAATGTTACCAGCTTTCCAATCTTTTGCAGAAACAGCCGTGACAGGTTTTTCGATTGAGAAAATCAAAGCACCGACAATTCCTGCGGCAGCGACTATTGTTGCTAATGTGTAATGAATCTTGCTCATATTAATTTACCTGTATAGTTTTAACGGTACGCGCTGAAGTGCTATCGAGGGAAGTGGCTTGTACGACGATATTCCAGCTACCATTGCCGAGATCAGCGCGAGGGACAGAAAAACCTTTGCATGTCGAGAAAGTTGGCTGGTAAATCACGTCAACAGTTTCAGTATAAGATTCCTGACTATTATTTACTGTAATTGTGCAAATTCCGTCAGTAATAGCAGTTAATTTTGTCTGGACGACGACAGAATCACTCGCTGTTGATGTTGTCACGGATATTTTGGCTATTGGCTTGTCTGAGTTTGTAACTGGTGTTTCTTTAGTTTTCGCACTCTCCTCAACGTACTTTTTCTTTCGGTCAGCATCGAAGCCGCTTAAGACTTCAGGCGCGGAATCGGCTGGCTTTGACGTACTTCCTTCGTCCGTTGTCTGGCTTTGGCTTGTGCGCTGTTGATTGATATAGAAGTACGCAACAACACCTACACTAAGCAGGGCAATACCCAAGACGACAACAATAGTTAGTCTTTTTTGCTTTCTTTTGGTGATTTTCATGGTATAACCTTTTTGTTTTAGTGCTAGTTACATTTAACTATACCGCTTAAGTTATGAATAGGCAAGTACGTGTAGTATTTTTGCATCACCTTAAGATGATGCAATTTGGGCGATAAACCATTGAAAACGCGGCGATAAACAGTTATTGATCCGTTCTAGCTTTGACGGCCAACACCGATATATCGTAAATCATAGGACGTAAACTTATCACCATAGGCGTTGATGGCGTCAACTATGATATTGCCAGCCATAGTTTTTTGGAATTCTTCACCTGTTAACGAGGTGAATTCAGGCCATTCAGTTGCAATAACAACAGCGTCAACATCAGTTAAAGCTTGGTTTGTTGTGCTTGCCAAAGTGACATCGCGGCGCAAATCGTGAGCTGCTTCGTTGTTAGCTTCCGGGTCATAGGCGCTGACAACAGCTCCTGCTTCTGAGAGTGAGTTTGCCAAGCCAACGCCTGGGGATTTGCGTACATCACTGGTGCCGGATTTGAACGCCAGGCCTAGCACAGCAACCTTTTTACCTTTAAGGCTGCCATCCATAGCGTTCTTTAGTTTTTCGACGATATACCCAGGCATCGAAGCGTTGACAACTTGAGCCGACCTCATAATCTCCAGGTCAATTCCATGGTCGAGTCCGCTCATAATAAGCCCAGTGACATCCTTAGGGAAACAACCCCCTCCGTAACCACGACCGGCACTCAGAAACGCTCGACCAATCCGTGGGTCTGCACCAACAGCATTCATCACTTCGACGATGTCAGCGTCTACCGAGTCAGCTAATTTGGCGATTGAGTTGGCAAAAGATATTTTGAGCGCGAGAAAAGCATTCGCTGTAACTTTTATCAGCTCGGCACTATTTAGACTGGTTTTGATATAGTCACCCGATCCGTTTTTGTGCGCAATACCGCCAAGTTTTGCGATGTCATCGCGGCAGCTTTCGAGCTTTTTGTAGAGCCCGATAACCTCTAGATTTGCCTCTACAGAATCTCCGCCAACTACCACGCGGTCAAAAAACAGCGTGTCACAGAGCGCAGTGCTTTCACGCAGAAATTCTGGGTTCGAAACGTAACGTACACTCGGCTTAGTTTTTAGGATTTTGTTTATAATTTGGCGACCGGTTCCGACCGGAACAGTACTTTTTTGAACATAAATCGCGTCGTCAAGCATATGATCAGCGGCTTGTTCGGCTGAAGAAAACACGTAAGAAAGATTAGAGCTCCCATCTGGGTTGTCTGGTGTACCGACGCACGAAAAGATTATCGAGCTTTTTGACACAGAATCTTCATAAGAGTCGGTTGGTATAAGTGTGCCACTCTCTATGGCTTTTTTTATCAGTGGATTAATACCCTCTTCAAAGAAGAATGATTTACCGGTCTTAATGACATCCAATCGGTCCTTATTCGGCTCTATTAAATAGACGGTATATCCAGCGTTTGCTAGCAACGATGCCGTTGATAAGCCAACAAAACCGGCCCCTAAAACAGTTATGGTTGCGTTAGCCGTTGGTAGAGTAGTCAGCATCATAAGTAATCTCCATATCCAGATTTTTTCAGCGACTCAGCGTGGATTTCTAAACTGGCGGTATCAATAAAGCCTTGTTCGTGAGCAATTTTTTCGGGCGCACCGATAATTCTACCGGTTCGTTTTTGTATAACGCGGACATAGTCGGTTGCGTCGGACAGGCTGTCAATAGTACCGGTGTCGAGCCAGACGTCGCCTTCTTCAAGCGTTGTTACCTTTAACTTACCGCATCGTAAATACTCTTCATTTATACTGGTGATCTCAAGTTCGCCACGTTCACTTGGCGCGACATTTTTGGCAATCTTCACGACGTCATTGTCATAAAAATATAATCCAACAACCGCAAAGTCGGACTTTGGATGGATCGGTTTTTCTTCAACTGAAATCGCATTGCGACTGTCGTCGAACTCCACTACACCATAACGCTCAGGATCTGATACTTGATAAGCAAAAACCACACCACCGTCCGGGTCGGTACAGCTTTTGAGCGATTGATCCAGTTCATTGCCGTAGAAAATATTGTCACCCAGCACTAAGGCTACCTTATCACTACCTATAAAATCTTCCCCGATAATAAAAGCTTGCGCCAGGCCATCAGGTGATGGCTGAATTGCGTAGCTTAGTCTTATGCCCCACTGTGAGCCATCACCAAGTAACCTCTGAAACTGAGATTGATCGTCTGGAGTGGTGATGATTAAAATATCCCTAATACCAGCTTGCATAAGTGTCGTTAAAGGGTAATAAACCATTGGCTTGTCATAAATTGGCATGAGCTGCTTCGAAATTGCCTTCGTTATAGGCCAGAGGCGGCTGCCTGATCCGCCAGCTAAAATGATACCTTTCATGATTGATTCTCCTTTTTAATATAATCTTTTAAGTCGTCCTGCCAGTCGCGTGAGGTAAAGCCAATGGCCTGCAGCTTGTCGAGGCTCATAGTGCTGAGTAGTGGCCGCGGCGCGATGCCATCTTTGCCTTCATAATAATCACTAGTCGAAATATCAGTCACTGACAATGCATCGTAGCCAGAGAAGGCAAAAATTCGACGTGTAATATCGGACCAGCTAGCTGGTTCGCCACAATTAGTGACGTTGTACGTCCCAGATGCAACCTTTTGTAATAATATATAGTCGATTACCCGGACGAGCTCACTTGTAAAGGTCAGACGACCAATTTGGTCGGCCACTACGGTCGGCGAAATACCCCTTTCGGCTAAACTAAGCATAGTGCGCACAAAGTTTTTACCCTCACCAATTACCCACGTTGTACGCAGGATGTAGTACTGTGGGAGCGAGGCGACAAGGAGATCGCCAGCCGCTTTAGAATCGCCGTAGGTGTTTAAAGGACTGAACGGTTCTTCTTCGGTGTGAGGGTTCGTATTGCCGTCGAAAACATAGTCACTCGAAATGTGTACCAATGTCATGCTGCGTG
>Ga0115549_1001458_pt1 | contig 14237 bp, 15 predicted proteins | sample COGITO_mtgs_1004_2_FD_87176 | JGI IMG/M metagenome (GOLD analysis project Ga0115549, IMG submission 87176) | Pelagic marine microbial communities from North Sea - COGITO_mtgs_100430 | ecosystem: Environmental > Aquatic > Marine > Epipelagic | place: Germany:Helgoland, sampling site Kabeltonne...
AGCTACTCCTCAGACTTCGTCTGGTGTTTTAGTAGTTGTATATTAGTGCGACTTATAAATAAGAAATAAATTAGTCCCGAATATATATTAAATTTGGGACATTTATTATAATCTCTTTGTCTTCTCGAAGGATCTACCACCAAAGTAAGCAACAAAAACAGTTACTAGTAGTGTTTTAAGTAAATCAACCCAGCCACTATCTACATTAAAGTTCATACCGTAAGAGTCACCTATAATAAGTACCATAGTCATAACAGTTAGGAATATAAGAGTTAAGGGTCTAACGTTCTTAGATAAGAAGCTATCACTAGCCATGTCAGCAGACCATCTTTGAGATACTCCTTTCATATCCTCTAAATCTAACTCTATTAACTTTAAAGCATATTTTCTTTGCTCTTCTGTTAAAGCGTTAGGATCTGATTTGATTGCTTCCATAGCTCCTTTAAGATCACCTGAAGCTACGTTTAACGCTACATCAGCTATCTTCTTAAAGTCTAAACTTCTAAGGAAATCTCCAACTCTAGTTGAGCCATGTATTTCTTTGTATGTTTTTTTCTTATCTGGCATCTTTAATATATTTTATTAGTTCTTCAATAGCTTTATCCCAATCAACCATTTTAGCTGTAAATCTATCATGCATCCTAGGTTGCATTAAAAATACGTCGTTTGTGTGTAGTGAATCAAATAAATCATGACTTAGTTCGTGAAATATAAGTATTTTCTTTTGTCGTTCATTTAAATAATTCCAATAGTAAGGGTGTACAGATACTTCAACTCTATTAGAATCGAACATACCATGAGCTACACCAGCATAAGGAGTTTTAATTAAGCTAGTATCAAATACTACTTTAAAGTCTCTCTTCTTAACTTTTATGTCGTTCTCAGCTAGTATTTCAAAATACTCGTCTACATAAGGCTGTAGCCTACTTGAAACTTCATACTTATAGCTCTTACATGAGCTTAGTAAAGTTATTAGCAATAAACTTAAATAGACCCCCTTCATGTTAAACATACCCCAGAATATTAAACGTTCGACCATCGAGCCTCATGCCCTCTTATGTCGTAATGTGTAAATGTATTATATTTACCAAGCCCTCCTTGACTTATGAACTTCCCTTCCATTAACCTATCTAACGCTATGTAGACTTTGTTTGTAGATATATTCTTTATCACTAGGTCACTAGCTTTTCCCAGAATATGCTGCGAATTAGAAACCCCTCCAATATCTTTATTGTGAGCTACACACCTGTAAGCACTATTGATTTGTATCGGCTCATCTAATATGTCTCTAACTATCTGTAAATTTTCCGCTAATGCTTGAATGTTATCTCTAACATTATCTGGCATCTTACATCCACACTTGCAGTTAAACTCATTAATGTTAAAGTTTTTAGTCATCCTTTTTCTTTCTTTTTTTAGCCTTTCTTATTGATTTTAACCTACTTCTCCTATCGTTGAACTGATTAACTCCATTAGCTATCTGTATACACGTCCACACTATACCGACAATCATTGCGCCTATCTTTACAGCCTCACTAATGTGAGTCATAGATATACCTAATGTAGTTGCATTAATTAATGCAGTAGACTTCCATTCCATTCTAAATACTTCTTTAATATTATAACGAGCTAGCATCTTAGTGTTTGTTTGTTTTAAATACTTGTAAAGTAATTAGCTTCATTATCAGTTAACTCCATTTTATAGGCTCTAATATCGGTTATTAAACCACTGAATTTAGTCAAGTTATCACTATAACTTGTGTCACCAGTCATAAATGATGGTATTTCACCAAAGTTATCAGTTGAAGATGTGTCTGTAGCAACCGTTTCTCCGTTTATTGATATTTTAGTTTGATTACCTTTATAGTAAACCATAACTCTCACATTCTTACTGTAAGCATCTACGGTTTCAGTGTGTGTAAATAAGTCGTTATCTTTCTCTACCAAAACTTGAATACTTGATCCGTTTGCCTGAGACGATAATTGAACCCTGTTATTTGTAGTTCCATCTGTAAATGTAAGTTTACTATTAGAGTCTTGTAAATCATCAAACCTAACGTCAAAATAATAAGCTCCCTCATATTGACCTGTATATTGAGAAATCGAAGCAATCCAGAAATCATCTCCACCAGCACTTACTGATGAACTATCTGTTTCTATTAAACTTAGAGGCTTGACTTTTTTCTCAACTTGACCTCCCCAGATTAAAACACCTAAGTCAGGGTATCCGTTTATTGATCCGCCATCACCCAATGTTACTCTGTATTTCTGAGAACCAGAACTAGTAGGTGTTCCTGTTACAGATATTCTATACCAACCATTTGTAACGTACTCTATATTAGCTTCTCCAGCAGAGTTGTTTACAACAGTGCCAGTATCCAAGTTAAATGAAGCACTACCCCAAGTATCGTATGGAGCAGAGTTTCTAGCTTGAAGTAGGTTTATCTCATTCCCACCATTAGCCTTTGCGTATATTGAGAACGTAGTTTTAGTCGCACTGTAAGTAGACACAACTTGCTCAGTGTATTTAACTGTAAGAACTTCTGATGAAGCAATTAAGTTGTCAGCCTCTAGCTTACCGTTTGGAGCTATAGAAGAATTACTCTCTATTAATACATTCGCTTTAACGTGTAAGGATTGAGTAAAGTCGGAGTTATATCTATAGAAATTTGAATTATCTCTTTCAATTTTATAAGAAACCTTATCTCCTTCGTGCTTCCTTTTCGGTTCATCTACACCTATAGGTGACAACTGCCCATTTGAGAGTTCACTAAATGAATCTGAATACCTACGAAAAATAGCTGATGTAGCTGGTTTTATTAATTGTATATTCTGTACCCTATCTGCAAACGGTATCATTACTAGTGACGGCTGCTTCATTTTCTTTCTTTTTTAAGTATTTCTTTAGTTTTAATATATTAGCTTCTTTAGGCTTATATATACTTGCTTTCTTTTTTAGACTCATAATATTAAATATACCAACCTCCTGTGTAATTAACTTCTTTATCTGGATACATATCCTCAGAACTATTCTGACTGTACTCAGTAAACTTATTACTGTTTAAGCACATATAATCAAGAAATCTTTTTGTATAAAACTCAGCTGTGTCACTCATTCTCTGAGCTAGATAAGTAACCTCATCTTTAGATACGGCTTCAGCATTTTCAGCTGTGTGCTTATGTAACCCTCCATTCTTTAATGTAAAGGCACTGTAAGGCAGTATCGTTGCTTGAGTGTACCAAACTAACATAGGTTTAATGAACTCGTCTAACAAGTTCTTATAATCAGCGTTAGCCTCATCGTTAATAGTTCCGTCTACTATACTGGATTGTAATTTCTTATATAGCTTACCTCCTAAGTAGTTTTGTATATGTATGTCTTGTGCGACCTCAATATATTGAACTATCTTACTAGAATCTACGTTTCCGTCTATTAGTGACTTCTTTTTCAAGTCAGCTACACTTATAAATAATGCTTTTCTTGCCATCTTATTCTTCTTCGTCTGTTGGTTGAACTTCCTCTAATACTACTTCTATTTCCTCTAACTCAGGAGTCTCACTAAGCTCGACTTGTGAACTTAGTTTCTCTCCAGTTTCTTCCTCTCTTTTTACTTTAGTAGATATGTTTTCTAATTCAGTAAACTCGATAGGTTGTAATGTTACAAAGTATAAATCTAATACAATCTCATTAAATAACAATATGTCGTTAAGAGCATCTATAATCTCATCCTGTATTGGTCTGATGATCACGTTATCCATAAGTACAGCAGCAGTTCTTAATTCCTCTGCATTGTTACCGAATCCAGTATTATCTTTAATACCTAATAGAATAGGAGATACAATACCATGACCTAACATAATCTTCTGAGTAGCTTCGTCACTCATAAATTGATACTGTGCGTGAGCATCTGGTAAGTGAATTGGCTCTATATCAGCCTTTGTTTCAGCAGACTCATTAAATGCAATAATAAATTTACCAGCATTTGAACTACCTGAGAACTTATCGTATATCTTACGCTCTAAAGCAGCTTGAGTTTCTTCTGATGGTGTACCGTTATTAAAGTTAATTAATAAAGACGGTTGTAAACCATTCTTGATATTGTTAATATGATAGTTAGATACTTCCTCTTCTAAAGAGCAGTATTGTAAGCATCCATTATAATCTACTGGAGCATAGTAATAGAATCCACTTCTGTAAGGCTTAATTACATAAAGCTCGTTGTGTTGACCTTTAGTACCGTTACTGAACGTAGGAATCCTTTTAGGTCTATCTGTAGCTTTTAATTCACTCCATTTTGGATGAAAGTAGTAAGCACCAATAACTCCGTCTTTACCACATTTCTCAGCTCTAAGAGTTTCCATAGGAAAGTGAGACACTTTTAATATCTTAGTCTTTCTTTTGTTATACGACACCTGTATAGCAGCTTGACCTAGCATCTTATAATCGTGTGCTATTCTTTTAATCTGCTTCTTAGGTAGTAACATCTTCATCTTTAAATAACCTTCTGGGTTATCCTCTCTATTAGTTGCCTCTAATCCTCTACCAGAAATCATATCAACGATACCGTTAATACATCTTGAATTAGTAGGTGAGCCTAAATAATTATCTATCAATTTCTTGAAGTAGTCGTTGTTTTCACCGTACTCAACCCAATCCTTATTGTAAACTTCTTTTACAACAGGTGTTTGGTATCCAGATAAGTTAACTACTCTTACATTATTACTTTCCATATTTCTTTTGTCTATAGGTTTATAACGAATTAATTACATTACGTTACTGTGTACCATTCATAGTTAGTGTATTGCCCTGTAACTCCATCGTATCTAGTTAATAGAAAGTTTACCCCATCTACAGTTGTTGCCTCTGTTGTGTACTGGTATACTGACCCCTCTGAATCAGGGTCTAACTGTACGGTTGTTAGGTTTGAATGAAATACAATTCCACTATTCCATCCATATAACCTTCTTAGTAGGTCGTCTCCAGCTGCAATTAACACTCCGTCACTGTAATCATAGACGTGTCTTTTTATACTTATTGAGGAAGTTTTAGAGCTATCCCATCGAACGTCCGAGTTAGGGTCATTAACCTTATCGTCAAACCAAGTTAAGAACGCTGACCAGTCCCTAGGTTTAGCTTCATAAGGAGATGTTACTATTCCTACTGGAAACATCTCAATAAACTTCAAGTAATCCGTATCCTTAACAACTTCAACATGGGTAACTATATTATCTGTGCTTCTTATTAAAGCCCAATCACCAGCAGTGTTTCTAGCTATAAAATGATATCTATCCCAATCACTAGTACTACCGTCCATTATAGGTGTTCCTGTTATATCTTTGTATAAGCTCATACCTACAGTCCAATCAGTTACAGAGATCTCTTTAAACACTGAAGCGTCACCAGTACTAACTACTGATAACTCATCATTCTGTATTAATCTAACTATAAGATCACTTGCTTGTTGGTCTTGACCTCCAGCGAAGTGATAATGTGTACCTTCAAGTTCAGGTGTATTAGCTAATAATGTTGGATTCCATCCAGTTGGGTTTCCATTATTGGAATCAAAGTCGTATGAATGAACTACAACCTCCTCTAAAGATGTTGGAGTATCCTCGAACTCACCATATTCAAGTGTTCTAACCTTAAAGTCACCTAGAACATTTGTTGTGGTCTCAATATATCTGTCAACACCATTACTTCTCATTTCACCTTGACCGTTATTGTCTTGATCAAACTTTATAGCGAAGTCACTTATAACTAGTTCACTAGTGCTTCCACCTGTTCCCCCAGTACCTCCAGTACCTCCAGTGCCTCCTGTTCCTCCAGTACCTCCAGTTCCAGCATCAACGCTTCCATCTCCTTCACCTTCAGTGTCATCTTCACTTTCATACACGTAGTAATCTCCAGAGTGATCGTACTGTGAGTAGAAGTTTACAGAGTCTAATTCACCTCTAAACTTAACTATATCCCTATATAAAGGAATGTTTCCGTTAAATATAATAATTGATAACGTTGTGTTAGATTCTATAGATGATATAAATGGTGCGTCTTCAAGAACTAGTATAGCTTGTTCTCCAGCGGTATAATTTACATTTCCAGCACTTAACTCTAGGGTTTGTTTTTTCTCTTGATTTATAATCCAAGCACCACTAGCAGTACCCTCTCTTCCAGAGATCTGCATAGTTATTGTGGGTAAATCGTTTATGTCTAGTATATTCATATCTATATAACGAGAATTTTAATTAATTGTTCCTTAACTATAAGGCATAAAAAAAGAGGTACATTTCTGTACCCCCCTTAATATTAAAGTATTAACAATTCCTATGCGTTCATAAGAGCAGTGTCAATAACAAAACCAGCAGCATCACCCATAATAGCTGAGTCGATGAAAGATGAAGGAGATAATTCTTTACCTTCAAATGTAATGTTATATCCATTTAAATCTCCCATTGCAGAACCAGTTGATGTAGAAACAGAAAATTCAACACCGTTTTGCGCTCCAGCGATACGGAAATTACCATTATAATCTTCAATGATTACATGAGGTCTTCCGTAAGAAAGAAGTTTTAATTGTTTTTGAGATGCAGCATCTTGCACTTTAAGTGAGATAGCACCTGATTGAGTCCAGAAAGAAGTTCCGTTATCTCTTGAGTTTTCGTTAGTCTCCTCAAAAGAGTTGTTTTCACCTCTTAACTCAAATTTGTATGTAGTAATAGCAGAACCAAGTCCTGTAATCTCATCGTCAGAACCAAGAGTTAAAGCATCATACATTGCAGAGTTAAAGTTTGCAATATATAAGTTTCTCAATCCACCAACGCTTTCTTTACAAGCCTCTACTCTACCACCAGTAAAATCACAAGCCATAGTTTTAGTTTTTAAGTTATTATTATTATTATTAATATAAGGGAGGTTTTACCCTCCCCTATTAAGGTTGACTACGCAGAGTAAAGAACGATCTCAGATCCGATACCAAAGTTTACAGTTGCAGTATATCGTAAAACGATACGTACATTTTGTGAACCATCGATGTCAGCCATGTCGATAACTTTAGCTACATTCTTGTCATTCAATAATCCAGTACCATACATAAGGTTTCCAGATTGTGCAGCGATCATTTTGTCAGCTGGCATACCGTTAGATACAAACAATTTAACTCCTTCAAAATCAAGAGCAGTCTGTCCTACGTGGTATAAATCTTTATATCCTAAAGCAGCTTGCGCTCTAATGTAAGCACGAGCAGTTGATGGAGAGATATATACAGATAAATCTTCTTGTCCATAAACAGTAGTTGGAATAGCATCTACTACTTTACCTAATTCAGCGATAACGTTAGAAGCATCGATAGTTGTACCAGCTACATCGACTACATCAGCATCAGCAGCAGCTAAAGCGATAAATCCATCAAATTCACCAGCAACAGCATCAGCTCCACCAAAGATAGTGTTCTCAATCTTCTCAGCTACTTTAGATACTACGTGTCCTAAAAGATAGTCAGAAAAAGCTGGAGGAATAGAGTCGTGTGCGCTCATTCCCATAGAAATTGCATCCCAATCGTCTCTGAAGTCTTGCTTACAAAGTTGTAAGTTTACTTGAAATTCTTTTGGCTCTAAGTAACGCTCAGTAAGAGTTACTGTAGAAGTTGCATCGAAATCGCAAGTTCCATCAGCTACTAAATCGTTAGTTGAAAGTTTCTTGATTACTTGTTTGAATTTTACATTCGGTTTTACTGTAACACCACCATTTTCGATAGTATTTGCAGAAAGCAAAGCGGCAGAGATAAAACCTTGTAGTTTTTCTCCAGCGTAGCTCGTTGTAATTGAAGTTGTTGTTGCCATTTTTAGCGTGTTTAAATTAATTAATTAATATTCTTATTTAAATAGTTTTGCGAAAACTCTGTCTTTTGTAGTTGCTACTCTACTCTGAGCGTACAAGTTGTTAGACTTTGCTTCGACTTCTTGTTCTGGTGAGTGAGAAATTTCCTCTACCTCTTCAGATAATTCTACCTGTTCAGATAACTGAGCTGGCATTTCTTTGTAAGCCTCTTGCTTCTCCTTTAATAACGATTCGATCATAGACATCATTTCATTTTTAAGTGAACTTAGTTCTTCTGACGTTACGTAAGCTGGAGCAGCTTGAACTTCCTCTTCTGTAGTTTCGTCTTCAGCTAACTCTACTTCTTCAGAGATTTCTTCTGTTACCTCTTCAGATAACTCAACCTCTTCAGTTGCTTCGATAACTTCTTCAGATACTTCAGACAATTCTTCTTGTACCTCTTCAGATACTTCCTCAGTAAGCTCTACTTCTTCAGTTGCTTCAGGAGCAGCTTCTACAGCCACTTCTTCTACTACTTCTTCAGTAAGCTCAACCTCAGTAGTTTCCTTTTGAGATGATAGAAAAACGTTTTGCAGCTTTTCTAATAATTCTGTTGCTTTCATAAATTTAAAGTTTTAATATTAGTATAACGAATAAGAAATCACCTGTTTTAATTATAACTGATAATCAGTTGATTCCGTACTCTCGGTTGTTGATGTACTCGTATTTACTACTGTAGAAGACCCCTGTCCTGTTAAAGAACCTATCCCATGTAGGATAGCACTATAGCTATCCTTACATTTACAGTTTTTCGTTGTGTAAGTATTTTTACACTTGCAATAGTATGCTCTCATATTATTAAGGTGTGTTAGTTACTAAGTTTGCATTTACAAAGTTATACCCTGTTAAATCAGCGTTTCCTTCTATGTCTGTTGCAATTGTCACACTAGTCTCGACCTCGTAATAATGAGTTGGAGCTGTAGTTAAGGTGACTAGGTTTTGGGTTGCTCCTGAGTTATATATATCTGATATGTTAGCAGTCTGATTAGTATCCCATATAGCTATTTGATTTATAATACCACCGTAATAGTTATTATGGACGTTAGAGGCTCTACCAATTCTAAATATATTATTAGAAGGATCTGCTCCACTTATAACACCATCATAACCGCTATTACTAGCTACACCTATATTAGATTTAAGTACGCCATCAATATATATGTTAAATCTACTGTAATAATCAGATGAATCTGCTGGTACAGAACCTGTAGTTCCACCGTCAAATGTAACCATAACGTGTTGCCACTGATTAGCTGTAAAAGAATTACCTGCTACAAGAATGATGTTGTTATAAACAGTACCATAGTTCAGTACTAATGTTGTACCACCCTGTTGTTTTAACGTAATAGCTCCACCATTATAATCATCTCCAGCTCCATACACCATAAGTGTTTGTGTTGCTGTTGAAGAATTAGGATTAACCCACATAGATATAGTCCATGCTGATCCATCACCATTAGTAGCTCTTTCAAGAGCATTTATATTAACAGGATTACCTTGAAGGTAACTACTAGTACCGTCAAAACTTAGGGACTTTGTATTAGTGTATGAAGCATCTTCCGCTACATTTACTGTCACTGCGAAGTCTACAGTACCACCAATAGCGTTACCAGCTTTACAGTTCACTATAAATACATCGTGACCCCCACTATGAGTATAAGCTGGAGCTGTTCCTGATAATACACCTGTATTTTGGTTCAGTAGCATCCAAGAAGGAGCGTCTAATTCTACATATTGATTTACTATATTATCTGAACTTACTATTTGATAGTTTAATACATCTCCTTCAGTTACTGTTACAGTTTGATCTACTACAGTTGGTACGAAGTTAACGTCAGGTTGTGAACCTTGAGATATAACTTGCTTAGATATTACAGGTATAGAATAATAAGCTCTATTACCTCTTACACCAAAGTATAAGTGTACACTAGAACCTACTACAGGATCAGCCTTAGCAGTTGCTACTAGTTCATCTTGATCTTCAGACCATAATTGTAACTCTCCATTGATAGTAAATCTTAATGAGAACATTCCCTGAATTGTTCCTGCTCCACCTCTTCGATACTGATTTAAACTAGCTGAATAGAAATATTCTCCTGCTGCCGTATTTGCGTTCCAATCTGAAACTCCTACTGAGGTATCTAGTACTATAGCTTCGTTAGTCTGATATTTGAATGTATTATCTAGCTGCTCCTCTGCGGTTGATACTCCACTTGATGCTGCTGTATAGTTAGTTCCAAAGAAGTCACCTTGACCAACTTCGTCTAACATGAACATGAGTTTCTCACCTTTTTCTATAGAGATAGCACTCTTTAGTACTGTATGGTCTAATATTCCGTTAATGATACCAGCCTCAGTATTTGCAAAGTCATGTACAATATCCCAGATGTAATCTACATTGTTAATTATTCCATTAGGTAATACACCATTTACCCAAGTATACATTTGTATATTGAAAGATGTAACTGCTAAAGCTATAGTAGTCTTAGCTACTGCCACTTCTGTTGCACCACTATAATCAATTAATGTTAAGTGACCATCATTGTCAAATCTAATTCCCATAGCGTTTCCGTTAGACACTACATACTTAGAACCTGAATTAGTAGTAAGTAATGTACTGTTAGAGCCTGCTATAAATCCACCTGCATAAGTAAATGATGTACCCCAATTAGAAGCTGTATTAGCTCCACCATTGTAAGCTATAGGTGCTTCTGCACCATCCCATATACCTAATATTAAGTTAGAGCCTCCGTGACTTTGAAAGTTCCATTTAAACTCTGAACCTTGCTCTAGTGCTTGACCGAAGTAAAAAGGTAGTTGACCAGATACTGTAGAGTCATTTGTAGATGTATTTACAGGGTCATTAGCATTTGTTCCGTAAGATATATTCCAGCCTGAATTAGAAGCTAATCCGCTTGATCCATTAACCATGTTAGTCATGTCAATAGTAATTATACTAGAATCATTCATAGTAAGGTCTAAGTTAGAGCCGTTAATAGCTCCACTGTCCACAAATTTATTCTCATCTACACCTAAACTAGTTACGTCTACTGTAAATGAAGTTCCGTCTTCTAGTGTAATAGTCAAGTCATCACCACTTAATACAAAGTCAGTTACAGGATTGCCTCCACCTGAAGCAAAGCCTACTGTGTTAGTAAATACGTTATTTAGCTGTATGATAGCCTGATTTAATACTGAGTTCACAAATGATCCGTCAATAGAAGTACCTGCTACAGGTGTAATAAATTGAATCTTATCCGATCCTTTAAGTAATACTTTAATATCTGAACCAAATGCTACAGCTTGTAAGTCATTTACTTTGTAAGGGTTTACTCTCTCTCCGTTAACACCTTCGTTAATTACTAAGTTACCTGTTAAATCTACACTTATATCTACGTAGTTTAATTTAGTAGTATGGTTGGAGAATGGTAATTCAAAGTAATCTCCGTTAAGAGGAGACTTGACACCTTTTTCTCCTATAGACATATACGAGTTATCTCCTAGTGATACATATAGATTAGATAAATCTACTTCACTAAAGTCAATAGCGTAGTCTTGTCCAATAAATCCAACATCATCTATTTTAATTATATTCTTTTCATTGTAAGGTAGATCACCTACAGCACTTGTGATTAGTAATCCAATATGATCTGTATTAGACCCTATACCAGTGTAGTGTACCTGAGTATCTAATATCTCAGCAATAAATCTAAATGCTGGGTTTAAGGATATAATTGTACCTAAAAGGTCATACGCTTCGTTAATCTGTATGGATGCTTTTGCGTCTCCTGTGTTTCCGATACCGTTTAATTCAGACCTGTTATTGTCATATAATCCACAATCTCTTAAAATAGAGTTAGCAGCTCCCCAAGCACAGAATCCAGCGTTCCAGTTACCATTTACTTCGTTCTGGCTAAACTTGTTGTTTATACCTCCAATAACCAATAATCCGTTGTTAGCGTTGTAAGATGATACATTCATTGTAGAAGTAATGTTTTGAGACCCTCCTAACGATCCAGCAGCAATATAAATACCACTCTCAATATTATGCATTGATTGGTTTCTTGATAATACTCCACCTCCATTTATACCACAATCCTGTATTCTAATACCTCTAAGATTCTGAGTTACCGTATTTCCAAATACAAGCACCTGAGTTGCTTCTTCAATTCTCATTGCTCCACCGTTAGAGGCGTTGCTACCAGCATAAAAAGCCTGTAAGTCTACAGCACTAGAGTCATAACCTAATACACCACCAGCTTCAGCTACTACAGTACTTAAACCTGTACCATTCCATCCGTTGTTCTTAAATGTACAATCCTCTATAGATACCCTTGCAGCTTTCTTGATGCGTAATCCGTAACCTCCAGCATTATGAAACTCTATGTTATTAAATTCAAGTGTCTTTGTGTTGTCTCCGTCATAAAATAATATATCTCCATTAGATACGTCAAAAGATGCGTATTTAATCTGCGAGTGCTGCGCTCCGTAAAAACTTAAACTATGAGGTAATACAATTTCAGCGGTCACTATGTTAATCCCTTTTATAGATATAGTTTCTCCGTCATTAGAGTTGTTTACAGCGTCAGCAATTGTAGTCCAAGGCTTCAAAGTTGAACCTATTGATGAACCAACGTAATCAGGGTCTACGTATTGATCGTACTCAGATAAAGCTGCGTTCTCTATATCAGATACTTTAACTGCTGTATCTTCAATCTTATCGAAGGAAGTTCCATTATATCTTATTTGATCGTTTACAGCGTAACTAACACCATTATAAGTTCCAGCTACAGTTACGAAATACCAATCCCCTGAATTATAGCTAGGTACAGATACATCAGGTGTATTACTAGATGCGTCCCAAATTCCTTTGTAAACTCCACTTATTTCGGCTAATATTTTCCCAAATTCAGCATTTAAGTACTCTAAAACCTGAGTTCTATCCATACCTAGAGTAGCCACTAACTCTACGCCATCTTTATTCTCTATTCTGTTTATATTTAGCTTTCTAAAGAATGTAGCGAATCTACCGTTCTTTCTCGGTACAATACTCCTTAATATTACCCTATTTGAAAGGTTAGGGTGCGCCACTGCCTCAACAGACAGTAGGGGTTTACTTCTTACAGTAGAGTTGTCAAAGTGTATTCGAGCATCATTAAGATTACCGTATATTTGTATATTTGCCATATTATTTGTTTTTTATTTATTAATGTATAATGTAAAAGCTAGTACCTCTAAGTCAGTATCTACAGTAGAGTTTATCTCTAAGACAAAAGACCCTGAGTCAGCTAAAGTTGATCCACTTAATGTTGAACCTACGAAAGCTGTTATAATTGCTTCGTCAGAATAATCTACATCAGCTCCTTGCGTCATGTTGAATAACTGAGTTTCAACAGGGAAGCCTGTTAAGAAAGGTTGAGTTGCTGTATTAGTTGTAAAGTTCAATCTAAGAGATGCAGAACCCTCATCTACGTCAGGTCTTAACCTAACTACAGCTCTCATTAGTATATTAGAGCCATTATCTAGTCCAGCTAATGAAAACCTATTATCTGTTGCATCGAATATACCCAAGGCTTTTTGTGCGTCAGGGGTCTCATCTGCTGAGTCAAGAATATCAATCTCTAACTTAGTCCAAGTATCCGCTAAAACCTCTACTACGGGGTTCTCTGCCCTTACAGCAGCGTCATCGCTATAAAACTTACTAACAATAGCATAGTATCCTTGTATATCTTCTTTTACGGAATCCTGTATATCTTCCTCAGCTAAAATAGCTACCCACTTCACACCATTCCAGTACTTGTTTTGAGTTGATGTCACATCGAATATAACTTCTCCTAATTCAGGGGTTAAGTCTAGTAACTGATCTGTAGTTACCTCGTCTGGTCTACTACTAGAGGATGACCCCTGTAGTTCTCTGTTTGTATCTACGCTATTTAACGTACTTAACGATTCGCCATCGCTAAACGGCTCGTATGAATCATCTGATACACCGCCTGTGCTTCTAATTATTGGCATTTTATTATTGTTTTAGGATTAAGTTTTTAATTATATCTATAGCTTTCTGAGCAGCTAACTCTTCTACGTCTTCTTTCTTAGGTGTATCTAACTTATCTGTAAAGAACCCCTCTATGCTAAAACCTTTAACTCTATCAGTTTTAACAAACTCTTCCCAAATCTCTTCGTTGTTTACCTTAACAGATACCATCCAAGTTCCTACAGGTACGCTTAAACCGTACTTTCTTGACTTATCTTGAACTTCGTCTTCAACTATCCAAGACTCTACTACAGATAGTCCGCCAATCTCTACTTCATGTTCAAGTGTAGCGTTATTCTGCTTACCCCTCGATAGAAAAAGCTGAGATGC
>Ga0115549_1001460_pt1 | contig 14233 bp, 8 predicted proteins | sample COGITO_mtgs_1004_2_FD_87176 | JGI IMG/M metagenome (GOLD analysis project Ga0115549, IMG submission 87176) | Pelagic marine microbial communities from North Sea - COGITO_mtgs_100430 | ecosystem: Environmental > Aquatic > Marine > Epipelagic | place: Germany:Helgoland, sampling site Kabeltonne...
ATGCCCAGTCATATCGGAGTAATCGTCTATCATTGCCGCGCCTCGGCTTCCCAGTGCGCCGTCGGCGGCAATTTTGACGCTATTGATCGTGAGGGTATCGTCGGCATCACGGAAATGGCCCTCAGCGAGGCGCTCGGTGTAGAACTGATCTGTCGCGGCCAGCATCACATTGACTCGAATGGGCAAAGGTCCCTCTTCGAGTAGCTGTTTGTACGCTGTCACAGTGCTGCTGCCAACGCCTGCATCGTGAACGCTGGTGAGGCCATAGGTCGCTAGGGAATTCATCGCAGTCAACAACGCGAACTTTTGTTCTTCGATTGTTGCAGGTGGGATGTTATTGCGAATCAGTGCCATGGCATTGTCGACGAAAACGCCCGTTGGATTGCCATCTTCATCGCGCAGTATCTGCCCGCCGTCTGGGTCTTCTGTATCGCGTGTAACGCCCGCAATTTCCATCGCGAGTGAGTTCGCCCATCCAGCATGACCGTCGACTCGCGAAAGCCAGACGGGTTTGTCTGCGAGTACGGCGTCGAGAGTCGTTGTCGTTGGAAATTCATTGCTGTCCCACAGGACCTGATTCCAGCCGCGTCCCAGAACCCAGTCGAGCTCGGGTTTGTCGGCGGCGAACGCGCGCACGCGCTCCGCGGCACCGGCTTCGGTTGTGGTGCCGACAAGGTCTACTCGCAGCAGGCTTTGGCCATAGCTCAATACGTGGCCATGGGCGTCGATAAGCCCTGTTGTCAGTGTCTTGCCGTCGCCATCTAGCACTCTGTCGAGTGCGCTTTCATCTGGCAGCGACTCGCCGTCTAAATACAGCTTAACGACGCGGTCGTCTTCTATCTGCAAAGCCGAAAAGCGGATCAGCTCCCGGTCGCCGTTGAGTGAATAGCCGTTAATGTTTTTGTAAAGAAGAGTGTCTGCAGAGCCAACGCTCGCGCAGGCAAGCGCTGAAGCGGCGAGCAGTGCCGCCGAAAGTCTAATGGTCATAATGAGTCTCGCGAAAATGGGCTACCAGTGACGTCGTCAGAGGCGCTAAGTGCCGAGTAAGTGAAGTGAGTCTAGCAACTTACTTGCTGAGTGTCATGGCACTAAGCAGGTGTCTGTTGGGCTTAATCGAGAGGGTGTTAGTTAGCCGGAGAGCAAAAAGCAATGGGGGCGTGAGCTGGCTAAATTAGAGCGGGGCAGGCAAAAAAAAGGCTCGATTGCGGTGTAAGCAATGGAGCCTTTTTTCTTTTTTAGCGGGCCGTTCGCCCTTTATCCGCTAATTAGTCGTTTTTTATTCGCCTTCGTCAGCTTCGACATAGCGGAAGAACCCGAACATCATTTCTTGCCAAGTTTGCTCGCCCCATGAAATTTCAGCGGACGGATCTGGGTTGAAAGGGTTCATCTCTGAATTGTCGAAGGTGGCGCGGAATACCATCTCTGTGCCAGCAGGGAGGAACTTAGGCTCTTTAAAGTCGTAAGTCTTCTGCCAGTTAAATTGGTAATTCGGCACGTTGAGAATCTCTTCTTCTGATCCGTCAGGGTAGACGAGTTTGAAGTTCGCATCTTCGCCGCGATAATGCATGTGCGGCCCAACCATAGTCAGGTAAGAGTCCTTGCGGAATTTCTTAGACGCGACCATTTCATGATTGGCTTCGAAAGGCGCTATTGCGATTTCAAGATCGGCAGCCGAACCGCCCAGAATAGTGCGCTCTGGCTCTTCATCCCAAAAATGGATGCCGATTTCGGAGGCATCAACAGACTCCTTACCTGAAGACGTGTAATGCATCTGCAGGATCAGGCCGCTTCCCTGAGGAAGAGGGAAGCCCGCACCGTCAGGGTAGGTGTTGATTGAATTACCCGGTGCATAGGCGCCGAGACCGATGCCTTGATTGAGGATGCCAAAAGCACCTCCGGGGCCTCTGCCGGTATCAGGCGCTTGCGCCCAGGCAATGATGTGATGCAGTACGGTGGTATCGCCAGCGACAAATTCAACCGCTTTAACCCACTTATCTTCGGGCAAGTCGAGAGGGAGAACCAAATTACGGTATTCAACTGTGCCCGTCGCGGGAATAGTTTGCGGCGGGATGTTAACGATCATGTCTGGCTCGCCGTGGCCCCATTTAACCGGCGTGATGTCGTATTCTGCGAGGGGATCGGTCGCGCTGTCGTTCTTGGCGCCGCTATCGATCCAGTGCACAAGCTTCTGTGTCTCCTCTACGGTGATATGGTTTACGCCGTGGAATTGGTTTGAGTATTCAACGTCGATCTGACCTGGCGGCATGCGCTTGGTAATCAGCGTTTCACGGATCATAGGCGACCAGCCCTGAACCATCTGGTGGCTGCTCATAGCGAAAGGCGCGATACCGCCTTCTTGGTGACATGTCACACAGCGCTGCTCTAAGATTGGTGCAACGTCATTGGCGTAAGAGACTGCTGCGATCTGCGCTGATTTTGCGCTGAAGTCGATGGCCTCTCCGTTACTGGTGAATCCTGGCGCGGCGATCTCTTGATCAGCGATGAGGGCAGTTAGCGCATCAGCCACGTAGTGCTCACTTGCGCGTCGTGCTTTTTTGCCTTCGGCAAAACGATCGTTGAGCGCACCACGGTAGACGAGCTCTTTCGCTTTAGGGTCCAGAATAGCGACCTCTAACGCGCGTGTAAGTCCGAGCTCTTCCGCGACGAGTTGAGTATCATCTATTAAAACGCGAAGCTCGATGCCTGCCTTCTCAGCAGCTTGTAACAGCGCCGCTTTATCGGCGTTGCCTGTCGAGTCAAGCATAACGAATTCGACGCGTTGGCCTTCGAACTGCGCGGCCAAGCTCGCTATGTCTTTGGCAGCCTTGCGAATATCGCGACTACCGTCCTGTGCAAGCACTACCACTGCGTCTTGATTGGCGTGACGGCTTAGTTGGAAAAATCGGCCTTTTGCATCTACTAACGAAAAATCACTGACGCGCTCGCCAGCATTCGCCATGCTTACGCAGGTGGACAGCAGTGTCGCTGCACTCAGTTTGGCGATTGTCGAAATTTTAATCATCTCGTACTCCTTATTCTTTGGTCGTAAGATATTACTGATGCTATCTTAACTGGCCCCGAGTCTAGGGCTTTTGATAGCGTTGTGCTTCCTAAAAATTAAAAATTACTGAATTTCGAGAATCTGAGTAGAATTAAATCCTACAAAACGCGGTTTATGACGCGTTGGCGTAAAGCTTTACTGCAAAACACTCGACAGGGCCAAGAAAGTGATCCCATTCCGCTTTAGCATTCTAGATGCAATACGACTAATAGCATGCCTTTGGTTCGTTGCCGCGAACACGGGATTCGCCGCTGAATATCGCGTGGCGCACTGCCTTAAAGGTTGCCCGATAGAAATGAAAGCAGGCAATCAACTTATTGCCCGTGCCATCTATGCGCTATCTTTTAACTCGGATCGGGGTGCGGCCGACTGGCTCGCCTACCGAATGCGTCCGGGAGCGCTGGGCATTGCCACGAGCCTGTCACGTGACTGGGTCGACGATTCAGATTTGCCGGGTCTTGAGCAGACTATCGCTGTTCAAGATCAATCAGCCGAGGCGCTCGGATTGATTAGAGCAAGGCTAATCCCGTTGGTCAGTGTTGCAGCAACGCCTTACTGGCACGAAGCCAACCTGTTGTCTGCAAGCACATTGCGCACAGTGAATCTCGACAGGGGCGCTTGGTCGGGACTCGAATGGTCGCTTCGTAATCTGGTCAATCGCCGCGGTGATGTCTACGTTGTTACTGGGCCTATTTACGGCCCAGAACCTGATACATCTCACGAGCCTGCAACAGCCGAGACAGACCTGCCAGTCGCCTTCTTCAAGCTTGTTGCAACCCAGAGTGGCGCGTTAAGCGTGTTCCGATTCGATCAAGCTTTCGGTGTATACCTGCATCATTGCGAGGCCAGAAGCACACTTGCAGAGATCGAGACCGAAACAGGGCTGCAATTTTTCCCAGACTGGGAAAGAGCTGAGTTTGGCCGCGAGACTCTGGACACCCAGCTCGGCTGTCGCTAGGGCGGCCACTCTTTTTTAGTTAAGGCGAGTAGGCTTTAGCGAATCTCTGCGAGGAAGTAGTCGTCGATTAGCAACTCTTCGATGAGGCGATCTAGAGCCTTGCTTACAGCGGCTGCGGCGCCTTCGCTCAGTGGGACTGTGCCGCGACCAAACAGTTTTGTCTGCCAAACAATGCGCGTACCTTCGACCAGCTGAATACTTGTTCTCAGCGTGAGCTGCAAAGACTCTACTCCGGCTCTGTCGACTAACGCAGCGTCTGTTGCGACCAGCGTACCGGCCAAGCGCATGCCTGCCTCATCACCAGCCAGACGCGCATCGCTCGCGGCAAAGGCACTGTGCATTGCTTCACCAACAATTTCTGCCAAGGGACGACTAGCCATTGCAACCCCGCCATCGGCAAGTTCACCCGTAAAGATCACTCGTGGGTCGCTAACCTCGCGTTCATCGGCGAAGGCCTTCACCGAAAGGGTTGTTTTCATGCCGCTGAGTTCTGTGAGCTTGCCACCGGAAAAGGCTGTCGCGATTTCAATCTCGCTCTGCGCAGACACGCTACCCACCGCAAGCGCGCCAATCGCAGTCAGCACCGAGGCTAATCTTATAGCACGCGCGGGTATGCATTTTTTGGCAAAAACCCAAAAGGTGAAAGGCGGTGTCGCTTTGATTTTGAGCTGCGTCATGAGTTGTTCCCTAACTGACTAAATGAGTCATTGTCTTACCGTGCGCGCAGGAGTTCTGTGCGCAAAACCGAGGCCTGAGAATAAATGACCGTTGCGGCATGTTCAAGGCATCGCGCTTAACTTTAGCTTAATTTCTCGAGCAAAAAAAACCGCAGGGCCTCAAATTAAAGGGCGCTGCGGTTTTTTTTACGCGCTGTCTAAACGGAAGTTTAGAGCTCGCTAGTCGGCCAAGTTGGCGCATTGTTGCGGACAGTAACCGCGCGGATGCCTTGGTTGACGAACTTTTGCACTCTGCTGCCTTCGTAGGTTTCAGTCGTGTAGACATTGCCTGCTGAGTCAGTTGCGATGCTGTGTGGCGCATAGAATGTGCCTGGCTGACGACCGCCTTGACCGAAGGTGTAGAGAACCTCCATTGACTCGCGGTCGATAACCGAGATCTTGAAGTTCTGGCCATCTGCTAAGTAGATGTATTTTTGCTCTTCGTCACGCGAGAACGCGATATCCCAAGTTGAGCCTTGGTTTAACGTCGCTGGGTTGTAAACAACCTCGCGCACATAAGTGCCGTCTTTGCGGAAAACCTGCACCCGGTCGGCGCCGCGGTCACACACATAAACTAGGCCGTCATTCGAAGGTTCTGCACAGTGAACCGGGCCGCGGAATTGTTGCGGACCAGGCTGACCAGGAACATAGGTGACGTCTGCAGTGTCATCAGGCGTGTTGCCGTAAGCACCCCAGTAACGCTTGAATGCGCCAGTAGCGACGTCGACAACAGCAACGCGGCGATTCTGGTAGCCATCAGCGAAGTAAGCTTCATTCGCTTCGACATCGATCGCGATTTCAGCTACGCGTGCGAAGTGAGTCTTGCTATTGCTGTCTCGGCCTTCGCCCTGCATACCGATAGTGCGTATGTACTCACCGTCGCGAGAGAATACGAGTACGTGTGAGTCACCGCCGCCGTTGCCGCCAATCCAGACGTCGCCGTTGGGAGCAACTTCGATACCGTGGTTAGAAGCAGGCCAAACATAAGGTGCGCCTTCAACAGGGCCGCCCCATGCATTAACTACATTGCCTTCTGCATCGAATTCAATGATTGGTGGTGCCGGTGTGCAGCACTCGGCGACGCCGCCCTGCAGACCGATTTCAGTGTTGCCACCGAATTGTGACGCATCGTTGCGGTGAACGATGAACACGTGATCGCGTTCGTCGACGTCTACACCGATTGTATTACCCATCGCCCAGTTGTTAGGCAGTGGCTTTGGCCAGTAAGGATCGACAAGGAAATGTGGCGCCATGACGCCGTTGCTCGCCGCAACGCTTGGCTCCTGAATCTTAGATTGCCCCACCCCCAGTGCAACCAAGGCAACGACTAATGCCGCGCCAATAATCAACTTAGACTTTCTCATTTTTATAACCTCCATAGGCCCGCTTCACGGGCGTGAATACTCTCCAGAGTCGTCCGGAGTATACTCATTTCTAGGCAGGCAGTATACTCGACGGCCGTTTTTAAGAGATGCGTAATTGAGCGCGTTTTTAAGCCATAAATCGCTGAATTTATTGGAGTAAATTTCATGAGCCGCATCGATGTGCAAGATTCGTCGCAGACTTTCGTCCATCATTTGTCGCGCCTTGGCAGCCGTCTTGGTGCGTTACTGGTGTTGCTGTGTACCCTCCTGCCCGCCGTTACTCAGGCTCATGATATTCCGAGTCGAATCACTGTTAACGCCTTTGTAAAGCCCGAAGGCAATACGCTCACTGCGTTGCTAAGGGTGCCGATGGAGGCGTTTGGAGAAATCAGCTTTCCTCTTCGAGGCCCGGGGTTTATTCAAATCTCGGAGGCCGATTTCGCCATCAGAGACGCGGCAAGGGTTTACATCACCGAGTCTTTCAAATTCTACGAGAACGGCGTCGAGTTAACCGAGAAGCAATTGGGTGCGGTCCGAGTCGAATTACCCTCCGACCGCGCGTTTGTCGACTACGATCGCGCGCTCGAGAACATCCTCAGCGAGCCGCTGGCCGACTCGGCTAATCTTTTTTGGCGCCAAGGCGTGCTCGATGTCATGGTCACCTACCCCATTTTGGACGAGGGTTCGGACTTTAGCGTCGATCCATTGCTTGGGACGCTGGCGAATGAAACGACAACGGTACTAAGGTTTATTGTGCCCGGTGGCGCCGAGCGCATTTTCAATTACATTGGCAATCCAGGCGTTGTCGATTTAGACCCTCGTTGGCATCAGGCTGCGCTCCGCTTCGTCGTGATGGGTTTCGAACACATCCTAGAAGGTACCGATCACCTTCTCTTTCTGTTCTGCCTAGTGATTCCACTCCGCTCATTGCGTGGGCTAATTCCCGTTGTGACCTCGTTTACTATCGCGCACTCGATTACGCTGATTAGCTCGGCGTTCGGACTCGCGCCCAATGTGCTTTGGTTCCCGCCGCTTATCGAGACGCTGATTGCGCTGTCGATTGTTTACATGGCCTTCGAGAATATTGTCGGGGCGAGACTCGAACATCGCTGGGTAGTGACTTTCGTATTTGGGTTGATTCACGGGTTTGGCTTTTCATTCCTCTTCAGCGATACGCTCCAGTTTGCTGGCGGACACCTGTTTTCATCGCTTCTTGCGTTTAATGTTGGTGTCGAGCTTGGGCAACTGTTTATTTTGCTGTTGGTTATTCCACTGCTCAGTGTGCTGTTCTCGCGTTTCGTGCAAGAGCGAATCGGCACGATTCTGCTGTCAGCCCTCATTGCGCACAGCGCGTGGCATTGGATGCTAGAACGCGGAACGACGTTCAGTGAATATCAATTAGCCATGCCGATAGTCGATAGCATTTTTCTCGCGTCGCTCATGCGCTGGGCAATGTTACTTTTAATCATCGCAGGCGCGGTCTGGGCGATGTATGAGGTGTTCCGAAGGTTTGCGTTAATCGAGCCCTTATCGAGCTATGGTCCGAGCGATAACCGAAGCGATAACCTAAGCGATAGCCTAAGGAATAAAAAGACCCGTGAGTCGTAAGGCTAGCGAGTAGCGCTGCGTTAAATCTTGTTACAAAAAGTAATGCTTTAGAGCGAGGCGGCAGTGTATTTTGAGCTACACTCAGAGGCTCTAAATTAAAGGAGTAGTAGGAATGGTTAATCGGTCTGTAACTGCGTCTTTTTTACTTGCTGGCGCGTTGTTCGCGACCCAAGCAATAAGCGCTGCACCAGCGCGGGTTGGCGACTTCGCCCTAATTGATAGTGCAGGTGAATTTCACCAACTCAGTCGCTACGGCGATAAAGAAGCCCTCGTCCTCCTGGCGTTTGACGCAAGCTGTGGCTCGATGCAGAGTCAGGTCGATCAATTTGAAGCGTTAGAAGCAGCGTGGCGAGACAGAGACATCGCCTTCGGTATAATCAACGCAACGCCTGACGCGACCATCGATGCAGCGCGCAGAGCGCAGGCGTCGTTTGCGATAGAGCTTCCGTTTATGCTCGATAGCAGCCAACTCGTTACCCGCACGTTGGGGCTGACGAAAGCGGGAGAGGTTACCGTATTGGACCCCGCTCGCCTCTCCTCATTTTATGCCGGAGGCCTTGACTCAGTAGACGCCTCCATCGAAGCTAAGCTCAGCGGGGAAGACGCAATAGCCGCGGCGAGCCTGTCTGGCTGTGAGTTGTCATTCCCTTCCCTCGACGCTATCGCAGCGACACCCCCTGACTATGCGACTGATGTTGCGCCCATAGTGATCGAGCAATGCGCCTCTTGTCATAGGGAAGGTGGTATCGGGCCTTTCGCACTCGACAGCCACCTGATGCTTCAGGGTTGGTCGCCGATGATTCGTGAAGTGTTGTTGACCAAGCGTATGCCTCCGATGCAGGTCGATCCTGCGATTGGCCACTTCGATAATGATCGCGCGTTAAGCGGCGACCAGATCGAGAAGTTGATCGGCTGGATCGACGCGGGTGCTCCGCGCGGCGCGGCGGCTGTTGATCCGCTCGCCGAAGTTCAATTTCCAGATCGTAAAGCATGGCAACTAGGCGAGCCTGACTTCATTATCAAAGCGCCAGCCATGGAAATCCCGGCCACCGGCGTGCTCGACTATGTCGATATCGATGTCGAACTCCCCTTTACCGAAGACAAGTGGGTCAAGAGTGTGCAGTTCATCGCAGGCGATGAGTCTGTATTGCATCACCTGCTGACTTATGTAACTGCGCCCGACGAAGCCTTTGAGGGCGGCGAAGCGGATACCACCTCGGTTGCTCGGCGCTTCCTCGAAGGCTATGCGCCAGGCAAGGTTGATGCGATGACTTTCCCAGAGGACACTGGAGTGTTCATCCCTGCAGGGCATAAGTTGTCTCTGCAATTCCACTACACGACCAATGGCAAGGCGACTGTAGATGAAACCGTCTTAGGTCTCTACATGTACGATGAGCCGCCCGCCCATGAAAATTTTACTCGCTCGGTAGCCGCGAGTTTTAGAATTCCAGCTTATGCGAAAGACCATGAGGTCAAGGCAGCTTATACCTTCCAAGAAGACGTTGTGGTGACGGGCCTGCGGGCACACATGCATTTCCGCGGTAAAGACATGAAATTTACGGCGCAGATGCCCGATGGCCGCATGCAAGACCTCTTAAGTGTGCCCAATTACAGCTACGCATGGCAGCCGACTTATCAGCTTGAAGAGGCGATGGAATTACCCGCGGGCACCAAAGTGCACGTGACCGGTTCATTCGATAACTCCGAGTACAATCCGGCGAACCCTGATCCAAGTAAAGAGTTAACTTTTGGGCTGCAAAGTTGGGACGAGATGTTTATCGGCTATTGGACCTACCACGCAGCAGAACCCAATAATTAGTCGGTAGTTGAAGGTTTGGCAGCGATTGCGTTGCCAAGCAAACGAAGAAACACCCGCGAGGGTGTTTTTTTTGAATTGGGCCACGTTTGCTTTAATGCCGTTTTCGTTCGTGTCTTAGGGCACTAATTCGGTTTGCGCGCAGACAGAGCCTTGCTATGATGCAGAGTCCTTCTAGGCTCGCGCCCATAATAATAATTCGGGAGAAAATTCAATGTCCTCGGTCTTTATCATCGTCTTCGGACTAATCGGCTTTACCTTCGGCTGGTTCGTCTACTCTAATTTTATTGCAGAAAAAATCTATCGACTCGACCCGGACTACGTAACACCGGCGCACACATTCAACGACGGCATCGATTTCGTCCCAACCAACAAGTTTGTCCTTTGGGGTGCGCATTTCACCTCGGTTGCCGGAGCTGCGCCTATTGTCGGCCCTGCAATTGCCGTCTATTGGGGCTGGGGGCCAGCGCTTTTATGGGTCACGTTTGGCTCGATATTCTTTGCGGGCGTTCACGACATGGGCGCACTCTGGGCAAGCACTCGCCACAAGGCGAAGTCGATAGGGGCTTTATCCGAAGACGTGGTGGGCAAACGTACGCGTGCACTCTTTATGGTGGTGATTTTCTTACTATTGCTCATGGTTAATGCCGTGTTTGGCACAATCATTGCGAGCGAGATGGTCGACATTCCCACGTCTGTATTCCCAGCCTGGGCCGCCATTCCGGTTGCGGTCGGCATCGGCGTCCTGATTCGAAAGCAATACAATCTCTTGCTGATCTCGATTATCGGCGTCGTTATTCTCTATTTCTCTATCTACATCGGCAGCGTGATGCCGCTGGAACTACCCGCCGACATCTTCGGTTTGGGTCCTAATGGCAACTGGATCATTCTCTTATTTGTTTACGCAGGTATTGCCTCGAGTCTCCCTGTTTGGTTGCTGCTGCAGCCGCGCGACTACATTAACGGTGCGCAGCTCGTGGTTGGTCTTTTTGTGCTCTACGGTGCGGTACTGCTTACCCTGCCGGAAGTGACAGCGCCAATGATTAACGAAAACCTCGCTGAGAATACGCCACCAATATTCCCAATTCTTTTCGTGACTATTGCGTGTGGTGCGCTCTCAGGTTTCCACGGCATCGTGTCGTCCGGCACGAGTTCTAAGCAACTGAGTAATGAGAAAGACGCGCGTTTCGTCGGCTACCTCGGTGCGTTGGGCGAAGGCACGCTGGCGCTGATTACGATTACGGCGGTGACCGGTTCTCTCTACGCTGCTAACGCAGCCGATTGGAACACTATTTATTCGGGTTTTGGCAGCGGTGGGGCGAGTGCCTTTATCGCCGGCGGCGCAGCGTTGATAACCGAAGGCTGGGGTATTCCGATAAGCTTTAGCGAGACTATGCTCGCGGTAATGGTGGTGTTGTTCGCCGGCACGACAATGGATGCAGGCTTACGTCTGCAACGCTATATCATTCAAGAATGGGGCAACATATATGAGATAGGCCCGCTTAAAAACAACATCATCTCCACTCTCGTTGCTGTGTTCTCTTGTTTGATCCTCGCCTTCGGTGCGTCTAACGGCGGCTACCCTGGCGATGGCGGCATGGTCATCTGGCCGTTGTTCGGAGCGTCTAATCAGATCCTCGCAGCACTCACACTGCTGGTTATCTCAATCTTCCTGATGCGCCTTGGCCGTCCTGCTATTTACACGCTGGTGCCAATGATCTTCATCATCGTGGTCGCGTTTTGGGCGAGTGCGTGGTATCTCGTCGACTATTACCGTGGCGAGAAGTGGCTATTAATGGCGCTTAGCCTCGCTGTGATGAGTGCGAGTATTATCGTTGTGCTCGAGGCTTTCTCGGTGATTGGTAAAATACGTCGCGGCGAAAAACTCGATGTTGCTGACGAGCAAGTGTAGGCTCGATCGGATTAAGCCGACTCTCTTATAGGTTATAGGTTATAGGTTATAGGTTAAAGGCTATAGGCTGCCGTTGTTTAGCTGAGCGCGGCCTGACTGAAAGCAAAAACCCGCCAGCATCGTGCTAGGCGGGTTTTTTGTTGCCGGTGCCTAGAGTAGCGAAAGAAGAGGGTGTTGTGAGTAAGGGTAATGCGCTGATGCTATTAAGTGACAAGAACTGGGCAGGGGAGCTGTCTTGCCATGTAGGCCATACACTCAGTGTGCAGCTCTTTGACGAAATCGACTCGACTAATGCCGAAGCGCTGCGCCAGTTCAAGTGCTTGGATGAAAAGGCTCACTGCCTGCCGACTGTGTTAATTGCAAAGAGTCAGACAGCGGGGCGGGGCCGCCGAGGAAGAGCTTGGGTTAGCAAGCCGGGAGCAGGACTCTATCTGTCACTAATGAGGAGTTTTACGCTTGCGCCAGATGCCCTTCAGGGTCTGAGTCTCGTGGTTGGAATGGCTGTGAGAACGGCGCTGGCCTCGCTTGGGGCGGCCGAGATCAGTCTCAAATGGCCGAACGATCTCGTTTATCATGGGCGTAAGCTTGGTGGGATATTACTCGAGCTTCGTCAAGAGGCCGATCTTTGTCATGTCGTGATGGGAATTGGGATCAATATCGATTTAGCCACTCAGGAGGCGCTTCATCTCGACAGACCGGCAGTTGATTTGGCCGAAATCATGGGCGAGGCGGTAACACAGGAAGCGCTCTGCACTGCGCTGCTTAATCAGCTATCGCGAGATATCGATCAATTTATTGCACAGGGCTTCGAGTCGTTCGTTGTTCGATGGAATGAGGCAGACTACTATTTGGGCAAACGGGTCGCTGTCGAGCAAGGCGAACACCGCTTGCTAGGCGTTAGCCGTGGCGTTGATTCCACCGGTGCGCTGTTGCTATTAAAAGAAGGGACAGACAATTCGGGCACATTGCTGCGTTTCGAAGGGGGCGAACTCAGTCCTTCGCTGAGACCCGATGGAGAGTAAGAGTGGATATTGAGATTGATGCAGGCAATACGAGGCTTAAATGGCGGCTTCGCGATGAGAGCGGCGTGTCGGCAACAAGCATTGCTTCCACCCCGAGCGACATTGCCGAAGCTATAGCCGGTCGCGCGGTCAGTGGAGGAGTAGCCGACTCCCACACTCCAATAGGCCGAGTAAGGATCGCCAGTGTCCGCTCGCCGGATGCATTGGCCGAATTTGTTGCCGAATGCCGCGACCTATTTTCTCTCGATCCTCAGGTCGCTCGAGTAGTACAGGTGCATGCCGGTGTCACCATTCGATATCCTGACCCTAGCAGGCTGGGCGTTGATAGGTGGCTTGCTATGCTGGCAGCGAATGCGGCTTCGTCTAAGGCATGTCTTGTTGTCGATTGTGGTACGGCATTGACAGTCGATAAGCTTAATGAGCTCGGGCAACACTGCGGTGGTTATATCCTGCCAGGGCTTGCGCTTATGCGGCGCAGCCTTGAAGAGAATACCCGAATTCGGCTCGATGCGGGTTTCCAGCTGGGGGGTTCGGGTCTAGGTCATTCTACTGATGAGGCGGTTTATCATGGCAGCCTGGCGGCAGCGGTCGCGCTTATCGTTTCTGCACTCGAGGACGCGAGCGCAGAGGGGAGTGAGTGTGAGTTGCTGGTGACCGGCGGCGGGGCTGTCGAATTGATGCCTCATCTGCTCAGTCGCGGTGCTAAGCTGGTGCCAGATTTGGTTTTGGAAGGCTTGTCTTTAGCTTTTTAGAGGACAGAGCCGATTATCTCGAGCCTATGCAGCTCGGCGGAGATGGATTTGCGTTACATCATACTAGTGTTAGCTGTGGCTAATATCGGCTATATGGCTTGGCATAGCATGACAGAGATGCCTTCAGCGCAGTCTTCGAGTTCAGCAGCGGAACCTCCTTTAAGACCCCTGATCAACACGGGCTTGGTTAAGGTGAGCGAATCTAATCAGCTATAGCTCCTTATCTGCGCTTTTTCTGCGCTTTTTCTGCGTAAGACGATTGCACCTCGTAGGCAATTCCCATAAAATGCCGCTCTTGTGTAAGAGAGCCGAGGGTTATTTGTCCCTTGGGGAATCTTGTAGGAGGGGTTCCCGAGTGGCCAAAGGGATCAGACTGTAAATCTGACGCGCAAGCTTCGGTGGTTCGAATCCACCCCCCTCCACCATATAAATCTTTATGATTCATAGGGTTGCGAAATATTTGTCGTCTCTACGCAAGTTACAGGCGGGTATAGTTCAGCGGTAGAACCCCAGCCTTCCAAGCTGGTTGCGCGGGTTCGATTCCCGCTACCCGCTCCATTTTTCAGAGGCTCGCGCCGTCGGTGTGAACTCCAATGGTGCTAGTTTTTCGCTCGCATAGCTCAGGCGGTAGAGCACTTCATTGGTAATGAAGAGGTCCCAGGTTCAACTCCTGGTGTGAGCACCACCTTTTTTAAAGGTTTTGTTAAATGGCTCTGTTTGATTGTACTGATAGGTTTTAGGTGTCTTATCAAGAAGTTAAGCAGGAAGTTAAGCAGGAAGTAAGCAAAAATTTAGCAAGAAGTTAGCTGAAAGAAAGAAAAAGTGTTTCGTCTCTTGGCGGGGCAAATGAGAATTAACGTGAAAGACCTGCGAGCAGGTAAATGTTGAGGGCAGTCAAAAATGGCTAAGGAAAAATTCGAAAGAAGTAAGGTACACGTAAACGTCGGTACGATCGGACACGTTGACCACGGCAAGACAACATTGACTGCTGCTCTGACTAAGGTTTGCGCAGAGACTTACGGCG
>Ga0115549_1001470_pt1 | contig 14169 bp, 11 predicted proteins | sample COGITO_mtgs_1004_2_FD_87176 | JGI IMG/M metagenome (GOLD analysis project Ga0115549, IMG submission 87176) | Pelagic marine microbial communities from North Sea - COGITO_mtgs_100430 | ecosystem: Environmental > Aquatic > Marine > Epipelagic | place: Germany:Helgoland, sampling site Kabeltonne...
CACACAAACCTTAACTACAGTGTTCAACACAGCGATTCAGCCCTAAAAATAGTCAGCAACACAGCAAAAAGTGTGTTTAAGGTGTGTTTTTGATTTTAGCCGTTTTTTGGAATTTAACAATAGGTTAAGTCATTGTTATTGTTGACTTAAATGGTGCCCGAGGGCGGAATCGAACCACCGACACGAGGATTTTCAATGGAGGTGGTATAAATTATATTTTTATAATCAGTGGCTTGTGCGGTGATATTTTTGGTGTGCGTGTAAGTGTGTTTTTAGTGTCATTTTGAAGCTGGGGCGGTATTACTGTGTCGAACACTGTAAGTGAACATTTGTTAGTCCTCAGTCTATAAAAGGCGTCTATTTTACTGTGATAGCATATACGTGACTGCATTCATCATAAAAACTTAACGACTGTTTAACTTCTTATATGCTGCAAGCAGATCATCTACATCGTCGAAATATCGGATCTGATTACCCTCAAGCAACAAGCCGCAATCGCAGTATTGTTTGATCGTGCCTGCTGAGTGCGAAATCATGATGATCTGGCTCTTGGCCAGCTTGTCTTGGAATATTGCCTTACTCTTCTTCTTGAAGTCCTCGTCGCCAACGGCGGTAATTTCATCGATAAGGTAGACGTCAAAATCAATCGCCATGCTAAGGCCAAAGGCAAGACGCGCCTTCATACCACTGGAATAGGTTTTGATGGGCAGGCGCAGCGATGGGCCAAGCTCTGCAAACTCGGTCACATATGCAATGATCTTTTCCGTGTCCTGCCCGTAGATGCGGGAGACAAAGCGAATGTTTTCAATGCCCGTCATGCTGCCGTTAAAGCCACCAGAAAAACCAAGAGGCCATGAGACACGGGTTGTGCGATAGACGTGGCCTAGATCAGGGGGCTCGATGCCTGCCATGAGCCGCATCATAGTGGATTTGCCTGCGCCGTTCTTGCCCATGATGCCCACGTTGCGGTCCGTTGGAAACTCAAAGGAAAATTCCGAGAGGATCGTCTTCTTGACCCCCTTCGTACGGTAAAACTTACTGACCTTGTCAAAGACGAGCATTTAGTAACGCTCCCGCCGAAACAGCCGCTCGCCTGCAAGTCCCACGAGCAGCATCGCGACTCCAACACCAACGGGGTACCACATATCAAGGATCATCGAGTTGTAGTTTGGGTAGAACCCATATCGGAACCATTCCACCAAATGCAGCACGGGGTTCCACTGTAAGATTTCGCGGGCCTGTGGCGGCAGCTGGCTTGGAACGTAAAAAATTCCAGAGACGAAGAATAACGGCCGAGTGAGGATTTTTTCGATCTGGGTCCAGGTGTCCCAGAGAGAGGCGATCACGGCGTTGAGCGTGCCAAAGCCAAGGCCCAAAAGCCATGTTGCCAAGAATGCCATTATAACATGCTCAGGTCGCGCGGGCAGAGAGGCTAGGCCGAGCATGATTAGTGCTGCATAAAAGATTGCCATGATCAGCGTGTAGGTGGCGGCGACCAGCAGCGCGCGCGCAAGGAGCGTGTCGACATCCTTGATGATCGGATAGGTTAGCAATGCGCGGTTGGCGTCAAACACGCTCATCAGCTTGCCCGAAAGCTCATTGAAGAACTGCAGCGCAAAAATGCCTGTGGCAAAGAACAGAGCAAGACTTAAGCCAAAGGGCGGCTCACGACCCGCAAGGCTAAAGATGAACACCAGCAGAGCAACACTCATAGTGGGTGTAATAATGGCCCAGAGATAGCCGAATATGGATTTGCCGAAGGTTGCGCGGGTTTCTCGCAGAACCAAGCTCACGAGGACACGCGCCTGAAGTGAAAGCAGCTCTGATGTACTGATCAGCCTCATGTGAGATGATCACGAACCGAATAGGTAATGAGCGTACCGATGCCCCAAGCGGCAATAAGGACAAAGCTCAAGATGAGAATATTGCGCAGGCTGTGTGGGTATTTAGCAGACTGAGCAACTTGCGGCTTCAAATGGATCGCCAGATACCTTTGCTGGCGGTCTGCATCGCGGCGGGCCTGCTCAAGTGACACCAGAGCAGAGGCATATGCCTGCTGTGCAAGGCTACGTTCAACCGCCAGTTCTTCATAAAGGGCCAGCTGTTGTGTGACCGCGCTGACACCCTCACCACCAAGGGCGTTTATGCCAATAGTTTGGCGGCGCTCAACAATCTGCGCCTCCAGCGCCTCCGAATTACGTCGCAAGGCGTTGACGCTTGGCGCATCTGCATCAAGGGTTTGCCGCAGAGCTGCGATGCGCGCATTGACATCGATAAGCCGCGACTCAAGGCTGGCAATCAGCTGGATTTCCAGAGCAGCACTTGCGGATGGGTCCACGGATTGCTCAGAGGCTCGGAAGTCGCGGATCGTACCCAAAGCCTCCCGAAGACGGCGCTCTTGCAGCTCTACCTCTTCTCGCGCGAACCTCAACGCATCACTGCGCGCATTGGCCGACAGATCATTCACAAGCGTCTGTGTGAGCCGCAGCACCGTATCTGCGATGTCTCGAGCATGTTCTGGGCTAAAAGACTGCACTTCAAACTCGATGATGCCGGATGAGGGATCAAATTGTGTGCTGATGCGCCGTTCCCAGTATTTAAGGAAATCTTCGACATTGGCATCCGGTGCCAAGCGCGAGAGCGCATCAATATGAGGCGAGGCGTAAGCCCCCCGTAAATCCAGCTCTGCATCGGCAGCTTCCACGAGCTCACGGTTGGCAAGGTAACTCAACACAATATAGGAATCAGACGTTGTTGAGCCGCTGCTGGCGAGCCCTGTAAGCGCACCAATGCCGTCAATGCCGGCATTGGTGTCTATCCCGCGTATAGAGAAGCCCGCACGGGCGGCATAACGGTCTGTGGCATAGGCGGCATAGTAGGTCACCGCCAAAACGAGCGGCAAGACAACACAAAGCACAAAGGACCAAAGCAATGTACGCCTGCGCGGTTTTGGAACATCATGTGTCTCACGTGCAGCTGCCGTAGTGCTCAGCGTAAGCACCTGTCCCTTTGCGGGGGCTGTCTTGTCTTGTTCAGTGCTCGTCATCGCGTACGTCCTGTGAGCTTGAGCCAGGTAATGATACCAAGGCGCAAGATTTTGCGCCACCAGCTCCGGGTTTGCGGGCCAGTTTCAGCGATGGCAGCCAATTGATCAACCGCTTGTTCTGCTTCAACAAAGCAATTGCGCTCGTAGTTAAAGTATCGCGGATACGCAATCAGCGCGCCATGCACAAGCTCCTCTAGGCTTAGCGAGCGGCTACGGCGCGTACAGGAAACCCTATCCTCTGTCAGCCCCCAGCCTGCGTAGAAGGGCAGACCGTGGCAGACCACCTGTGCGCCCCTGAGAAGCGCCTCAAAGCCCAAGAGCGACGTCATGGTATGCACTTCATCGATTTGAGCCAGCAAGCCACTGAGTGCCACCGGCTGACTGATGATCTCATCTGCGATTTTTGTCGAGTCATCCTCGCCGGCACCACGCTTTCGAAGACCTGCCAGCACATCAGGATGCGGCTTGTAGACGATATAGGCAGAAGGGTTCTCTTGTCGGACGCGCCTGAGCAATTCGATATTGGATTGGACTTCGGGTGATCCAAGGCGGATCGAGGCATCGGTTTCTACCTGGCCGACCACAAACAAGACAGGCTGGCTGGTTTTAGGGCGGGTCCAAGACTGTTTGCCGAGGTTGTATTTTGTCAGATCGAGCGCAACGAGCCGTTCACGCAATGCACGCGCACGGTCTGTCGCGGTAGCGTCCAAGTGATGGCTTTGCAGGTTGTGCTCAAGCCGCGAGGGGCGTGTGGCGTCGTAGTAGATGCCAAGGTCGTCGATGACCAAGGACAAAGGGCGCACAAGGTCTGCGCCAAGCCCTGAGGATCGCAAAAACCCGTCTTCTATGCGCAAGATGGTGCTGCTGTCTGGACACTGCGGCAGTTTAGTGCTCCCCCAAACAGCAATAGTCTGTGGCTGTGTCGCTTGGGGTGTGTTCTCAAAGCTCTTTACAAAAGTAACATTACTGCCTTGCATGAAAGACGTAATGAACGGCCGCTTCCAACGAGAAAATCCAACTGCGGTGATCTGCTCAGGAAACTCTTGCCGCTTACGCCGTTGCAGCCCCACATGCCGAAACGTTACCTCAGGCTGGCATTGCTGCATTTTGACAGGGTCGATGTAGCGAGGGTATTTTACAAGCGCCGCATGCACCAATTGCTCAAGCGTTACCGGCTTGCGGCGCTCAGGAGCGGGCAGTTCATCTTCAGTTAAACCCCAACCAGCGTAGAAGGGCATTCCAAAGCAACGCACGCGCTTGCCCCAGATAAGCGCCTCAAACCCAATCTGAGAGGTAACTGTGTAGACGGCATCGGCATGTTCGATCAGACGGGATGGTTGAACAGGATCCGACATGATCTCGATGCGCTTATTCGCTGCGACCGCCGTGAGAGCGAAATGCCCGTTCTTGCCGTCTGTGACCACATCGGGGTGTATTTTCAGGATGATGGTATGCTCAGGGTGTTCGCTGAGCGCAGCCAGTAGCATCAGCATGAAGTTCTGAGCATCGGCACCGCCATGGCTGATTGATGCATCACCGAATGTCTGATCGCACAAAAGGACGTAACGGCTTGGCAGAGGTACTAGGACATCACGCTCCGCGTTATACTTGGAGAGGCGCTCTGAGCGCCACATCCCGATAAGACTGCGCGCTTGCGTTATCTCGGAATGCGAAATCGCGTGTTGCGTCAGGACCTCCAAATCGCTGGCTTCGGTGCAGTCATAATAGATGCCTTGGCTGTCAAGCACGAGTGATACCGCCGGGTCAAAACGGCCGACCGAGCGCAGAAATCCGTCTTCGATCAGCTGAAATGCGACGCCCTTTTTGGCGGCTATCGAAACCGCGCGTTTACCGGACCACTTGCGGCCCCAACCTAGGATCGTGTTACCCCTCGAAGGCAGGAGCCGACTGTGAAAAAACGGCGCATGCCCGAGCAGCGTCCTCAAGGTCGGGTCCTCGGCGATGTCCATGGATGTAACCGACACTGAGGTTGACCTTGGCATAAACATTGACAAGAACCGATGAGCCATCAGACGCAGCCACTGAGGAGCCTTTCTCGCGAGAACGAAATATCGCATAGTGTTAATCTGCTCCTGAATGCGGCATATTAATAATGGGCTCGCATGCGGAAACAACCTTCACAAGACAGAGCAGCTGGCGCTGTGACACGGCGGATAGGATGTTGTCGTCACATCGGGCGAAATCATGGATAGGTTGCTACCTTTAATGGTTACTCCCAGCGCAAGCAGGGAACGCGGCGGCCTCAGGCATTAAAGCCAGAAGCCGTTTCATCAATCTCGGATTAGGACGGGTCTAGCTGGTCACACGCCCCCAACCCCGAACAAATCGATTTTGAGATTCCAGGAAAAAGCGCTGTCGGTCTTTTTCGTATTTACGCGCCTTATTCACAGAAAACAGAGCGGTGATGACGGCATTTTCAATCTTACCAATCGTACGCTCAATTAGTTTGAAACTCAGCAAGTATTGTAATGCATTTCTGGCTTGTCGCTGTCCCGAAACATCGTTTGTGTCGCTAGCCTCACTTGCTTTGTTGGCTTTCTTCACAACCGCTCGGCCCTCTACCCATATCTCTTGGACAGGATGGGACGCCTTTGTACGCGGTTCTGCGACAACCACCCTCTTTATGTCTGGACCAAAGCTATCTTCGAACTCGATTCCCTGCAAAATGGCCACATCAGCCGGTGGCGGATCCCTTAGGAAACTATCTAGCGGAAGGCTCGCACGATGTCCCTCTAGAGCAAATTTATCTTTCTCTAATGGCCAACGCTGCATTAGATCTTCACAAAATTGAAATACCCCTTCATGGGCGAGGGCTACGAAATTCGATCTCTTTGTTGCATCAGAATGCTCCCAGTAGACCGGAAGTGCCGTTGGCGATTTGATATCAAATCCTTCAAATGAATACTCGCTGCTGCAAATGATTGTTTCATAAATGAAGCGGTGTTTATTGATCCCAATATCTTTGGTGGTTGTGGTCGATACAACGTCCGGTAAGAGGTAAGCATGCGCCGCCGTAAGACTATTATTCGTAGATATTTTTCCGTCAACTGCGAGGTAATATCCGCTGATATTCTTGTCTAGCAAACGCGAGATTGCAGCCTGCATTGTTCCAGCATACCCGATGTCCACAACCGCGACCTTGTCTGCAGTACCCACAGCCTCTTTCAAATAGTCTCGGTAGATACGTCGCTGTTCAATTGCGTTGCTAAGTATGAGATCGCGGTGATGCGACACGAGTTCATACAAGGTGTCTCTGTTAGTTTTGTTGCCAATTTTTTGGGAATGTGAGCTATATCCAAGCGATATTAGCTTTTCTGTATCGAGATCGTCAGGCCTAAGGCCTAAACGGAAATCCAAATAATTCCCAATCTCGGTAGAGTAGATAGGCTCATCCAAAATGCGGCGGATATCCCATTCGGAATATATTGAGCATATTCGAGCTATACGTCGTGACGCGAGACAGTAATTGTTATCAATTGCATCCTTGCCCAGCATCACGTTGTAGGCGCGCTGCATTACCAATCCATCACGGCTAAGGAATAGTAGCTTTTGGATGCCAGAATTGCGGGCATGGTTATGGAGCCATGCGGCATAGCCGGCCATGAGAGGGCCCAACAAAGCCCTGCCGAAAAGCAATGGATCGCCCCTGAATGCGCTGGCATTGAAAGTACCGGGATCATCAAAAATGCTGTCTGCCAGCATTTGCGAAACGACACTGCTGGAAATCGTTCTATTGGATACAACTAGCCCCTGATGCGTCGACCTGCTGAAAGAAAACCGGTCCTTCAACAAGTTAACGGTGCGAGGAGTTTGAATAGTCTGGATTCCGAGTTTTCGGGGGACTGACACGTCACCTTTCGGGTTGTCGCCAATATGAACGACGCGCTCGCAGCCGCATCGGAAATCGGCAATCACATCTTGGAAAATTGTTCCAGAAGATTTTGTGCGACCAAGATCCGCAGAAAGGTAGAATTTGACCCAGCCATCATAACCATGCGAGGCAAGTATTTCTTCGATAAACGCCTTCGGCAAGTACATGTCAGACACGAGAATGATATCTTTATGCAGCTGGCGGCTGAGTTCGTAGAGTTGCTTTCCGGCCTCCCGGGGGATCAGGCATCGGCGCTCCCAAGCCATCTCTATATCACAACTCTCCTCGATTACATCCAAAGAGGCGCCGATGTGGGAAAGCATCTCAAAATGAATGTCGCGCAGCGAAACCTCTTCCACACCATTAAATTCAAAAGCCCGCTTTTTGGCAGATTTTTCAGCACTTTGCCGGAGTTTATCGAAGTTAGCCAGCGGTAACCCGACAAGTTCAGATATTTCATTTTCCATCAGCCGGAACACGTCCGAAGGTGATGCGACGGTGCGACCGATCAGTGTGTCGAAAATATCGAACGAAACGACCGCCGCAGATCTTATTTTTTCATAAGTAGAGGATGATATTTGCACTTCGAGCACTCCAAAAGTTCTGTGACGATCAACGTTTCCGCGCGGCTACGGCGCGTACATATTCAAGCTTATCTATTTGTCTGTAGCTCCAGTAAAACGATAGCGCGTCGCGTAGTTTGTCCTTGCCCATCCGCATTGGATTGATGTAATTTTCGTTGCTGTCATTAAAGACGGCGCGCCAGAATGACGGAAAGAGCATTTGTTGCATCACAAGGCGGTAAGCTCCCTGCCCAGCCCCAGCTAGTTCGAACATGGGTTGTGAGAGATGCTGCGCCACTTTCCCAAAATATCGAGCTTCAGTAACAAGTGAGGAGGTTATTCCATAAACGGCTGCAATATTTTCGTGGCAGAGAATGCCATAGCCAGTTGTTTCCGACATCACGACATTTCTAAAAGATCTTGCAAAAGACAAAATGTGTTCATCACCCTCTTTTAGGAATGGGTGCCGTGCATAGTATATTTTGGAATGCCGTTTGGTAATTTCGGAAAATTCGTCCTTAAAATCTAGCAAGCTCATCATCTGACCATCCTTTAACAGCGCCTTATCCGTGAGGAGTTGCCCCACAAAAATTGCTGAGTTGGGAGAGATAACAAGACCTTGGCGGGAAAACCCACGATAAGATTGAACTTTAAGTATTCGCGCTTGTGTCTGAATGTATTCAGGATCAAGCGCAAATTTATCGATCCGTTCATTTATTTTAGGATCACTTGCACGCACGGCGAAGGTTAGGTCGTCAAGGAAACGGACAGGACCTAGCCAAATATCAATATATGGCTGTCCGATACGATCAAAGACGCGCCTTGTTTGCTGAGACAGCTCGTACCCAATGACGAGTGTATTGGGGCCAATGGCATCGCGGACCAAGCGCAAAGACGCCTCAGACAAACTTTCAGGGTCGAAGCTCAGGTGAACATCCACTGGGAAAAAATCGATTCCCGACGCCTTAAAGAACTTTTCTCGCTTAAACGTCCAAGACTGGTCAAAGTATCGCGATGCCACTCGGACATCGCCACCGCATGCCTGTCCAATTGGATCAGCGTAGAGATCACGCAACCAGCGTATATTGCTGTCTTGTTCCGATTCCTTCGTCATCAGAAAATCGGAAGCAATCAGTATGTTTTTAATTTTATGCATCACAAATTCCACAGATAATAGCTAGGTTTGACAGAATGCCCTCCAACTCCCCCACCGACACCATATTCGGCCCGTCGCTCGGCGCATTTTCTGGATCTTCGTGCGTTTCAATAAAGAGCGAAGCACAGCCAACCGCTAACGCAGCACGCGCGAGTACTGGCACAAACCGACGTTCGCCTCCCGATGATGCCCCTCTTGCACCCGGCTGTTGAACTGAATGCGTCGCGTCAAAGACAACTGGATAACCGGTCTCGGCCATGATCGGCAGAGAGCGAAAATCAGTAACCAAGGTGTTGTAGCCAAAGCTAGTTCCACGCTCACACAAGAGGATCCGCTCATTACCCGTTGACGCAATTTTCTCCGCGACGTTTTTCATGTCCCATGGAGCAAGAAACTGGCCCTTCTTCACATTAATTGCTCTGCCCGTTTCTCCCGCAGCTAAAAGTAAGTCAGTTTGACGACACAAAAAGGCGGGTATTTGCAGAATGTCTGCAACTTCAGAAACAGGTTCACACTGCTCTGCTGCATGCACGTCGGTAATAATGGGACATTCAAAGCGTTCCTTCACTTTGGACAGGATTTCTAATCCTTCGTCCATGCCCACTCCGCGAGCTGTTGTGATAGAAGAACGATTTGCCTTGTCGAAGCTTGATTTGTAAACAAATGGTACGTCCGATGCTATAGCAGCTTCAGCTATTTTTTCAGCCATCATCAACGCATGGTCCAGGCTTTCAATTTGGCACGGCCCAGCTATCAGAACGAATGGCAGATCGTTACCAAATGTAACATTACCTACAGAAACGTGCCGTTGTTTCACAATCTCAACCATTCTGAATCCTTATCATTTCTTCAATAATTGCAATGTCTTCTGGATTGTTTACTTCCCAGAACTCACGCCCTTTAGAATCAACTTCGACGCACAACATGGTGCTGCCATTCTCCAAAAAGCGGAGCTGTTCTAGCCCTTCAGAACTTTCCAGATTTCCTTCTTGCCAAGACGAGTATTCGGCTAAAGCAGCTGGTCTGTAGCCGTACACACCAACATGGTGGAAACACACCCCCGAGCCAAAAGGTAAAACTTCTTTTGAAAAATAGAGAGCTCTGTTTTGCTTATCAAAAACAGCTGTCGTACCACCAACTCTGCCATCGCCTCGGTCTGTTCGAAGGCGCTTTAGTGTTGCCTCGTCGCATTTAAGCACGGGCGTTGCGACTTCAAAACTTTTGTTTTGTCTCAATGACGAGATTAGGTCAGAAAGAAACCAGGTAGGCGTAAGTGGCGCGTCGCCTTGTAAGTTAACCACTACATCAGGATTTTCAGGAATTTTTGTTAACGCTTCGGCGCAGCGTTCAGTTCCATTTCTGCAATAAGGAGAAGTGAGGACCACAGATGCACCAAAAGTTTGGCAAGTGTTAGCTATGCGTTCATCGTCAGTTGCGACATAGATGGCGTCGACTTCTGGGACCGCTTGCGCTGCCCGCCAGGTATGTTCGATCAATGGGCGCATCGTGCCGTCTGGACCTTTGAAATCAATCAAAGGTTTGCCGGGAAAACGCGTGGAGGCGTAGCGAGCTGGAATAATAATAACAGCACTCATTGATCAACACCTGCGCGCAAGCAGTCGTGTATGTGTAATAGGCCAGCTAATCTCCCGCCTTCCTCAACGACAACTATACTTGTAATACCTTCTTGATACATGAGCTGCAGTGCTGACGCTGCAGTAGCTTTAGGCTCGATCGTTAAGGGTGGCCCAGAGATTATATCGTTGGCTGACGATTGCCAAAGCCGGTCGATGTTTCGGCGCATATCACCATCTGTAATTGCACCTAATGGGCGGTCGCCTTCACACACTATTGCAGTGCCAAATCCTTTGCCAGACATTGTCAAAATTACATCTTGCATGGAGGTCGGGCCAGTGACGATTGGTAAGGCATCACCAGTTTGCATCAAGTCTTCGACTTTAAAGAGCCGAGCACCTAGCTTTCCGCCAGGATGATAGCGGCGAAAATCTAAAGGGGTGATGCCGGAGAGATGGCTGACACCTACGGCAAGCGCATCACCTAGTGCTAACGATACTGTTGTCGACGTAGTAGGTGCAAGGCCGTTCACGCAAGCTTCGACTACTTTTCCGTATGCAATTGCGACTTGGCTAGATTTTCCTAACGTGCTCAACTTACTGGTTGTGATGCTTATGAGCGGAATGAAATATTCTTTTGAAAATGCCAAGAGATCTGAGAGTTCGGTTGTTTCGCCTGAGTTAGAAAAAACCAAAACAACGCTATCTTCGTGAATAATTCCGAGGTCACCGTGGCTTGCTTCAGATGCATGCATGAAAGCAGCACGTTTTCCAAGAGAGCAAAATGTCGATGCAACCTTTCGAGCAATATGTCCGCTTTTTCCTACACCTGACACAATTAGTGGGCCCTGCGATGCAAAAATCAAACGCGCTGCTTCACTAAGTTCTTTCGGTGTTTTCGAAACTACCGATTGGATAGCCTCTGCTTCCAAAGTTAAGGCTTGGCTCAGAACATCTTCGAGAGACATATTTCTGTTTTGAAGTTTATTGGTTTGCACAATGCCTCACATTTTTAATTCTGAATAGATGTTGCACCGCGCACTGTGCCAAAGAACGGCGACAGTACGATCGACACAAAACGCTGGAAGTCTGCGGCGTCGGCAGATGCAACATAAGTGATATCTGACGGCTCAAGCTGAAACGCGTTGGCAAGAAGCAGAGCGTCAGGGCGTGAGAAATCCAACTGATAAGCAGTTGCGTTTCGCGTCTCTGCGTCTGGTCTGAACACGTAGACAGATCGAGCTTGCGCAACTCGGTCGTTCAGCCCGCCAACCTCAGCGAGCAGGTATGCTAGGTTTGCGGTCTCTAGGGGGATTCCGATATTGCTGGAGCGTGATACGCCACCATAAACGGCGAAGCGTCGTGGTGCATGACCCAAGTTAACTGTGTCACCTGGTAAGATTACAACGTTGTTGGTTTGAGAGCGCGTAATTTCCGCTAACGTGAGTGTACCTGACGCCGATCCGCGCTGGATGGCAACCAATGTTTCCCATGGTGGCGAGGATGCGCCGCCGCTCTGTGCAATGAGGTCAAGAAGTCTTATGCCCCTTGCAGGAATTGTAAGTCGTCCTGGGCTTCTTACGTTGCCCAAAACCGTGGCTGATCTGCCGTCAGTGCTAGTGATGGACACGGCGATCTCGGGCTCGACAGCACGCCCTTGATAGCGTTCGAGTAGTGAACTTCGCAGTTGTGCGGTGGTAAGCGCATCTGTGTTAAGCGAGCCCGCGTAAGGCACAGTAATCTGGCCAGAGTTTGAGACCTGCACATTCAGCGCGGTTTCTCTATTGCCCGCTGTTGCAAACAAGCCATCCTCAGCGACTTCCCAAATTCGGATGTTGAGTTGATCGCCGATGCTAATGGTTTCATCCGCGCTCAAAAACTGCTGATTGCGAAACGTTACAGGAAAAAGGGCAGTGGACTGTTCATGAGTGGGCAAGGTTGCTGCTGTGACGTTAACCAATTCAAAAGGTAGGATGTCAGCCGCTGGATTTTCGCCTTGGATGCTAGCTTGATTAATCGCCTCGGCATCCGGCCCAAAGGCAGGCATCGTCGAACAGCCAGCATTCAAGCTCGCAACTGTCATGATTAGGGCGAAATGTTGGAAGCGTTGACGGCTCATTTAATTGACCTCTCGTGCAACTGATGGTGCAACCGTTATGTCGTTAAGTTTTTGGACGATATTCCTTATTGCTTCCTTTCGGCCAGCAGACACGTAGAAGTCACCGGACAAAAGACTTTGTGACTTAACGGCCTCGAAAAACGCGGCGATCGCCTCAGGTGACTTGGATTGGCGTAATCTACAGAAATCCACGATGTCTTTTTGATCTTTGCCGATAGTAGCAATTTCTTCATGGCGATAGATTGCATCTCCCAAAACCAACAAAGGCACGCCGTGATGAAGTGCAGAAAATCCAGAAGTTGAGTTTATCAGGACCATACCGCTGGAATGCGCTGTAAGGTCTCCGATCCAGCCTGTATGCAGAATTTTATAATTTTTCTGGTCTATCCCAAGGGATCGGGCTCTCTGATCTATCATCCGCGTTATTTTGTTGTTAAATCGTTCGAGGGGATGAAGCTTGAAGACGCATGTCTGATGCGGGTTGGTTTGTGCTAGAGCCATCAGGCATTGATTGACTAGTCTACGTGTCGTCCACCCGCGCGCGGCCAATTGTATCTGGCTGTCGTTTGACACCTGCAAGGGGACAAGGATGAAACCCGGGTTCCGATGAAGTGCACGCCGAAGCGGGATTTCTGTGATCCACGCAGTTGCCCGCCGCTGCATTTGAGCAAACCAGCGCCACGACAGAGTTAGGACGTTCTCACGCGGCCGATGGAACAGCTCCTCATCAGTGCGGCGGGACAGAAGGTCCCTTGCGAGGTAATAGGTTGCCCCCCATAAGCTCATCACCGCAAACGAAGACCTCATTGGTTTTGACTCAATTCTTTTGCCTATATCAGAGGGCATTCTGGCGTTGTGCTTCCATGCAACCAATGGTGAGTGTTGGTTATTCCCACCTTGTTCCGCTGTAATATAACCAGCTCGCAGGTATCCCTCTTCCAGACTTAAAACTTGAATACCAAATTGGTCAGCTAAGTGGCGCGCCATCTTGTGTGCCGGACGGCTTGAGCCAAACAAAACAATGCAGTCCGGCCGGTTTTGCAAAATTTCAAATTGAAGCCAAGATTTCCATGCATCCAAGGTACCAGTAAAACGGACACAGCCTTGACCAGAGGAGAAAAGACTATCCCCAAAATTGAACAGGACGCGCTTGACGGAATAGCCCACCTCACGAAGCTTTTCCTGCAACTCTTTAAAAAAAGGCCCAACAGGCCCTTGTAAAAGCAATATTTTTCTTGATTTAATCATCATATATTAATCATCTTTGCTAATTGCTTGACCCTTTGAGATAGCCTGACGCTGCCGTTGCATCTTCTGCGTCCAGCGTAAAGGCTAGACTGCGCTTGTATCACTGAGAAAGTTCAGCACGTGTCTCCGACTTGTTAGGCTTCCTAATTGATCAGGCGCTGAACTAATTACTGAAAACTTGTTTAGCGCAATGCCATTTGATTCTGCTTAGTGTATGACGAGTGTGAAATAAAGGGCCAACGACGTTCCGGAGCTTGGTGAAAATCTCTCTGAGCAGAGCTCTTGATACAATGAAATGAATTTTCTTTTGGAGGTTCCTTGCGCTTAGCTCGACGTAAATTAGTTTCGTAACGATACTTCAGCGCTATGTAACAAGTCAATCAGGTCAGGTAAATCTCATAAATAAAATAATGCCGGGTATCAACGCTATGTCTGTCACCCTTTTGAGCAACAAGATATCTACACGTGTCGTATCGCGCTAAATTGCAAAGTTCCGCAGCAAAATACCGCGTACAGCCCCAACCCACGCTGATTGCTACACGTGCTGCTGATCCAGACAGGTCGGCACCAA
>Ga0115549_1001472_pt1 | contig 14150 bp, 13 predicted proteins | sample COGITO_mtgs_1004_2_FD_87176 | JGI IMG/M metagenome (GOLD analysis project Ga0115549, IMG submission 87176) | Pelagic marine microbial communities from North Sea - COGITO_mtgs_100430 | ecosystem: Environmental > Aquatic > Marine > Epipelagic | place: Germany:Helgoland, sampling site Kabeltonne...
AGGAAACATGCACCAGCAGTAGGTGAAGCATCAACCAGATAATCCGATGAGATGCCGGTCTGTCTCACTCTCATGCAAAGGTAAGATCAACCATTTAATCCGCTTACCCTTTTTGCGATCTTCTGCGTTGTCGGCGGGCCACTCAGAAAATGCAAGGAAATACAGTATAGCTAGGTTAACGGTGGGGATCAGTATCAGCGCTCCTGTCCACCCCGGATACCCCATGCGCTGGCAAATACGCCAAGCCGGAATGACGACAGCAATGGCAATCACCAGCAACCACAGCCAGTGGCCTGACCACATTGTGTTCCCGAAAATGTGGTCTCCCATCATAGCCATAGCCTCTCTTCCAGATCCGAGTTAATGGTGATGATGCGCGTGACTCTCTTCTTGATTCGCTTGCGCGGATTTCGGCGATTTTTTGAGAAAAATCTGCTCGGAAACTGCAATCGCAATCATGGTGGCCACAGCCACGCCAATGACGAACGGATCCGTATTCAGCTTTACCCAGACAAAGCCGCCCAGCGCTAAAAGATCCAGAAAGATGGCTATCGCTGGCACCCAGCTGTTAGCGTTGATGTCTATGCGTAGATGGCGCAGTACACCCCAGTGAATGGCAATATCCATAATCAGGTAAAACACGATACCCAGTGCAGCAATTCGTGACAGATCAAAGAAGGCAGTGAGGATCAGTCCCAGAATAACGGTATAGACCAGTGTGTGTTTCTGGATACTGCCGGGCATACCGAAATGTCGGTGAGGGACCAGTTTCATCTCTGTCAGCATCGCCAGCATGCGGGACACAGCAAAGATGCTGGCCAGAATTCCGCCCGCCGTGGCCATCATGGCGATAGCGATGGTAAACCAGACGCCGTACTCACCCAGAGCGGGACGCGCAGCCGCCGCGAGGGAGTAATCCTGTGTTTCGATGATCTCAGCCAGCGACAGATTGCTGGCGACGGCAAACCCTACGAGTGTGTAGATGAGAACACAGGCGGCAATAGAGATAACGATGGCACGCCCAATATTTCGCTTCGGATCTATGACTTCGGAACCGCTGTTCGTAATGGTCGTAAAGCCTTTGAAAGCCAGGATGCCAAGTGCTGTCGCCCCCAGGAAGCTAGCCGGCGCTCCGGCTTTGCTGGGCTCAGGAAAATCAATCGAGACTGAGCCAGAAATCCAGATCCCGACCAGGCCGAAGATTAATATGCCGGCGATTTTCAGGATCCCGATAGATGAAGCCACCCCCTGAATCAATCGATTGCCCAATAGGTTGATTACAAAAGCCACCAGGATTAGTGCAACCCCTAGAATGGGCACCATGCGGCCACTGTCATCACCTCCGAAAAGCTGCATGGTATAAGAGCCAAAGGTCCGGGCCAGGAAGCTCTGTGCGATCACCATGGAAAAGTACATCAACAGGGCATTGAAGGCCGTTGGCAGCTGGTTTCCGTAGGCCTTGTGCAGGTACATGCCGATACCGCCGGCGGAGGGGTAGGCATTGGAGATTTTGATGTAGGAATAAGCACTGAAGCTGACAATTACCGCCGCAGCAAGGAAGGCTAGAGGGAAAAGCGCACCGGTCATTTGGGCCATCTGTCCGGTCAGCGCAAAAATACCGGCGCCAATCATAACGCCGGTTCCCAGCATTACAGTGCCAGGCAGGGTGAGACTGCCTTCTTGGTAGTGGGTGGTTCGATCTTCTTTTGTACTCACTCAACCTCCTCTTTATTTCTGACGATTCCTCCACATATAAAGGCACTTCCATCGAGACTGCGACTGGAAATGCACACAGACTTTCAGTCAATCTGAGCTACGTCAAATTATAGGCAAGAAGGGCCAGAGGGAGCTCCCCAGGCCCGCCACAATCAGAATGCGATTCGGGCGCCTATCACGGCAAACCAGTCTTCTATACTCCCTCCGTCCATTTTGGAAAAATCGGCGGTATCACTGTACTTACGTTCGTGCACTACGCCTATATATGGCGAAAAAGCGCGATCGACCAAATCATATCTCAGTCGCAGCCCGGTTTCGGTGGACACTAAGCCTTTTCCGATGCCGATTTCGCTGTCCTCACTAAAAGCAATTGTGGTATCGAATGTTGCTCCGAGGATCCAATAGTTGGTGAGCAGCCACTCATACTCGACATCAAGCTCCGCAGAGGCCTTGCCTTCGTCGCTTATGTACAGATTTGCGTCAATCTCGAACCATTGTGGTGCCAAGCCGGCAATGCCCAAGACCGCATAGGTGCGATCCTGCCCCTCGGGCGTGTCGAAGCGAACACCGGCCTTCGCGTCGAAGAACTTGGAAATAGGAACCTGCCCAACGAGCTGGTTTTCCAGTCCCTCGTAGGCCTGTTCCTCAATAGCGTACTCGCCCTTGGTCAGCCAACGGACTTTGAAATCGTCCGTACCGTAGAAGAAGTCAGCGTTCCAGGCACCCAACTCCTCGTCGTCATCGCTGTAACGGTATTCGAATTCCTCGAATTGGACGCCCCACGTTGTCAGCGGCTGTTTGCGTGCGGTGGTGTCATCAATCATTTCCTGAGCGTGCACAGCCACTGGCAACAAGGCCACAGACAGTAAACTGAATAATGTCAAAGACAGGCGAGAGCTCATGCTTCACCTCCTTCTTCATTTACAGCATCGGCTTTTGCCTGAGTTGAATCAGGGCCACCCTCAACAATCACCTTGCGGAACATACCGGCCGCCGCGTGATAGGACAGATGGCAATGGAACGCCCATTGCCCCGGTGCATCCACCTCGGTTTCCATGTAAACCGTGGTGCCCGGATTTACGCTCACGGTGTGCTTGATGGGGTTCCACTGGCCAGCGCCAACATCCAGAATCGACCACATGCCGTGCAGGTGCATGGGGTGCGTCATCATGGTTTCGTTGACAAATTTGAAGCGAACGCGCTCACCATATTTCAAACGAATGGGATCGGCGTCTTCGTATTTAACCCCGTTGATGCTCCAGGTGTAGCGTTCCATGTTACCGGTCAGGCGAAGCTCAATTTCCCGGGTGGGCTCGCGATCTTCATACAACGGATCTTGAGCCTTCAAGTCAGCGTAGGACAGAAACTTTCCGCCGTTCGCTGCCGTGGGCATGAGGCCACTGCCCTTGGCATAAAATGGATCGTTAGCACCACCTTTCGACATCATCATGTCTCCGTGATCCATTCCTGCCATGCCCGAGTGATCCATACCTTCCATCTTGGAGTGGTCCATGCCCTCCATGTTGGAATGATCCATGACTTCCATATTGGAGTGGTCCATGCCAGCCATTGATCCGTGGTCCATTCCAGGCATACCGCTCATATCCGCCATGGTCAAACGTGCGGGTTCGCGCAGCTGCGGCACCGCGGCTTCCATACCTTCCTCGGGAGCCAACGTGGCCCGGGCATAACCTGAACGCCCCATGGATTCGGCGAAAATGGTATAAGCCTGATCGTCTTTCGGTCGAACAATCACATCATAGGTTTCCGCCACGCCAATGCGGAACTCATCCACATTGACCGGCTGCACGTTATTGCCATCAGCTTGCACAACCGTCATATCGAGGCCCGGAATTCGGATATCGAAATAGGTCATCGCTGACGAATTGATGAAACGAAGACGAATGCGCTCCCCTGGCTCAAAAAGGCCGGTCCAGTTTTGCTCAGGGCCCCTGCCATTGATCAGCCCGGTGAAACCCTGCAGGTCCTCCACATCCGCTTTCATCATGCGCATGTCGCCCCAGGCCATACGATCCCGTATGGTGCTCATGAGCCCGTTCTCCGACGCGTCGGAGAAGAACTCACCAACAGTCTGCTGTTCGCGGTTGTAATAATCCGGCATCATTTTCAGGTTGCGCATGATCCGGTCACCTGAATGCGGGTGCTTGTCGGTCAACTGAACGACGTACTCCCGGTCGTATCGGAATGGCTCACGGCCTTCGGGCTCGATGACAATAGCTCCGTAAGCGCCGTCGGGTTCCTGAAACCCAGAGTGGCTATGGAACCAGTAAGTGCCGGCCTGCTGGATTGGAAACTCATATGTAAACGTCTCTCCCGGCTTGATGCCCGGAAAACTGATACCCGGCACACCGTCCTGATTAAAGGGAAGAATCAACCCGTGCCAATGGATGGACGTTGTCTCATCCAGATTGTTGGTCACGTTAATTTTGACTTCCTCTCCTTCTTTGAAACGCATCACCGGCCCCGGAGATGCCCCGTTGTAACCAATGCCTTCTTTTACAAAGTCGCCGGTGTCTATCTGAACCCGGTCAACCGTCAGGTCGTATTCGCCGGCCAAAACCAACGCCGGCATCAGCAAACCGAGTAATACCGCACTCAAGCGAATTTTCATGTGCTTTACTCCAAATCCAACTTCATGGAAGGCTCCCGGGCGAGACACCTGAAAGCCCAACAGATCGACGTGTTACCAGTGACCTGAGTTACTCGAAGTTAACGTCGCCATACATTCCGGCCTGGTAATGCCCCGGAACGTTGCAGGCAAACTCGATATTGCCCTTATCGGAGAACTTCCAGACCACTTCCTGGCTTTGGCCAGGTTCGAGCAGTACGCTGTTGGGGTCGTCGTGCTTCATGGAGTGGCCGTTCCCCATGTCCATTTTCATCATGTCGTGATTGAGCTTGCCGCCCTGAATCACGCCATGTTCGACCATCATCATCATTTCTTTCTGGTGGCTCTCGTGCATCTCAGGGGTGCCGATGTTGAATTCGTGGACGATATTGCCTTTGTTCTCAACAATAAATCGCACTGTCTCTCCCTGCTTTACGGAGATTGATTCCGGCTCATAGTACATGTCGTACATCTCGACCTTTATGGTTCGGCTGGCCTCCGAGATCCTGCCGGGTGAGCCGCTCGCAGCACCGTGCCCATGAGCGTTGTCATGGCCGACTGCTGCTAGGACGGGTGCCGATATGGAAAGAAATGCGGCTGCGACCATGAATTTTGATGCGCTCATTTTGTTTTCTCCTTGATTTTAGTTTGCTTGAAAAAATGAGTGGTTTTGCTAACAGAAATAAGCAAGGGATAAAGTCAGCTGCTATTATCAGGTCATTACCTGAATCCAGCCTGAAAATAGTGAATTAATTTTTTTCAGGCTGGATTCAGGCTGCTCTGCGATATTGATGGGGTATCTAAATACTGACTAAAAGGTGTAAATAATGAGGCTGCTTCTGGTGGAGGATGACCGACTATTAGCGGACGGCCTGTCGAGTCAATTGGAGAAGCTAGGCTTTAGTGTGGACATTGCGTCTACAGCCCATGATGGGATAGTGCTGGGTGAACAGGAAAGCTACCGGGCATGTATATTGGATTTGGGATTGCCTGACGGTAGCGGCCTGGACGTCTTGCGGCGCTGGCGCGGCAGCAACATCGGCTTTCCAGTATTGATCCTGACGGCACGGGGAGACTGGCAAGAAAAGGTCAACGGGCTGAAGGCCGGAGCTGACGATTATTTGACCAAGCCGTTCCAGGCCGAAGAGCTGATTGCCCGGCTGCATGCGATAATACGGCGTAGCGAAGGGCGGATGGTAGATATCGTCAAGGCTGGGTATTTCGAATTGGATCAGAGTCGCCAGACCCTTAAAGCAAACGATGGCCAAGAGCACAGCCTGACAGGCACTGAATTCCGGCTGCTCAGGTGTCTCATGGGGCGTCCCGGACACGTGTTTTCCAAGGAGCAGTTAATGGAGCAACTTTATAACCTAAACGATAATCCGAGTGAGAACGTTATCGAGGCCTACATCCGCCGGCTGAGGAAGCTAGTCGGTACAGACACGATTAAAACACGACGTGGCCAAGGATATATGTTCGATGCCCGTGACTAAAAGGCCCAGCTCGGTACGGGGGATGCTTTTACTCCTGCTATTGCCCGCAGGCGTTGCCTTGATGGCTTTGGCTTGGTTTATTCACGGCACGTTGCTGGAGCGCATGTCCCGTGAGTTTGTGGAGAGTCGATTAAAGGAAGAGGTCGCTTTTCTGGAGCATCGAATACGAGAGTCCGGGGGGGCGATCGATAGTTTAGATACCGGTGATTATTTCCAAGAAGTTTTCCATCATGCCTTCGCTATTGCCTCACCGTCACAACAGATGGTTTCCCCTGAGTCCTGGGCCCCTCTCTTAAAGCCTTTGTTCGCTTCCGATAAACAGGGGGGAGTTAACATTCATGATGCGTCCGTACCTGAAGCACCGCCATGGATTCTCGCTTATCGTCGGTCATTCATGATTGATGGAGTCATGATTGTGGTGATTGTGGCCGAAAATATGGAGTCGCTGCAACAGAGTCAAGAGACGCTGCACACTTGGACGGCGGTTGTTTCTGTCCTGCTAATGGTGCTGCTGGTTGGAAGCCTCTGGATAGGTGTTACCTTGGCCCTTCGACCTGTAGAGGCCCTTCAGAGCGCGCTGAACAGGCTTCAGTCTGGCCAGATTTCTCGAATCGACGCCACCGGACCAGATGAATTCCGTCCGCTTGTTGGTCAGCTTAACCAGCTGTTGGATTCTCTCGAGCATCGACTCAAGCGATCTCGGAATGCTCTCACCAACTTATCACATAGCGTCAAGACACCTATCGCAGCGGTACGCCAGATTCTACAAGACACTGGCCGCCCTTTAGATCAGGAGCTGCGGCAGGCAATAGTCTCGAGGCTGGACGATATCGATAAGCAACTAGAGGCAAAATTACGGCGTAGCAAATTTGCGGGCGCTCATGTAGGCCAAAGCGCTTACCCGGTTAAATTGGCACGGGACCTGCTATGGATGCTGGGTCGTCTACACTCGGAAAAATCCTTTGAGCTTGCAACAAATCTAGCAGAAGAGCGGTGCTGGCCTATAGACGAGCAAGACCTGAATGAGGTACTTGGCAACCTTCTCGATAACGCTGGAAAGTGGTCGTCTCGTTGCGTAGAGCTCCTTCTGGAGGAATGCCTAGATCAGATGATAATTGTCGTGGGTGACGATGGCCCGGGTGTGGCCGGGGAAGCTCTGAAGACGCTGGGAAAGCGGGGGTTAAGACTTGATGAGCAAGCCCCGGGTCACGGACTGGGACTGGCTATTGTGTTTGAAATCGTTCAGCGCTACGGGGGGGAGGTAAGATGCGGGCTTGGCCGGTCAGGTGGGTTAACTGTTACTGTTCAAGTTCCTTTCCCAAACCAAATTCTATCAACGAATAAATGGCACGATCGTTAATGGCAAGAATGTAATCATTGATCGAATTCTGGTTGTTGTGGTGTGACATTGGTTGGTTGAGCCGCGTATCGTAGTGCTGTGGTCTCGACCTTTTACGGGTTCGAAGAAATCGTGCCAAAAGAGAAAACTCTCCCCCCCCCCCCCTTCTGGTCTGGCTTCGCCAGTGGGGCGTAAATAGTAAGATTGCGCGAGCTTCAGCTTCGACGATGCCGGCCTGCTGGCAAGCACCGCGTTGGATGTCCTAATCCAGAGCATACATGCAATGATATCGGGGAAATAATCGAGGAAATGCTCCCTTAGCACGGCGGCGATAAGGTGCCTATCCGCTAGCTGATGTTTGGCTGTACCTTTACTTTTGATCGATATTATTGGGTCATGGATAGGCAAGGAGCGATGACCAGTGGCGTTATGCCTGGGTACCTTTGGATTTCAGACCCTACCATGCATGTGTCTGCCGCTGTGCGCGGCGCGTCTTTCTTATGCCCAGATCAGTTCATCTTCGTCCGCTATAATCCACAATTCTGGTGTAGGGCTAGGTGTAGGGTATTGAAGTAATCAACAGGAAAGTCTTTATATTCGGTCTAAACACACCTGTGCATCAGAGCCGTATCACCGGTTCAATGCGGTCGGCAACTTTCTGGTGTGCAAGCTTCCGTTCTTCAAAGTAGTCATATCTGTCATAAATACCTTCCACCCCTTTCAATTTATGGTTCAAACACCTTTCTGCCACATGCCCAGGCACACCTTCCGCAGCTGCAAGGCTGCGGAAGGTGCGCCGCAGGTCGTGAACGGTGAAGTGTTCAAGCCCTCCCATCTTGTTGGGAGGCTGTTTTTTGCGTCCTGTTTCCCGGCCAAACAGTTTGCTGATAGCTCGGTTTAGGGTATCAGGACCCATATGGGGGCGTTTGCTGGCGCGACGAGCCGGAAAAACGTAGGGGGCACCACAGGCATGGCCATGAAGGATTTCGAGCCACCGGATAGCCTGTGTGGGCAGGGGGATGGTGATGGCTGCTCCAGTCTTACTTCGCTCTTTTGACAGGTTCCAGATGCCGGCATTCAGGTCAAATTCATCCCAGCGAGCTTCACACAGTTCGCTTTTTCTCACGCCGAGTACAAGAAACAAGCAGCATGCCAGGTGGTTATCTCTGCCAAAACTGTTGATGTTCTCCTTGAAGACCTGAAAAGCATGCGTTAGCTCTTCCAGGGAAAGGCTTCGTTCGCGGCTGCGCTCTTCTCCGCCGGCGTCACTTGGTGAAAAAGGTGAGGCGGGGTTGGTTTGTAGCAGATCCAGTTTAATGCCATGGCGAAACAGCTGTTTCATGTACATGAGGGTGTCATTGGCAATCGTGGGTCTGTCACTGCTTTGAACCTTTTGCAGTACGGCTCGTATGTCCCTGGGGGAAACGTCGCCTATGGTATATTTGCCGATGACAGGGGCGATCTCTTTCCTAAAGATTCGTTTGGGAATATTCGGATGTTTCAGACGCTTTGAAAGGTCGCTGTCGTACCAGTCTTGGAACAACTCTGAAACGGTGTTGAGCTCCGGCAGCGCCAGTTTGGCCTTTTCTTGGATAGGATCTGAGCCTTGGCGGAGGCCTTGCTTGGCCATGACCGCATCCTCTCTGGCTTGGGCCAGTGTCATCTGCGGATATTGCCCCAGAGTGACCTCGCGTCGTTTGCCCTGGTTGCTGTAGCGCAGCATCCAGTAGGGAGAGCCGGATGGCCGGACACAGAAATACAGGCCACCTCCATCAGCGTGTTTCTTGGGGGGCTGGTTAAGCAGCGACTTGATCTGCATGGCTGTCAGTTTACTCATCCCTATCCTCTGCTCTTGCCGTCACGAAATGGCTGCCCACCGCTTTTGAATTATGGATTGCAGCTGTGTGGCGCGGCTTATGGGCCTTTCAGTGAGAAGCGGTTATTGCTGCCCACCATTTGGTGTCGAGAATAGGGGGTGGTGGGCAGAAAGTCACGTTTTGCCCACCATTTTGCCCACCAGGATGGTCTGGATTCTGGCGGGTTCTGATGGATCGCTATGGACGAAGTTGTCAGTTAATTTCTTTTAAAACAATGAATTGAGGATAGGTGTGGATCTCTGTGGATTCTATTCGATATTCTGAATCTGCTCCCTCATCTGCTCAATCAATACCTTTAATTCCACCGCTGCCGCTGTGGTTTCGCTGTCTACGGATTTGCTGCCCAGGGTATTGGCTTCGCGGTTGAGTTCCTGCATCAGGAAGTCGAGCCGACGGCCGATGTGGCCGCCTTCTTTGAGGATGCGGCGCACTTCGGTGACATGGGTGAGCAGGCGGTCGAGTTCTTCGTCCACGTCCATTTTCTGCGCAAGCAATACCAGTTCCTGTTCCAGGCGGTCCGGGTCTGGGGATTCGATCACGTCCTGGATGCGGCTGCGCAGTCGTTCGCGTTGGGCTTCCTTGATACGCGGGACGGCGTCTTTGACGATTTCTACTTGGGTGATGATGCCATCCAGACGGTCTTCAATCAGTTTGCCCAGTTGCTCGCCTTCGCGGCGGCGAGTATCGATCAGTGCTTGCAGGGCTTCATCCAACAGGGTCAGGGATTCGCGTTGCAGCAGCTCCACATCCAGTTGTCGGGTGCCGAGGACGCCGGGGTAGCGGAGGATTTCCATGGGGTTGACCTGACCGGAGTGCTGGACCAGGTCGCCGACCCGGCGAGAGATGTCCGACAGTTGCTTCACTAGAGGCTCATTGAGTTCCAGGGCGGCGTCGCTGTCGTCCTGCTGGTAGCGCAGGGTGATTTCAACCTTGCCCCGGGCCAGAGCCTTGCGGCAGCGTTCGCGTGCAGCATTTTCCAGCGAGCGAAGGGCGTCGGGCAGGCGGGGGCTGATTTCAAGGTAACGATGGTTCACGGCTTTGATTTCCCAGACCAGGCCATAGCCTTCAAGCGGGCGGTCGGCGCGAGCAAAAGCGGTCATGCTGCAAATCATGGTGAACCTCTGTGTTGTCAGTGGGGTGAAGCTTGCGATGACAGCCCTGTGGGCGCTTGGCTGCAAGCTCCTGCTGTAAAGGCTTCCCAGTCTAATCAAGACGGCTTTGGGTGCAAGGAAGGCATAGGCGCCGGTGTTTGCTACAATGGCGGCCCTTTCGTTTTCACTATTTCAGGAGATTCCATGCGCCCATCCGGCCGAGCCCCCAACCAATTGCGTGAACTGAGCTTTACCCGCAACTACACCGTTCATGCCGAGGGCAGCGTATTGGTGGCGTTCGGGAACACCAAGGTGCTGTGTACGGCGTCTGTGGAAGACGGCGTGCCGCGCTTCCTCAAGGGCAAGGGCCAGGGCTGGCTCACCGCGGAATACAGCATGCTGCCCCGTTCCACCCACACCCGTTCTGGCCGCGAAGCCACCCGTGGCAAGCAGGGTGGTCGTACTCTGGAGATTCAGCGTTTGATTGGCCGCTCCCTGCGGGCAGCGGTGGACATGAAGGCGCTGGGTGAGCGCACTATTTATCTGGATTGCGATGTACTGCAGGCCGATGGCGGCACGCGCACGGCATCCATTTCCGGGGCCTGCGTGGCGCTGGTGGATGCGTTTACCCACTTGCTGGAAACCAAGAAGATCAAAAATGATCCGCTCACCGGGCTGGTGGGCGCGGTGTCCGTGGGCATGTACAAGGATACCCCGGTGCTGGATCTGGATTATGCGGAAGATTCCAATGCGGGCACCGACATGAACGTGGTGATGACCCAGCAGGGTGGCTTTATCGAGATTCAGGGCTCTGCAGAGGGCGCGCCGTTTACCCGCGAGCAGTCCGATAATCTGTTGGGCCTGGCAGAGAATGGCATTGGTGAGATCATCAAGGCGCAACAGGTCGCGCTGGGCTGGTAAAGCACGAGGTATAAAGGTGGGCCGTGCCGTGAAGGCGGCACGGCGTTCCGCTGATGTGAAAGACGGAGTAGCCACAGGCTTAACTATGAAGAACTATAAAAAGCATTTTTTGCGTTTCGCGGAAGAGCGTAAGGCGCTGAAGTTCGGCGAATTTACCCTGAAATCCGGCCGTAATAGCCCGTATTTCTTTAATGCGGGAACCTTCAATACCGGTGAGGCCCTGGCCCGGCTAGGGCGCTATTATGCGGATGCGATCATGGCATCCGGGCTGGAATTCGATATGTTATTCGGGCCGGCCTATAAAGGCATCCCGCTGGTGGCGGCGGTGTCCGTGGCATTGGCCGAGCACCATGGTCGGGATTACCCTTGGGCGTTCAACCGCAAGGAAGCCAAGATTCATGGCGAAGGCGGTTGGCTGGTGGGCGCGCCATTGCAGGGCCGAGTATTGGTGATAGATGATGTGATAACGGCTGGGACAGCGATTCGCGAAGTGGCGACGCTGTTCGAGAAGACCGACGCGACCATGGCGGGGGTGATGGTGGCGCTGGATCGGCAGGAATGCGCTAAAGAGCCTTCTGAGGCGGGCAAGGGCCTGTCGGCGATTCAGGAAGTGGAAAAAGCATTGGGGGTGCCAGTGGGATGTATCGTCACTATGAGCGATATTATCGATTGGCTGGAACAGCAACCGGACAGCCAGACCATGGCCGCGCCTATGCGTGAATACCGGGAGCGTTATGGAGTGCAATAATAATGAGAATCGTCGTCCTGTTGATGGCGTTCATTTTGGTTTCGCCGTTACTGTCTTCGTCCGTGTGGGCGCGTTCCGGTCAGCGTGCCAATGAGCGGATGCCGGATGGAGCCTACTTTCGACATGAAACCACGGATGGTGTGGTACACCTGAACCGAACCCTGACCATGGATGCCATCCGCAACGGTTATCAGTTGTTGGATCAGTACGGCCGGGTGCTGGAGGACGTGGAGGGGGTAGCGCTGAATGATGCCCAGGCCAAGGCCCAGCGGATGCAGCAGGCTCGTCAGGCCCGGGAAGATCGCGATATGTTGCGGTTATATGCCGGCCCGGAAGATGCGGTGCGGGCGCGCGATCGAAGGGTCGAAGCACTGGAGCTGAGCATCAACTACGAGGAAAACAATCTGGCTCAGTTGCAGATGAAGCTGGATGACGAAATCGCTACGGCGGCGCGCAACGAAAGAACCGGTCGGGACGTGCCGGAGGTGGTGAAAGAGGCCATTGATCGTTTGCAGCGTCAGATCAAGGCGGCGGAACAAAAACTGTTGGATTTCGACAAGGAAATCGATCAGGCCAATCAGCAATACGCTCCGATCATTGAGCGTTTGAAAACGATAGATACAGAGCAAAATGAAGGCGGTTGATGCTGCCTTGGAAGTGAACGGCTAAACAGCCACAGGAAACGGCTGATTATAATCATGGAACGCGATGCGGGTATCGCGAAGGCGCCAGGCCATACCGCGTTATTCGCGATACCCGCATCGCGTTCCTCCAGTCGCAAAAGGAATTTTAGCGGTTTGTTAGCGAAACAGCATGGGTTGTAGCAGCGCCCATTGGGCCGGCCAGTCCTGGCTTGGCTTAATCTTGAAGCCAGAACGAACGAATTGCGCAATACGCCCTTCGGCCACGGCCAGCAGTAGGTTGGCGGTGATGGTCGGGCTAGCCTGCGTGCGTAACCCTTCTTTCAACTCTGCCTCACGTAGCACTTGTTTCACCTGGCTTTCGACTCGGTCGTAGAACTGTTGGATGCGCTGGTGCAGGCGAGCGTTTTCACCGGTCAGGGCATCGCCGGTGAGCAGCCGGGTAATGCCAGGGTTACGCTCGGTGAACGCCAGCAGCAGGGTGAGAATTTGTTCCACCTGATCGCTGGCCTTGCCGTCTTCCATGATGCGGTTAATACGCGAAAAAATGGCTTCTTCGATAAAGCTGATCAGTCCCTCGAACATCTTCGCTTTGCTGGGAAAATGTCGGTACAACGCCGCCTCGGAGACGCCCACTTCCCGCGCAAGCCCGGCGGTGGTGATGCGTCCTCCAGGTACGGCTTCAAGCATATGGGCGAGCGACTGCAGAATCTGCTCTTTACGAGACGGTTTTTTATCGGTCATGAAGTATCGTTCCCAGTTCTAAGCAACAAGCTTCTGTCTGCAACGCGAGTGTGGCCCAGAGGTATATCACAGGCAAACACCGCGCCCAACGTTCCCGGGCTTGTTACTGCGGTTTTGTTTTTGGCTGTTGTAGCGTTTCGCGGCCACCCCCTTTGCCGCGTTTGATTGCAAGTGAAAAGTTTAAAGTTGAAACGCGCGTTGAGTCTGTCGGTTTTCAGGGCGCAGCGCGGTCACAGGGTAAGGGCGCGGGCTTCTGCCGATAAAAACCAAAAACGTTTGGCGTGCTTTTCAACTTTGAACGTTCATCTTTCAACTAGTCTTTGCTGATCAGGGTGCCGATTCCCTTGTCTGTGAGGATTTCTAACAGCACGGCGTGGGACACCCGGCCATCGATGATGTGGGCAGTGTGCACGCCGTTTTGCACCGCTTCCAGGGCGCAGCCTATCTTGGGCAGCATGCCGCCGAAGATAGTGCCGTCCTTGATCAGGCTGTTGACTCTTTCGGTGGTGAGCCCGGTGAGGATCTGGCCTTGTTTGTCTTTCAGGCCGGGCACATTGGTGAGCAGAATCAATTTTTCTGCACGCAGGACTTCCGCTACTTTGCCGGCCACCAGATCAGCGTTGATATTGTAGCTGGTGCCGTCGTCGTCCACGCCGATGGGGGCGATCACCGGAATAAAATCGCTGCCGGCCAGCAGGTCGATGATGCGGGTGTCGATACCCTGCACTTCGCCAACGTGGCCGATGTCGATGATCTCTGAGGCTTGTAATGCCGGGCTATCCGCATCGCTTGCTTTGAGAACCATCTTGCGAGCCTTGATCAGCCGTCCGTCTTTGCCGGTGAGGCCGATGGCCTGACCGCCGTTATGCTGGATCAGGTTAACAATATCTTTGTTGACCAGCCCGCCGAGCACCATCTGTACCACGTCCATGGTTTCCCGGTCGGTGACAC
>Ga0115549_1001488_pt1 | contig 14057 bp, 19 predicted proteins | sample COGITO_mtgs_1004_2_FD_87176 | JGI IMG/M metagenome (GOLD analysis project Ga0115549, IMG submission 87176) | Pelagic marine microbial communities from North Sea - COGITO_mtgs_100430 | ecosystem: Environmental > Aquatic > Marine > Epipelagic | place: Germany:Helgoland, sampling site Kabeltonne...
AATGGCAAGCAATTCGCACTCAAAGCAGTCGGCGGCCACGTTGCCGGCCACATGGATGGCAAGGGCAAGGGCCTATTAGAAAATCCAAACACCTGGCACGTACTGGAATTTAAAACGCACAGCGCTAAGTCGTTTAGAGAAGTACAAAAGAAAGGCGTGCTAGAAGCTAAGTTTCAGCACTTCGCACAAATGCAGCTCTACATGAAATGGTCAAAAATGACTCACGCATTTTACCTAGCAGTCAATAAAGATACTGATGAGCTTTACTCTGAATCAATTGCATACGATCAGCACGCAGCAGAGCGTCTCGAAGACAAAGCCAAGCGTATCGTCACCAGTCAAAACCCGCCAGAGCGGCCTTATGACAAGCGTGACTTCTATCTGTGCAAATGGTGCTCTGCTCAGTCTTTATGCTGGGGCAGCACAGACCAAGCTAGCCCTGCAATCCCGGTGCCAAGTCTATCATGTCGCCAATGCCTACACGCCACCCCCGAGTTAGACGGCAAAGCACGCTGGTCATGCGCTAAAAAACAAACTGATCGCAGCTTTGCCGAACAAGCAAAGCCGTGCGCAGATATGCTCATAATACCCGCGCTGGTAAAATGGGCAACAGCCATCGATGTCATCGAAAACGCGCTAGGGAATAATGCCATCGTATTTGAAAACGATGACGGGAGCACATGGATGCACGGCCAAAACCCTGAGCATAATCAATTCAGTGCGCACGACCTGAGCACTCTTCCACGCGGCTTGATCGGTTCCACCCGAACTGCCGCAAACAAAGCAATCCTCGATGCCGAAACGCGACCGGCATTCGGATGAACAAGCTACGTGAAACCATCGTTATCACTCTAGTTGCTTTCATCTACGCCACACTGGCAGCTTTCATCGCCTTTAACTTTTTCAGTTAAAAGCGCTTCAACCTAACAAATACAAAACTATGATTAATCTACAATCAATCACACGCGGAGCGCAGATAAAAGCCCCGCGCATCGTGCTGCTCGGCGTCGAGAAAATCGGCAAGAGCACCTTCGCAGCCGGCGCTGATAAGCCGATCGTCCTGCCGATCCGTCAAGAAGAGGGTGTCGATGCCCTGGACATCGCCAAATTTCCCACCTTGCAGTCATTCGCAGAAGTGCGTGACGCACTCAGCTCACTCGCCAATGAAAAACACGACTACAAAACTGTGATCATTGATTCCGCCAGCGCACTTGAGCCATTAATCTTTTCAGATGTCTGCGAATCAGAAAAGGCCGCCAGCATCGAAAAAGTCGGCGGCGGCTATGGCAAAGGTTACACCGAGGCGCTGTCCCGGTGGCGCGAATTAATGCAGGCGCTAGACTTCCTGCGAGAATCTAAAAACATGGCCAGCGTTATTATCGGCCACGTCAAAGTTAAGAAGTTTGATGACCCTTTGAACGAGTCATACGACCAGTTCCAATTTGACGTAAACGACAAAGCATCAGCCACACTATTTCGCTGGGCTGACTTCATTGGCTTCGCTAACACCAAAACCTTTGTGAAAAAAGAGCAGGCTGGATTCGGCGCTGAGAAAGGCCGAGCCATCGATGCGAGTGGCGGCCAGCGCTTCTTATTTTGCCAGAAAAGTCCCGCGTTCCCTGCCGGTGGCCGCGGGCCGTATGGCAAACTGCCTGACGATATCCCACTCAACTGGAGTGATTTTAAAGAAGCAGTAATCTCTGCAAGTAAATAACCAACAACCAATAATAACATGAGCATATTCGGATCAAAAGGCTTTGATGCCTCCAATAATACAGTCAGTAACACTGACTTTTCACCACTCACGCCAGGCATGTATGATGTCATCATCAGTGATGCCGACGTGAGAGTTACCAAGGCTGGTAACGGTCAATACCTCTCCATCCAATTCACTGTCACCAGTGAAGTAGGACGCGAACGACGTCTCTGGACAAACCTAAATCTAGTCAACCCTAACCCGGTTGCCGTCGAGATCGCGCAAGAAGAATTACAGAAAATCTGTAATGCTATTGGCTACAAAGGACGTTTGCAGAGCGACGAAGATATCCAGCATTTGCTGAATAAAGCACTCGCAGTCAAAGTAGTTGTAGATGGCGAGCGCAACAACGTGAAAGGCTATGCTGCGATTGCAGCAGCCAACAAAAAAAACGCCGCAACTGCTGTTTCAGCCGCTGCCAGCGATGCTGAAGACGAAGACGAAATGCCTTGGGGTTAAACACTACTCCTACCCAAAAATGACTGAAAGTCCGACCCTTCCAGTTCTAGCCTCCAGCTTAATTTACTAATGATAACTGACGAAGAAATTTTAATAGAATACAAGAAGGCCTACAATGCAGAGTATCGCCTAAAAATAGCGGCTCAAAAACGCGCATACTACAAAGCCAGTGCAATTGTAGTAGCAAAACGAATAGAAGCGTGGCGCTCAAAACACGCAAACGCTTCTAAGAAGATTCAAGACGAATCTTTTTTGTCCTACCTACAATGCTCTATCTAACTCTATTGCTTTTCGCAGTTCTGGTAATTTACGCCCATCTTCGTGCGCGCAAAAAAGCACGCAACTGGCAAGCAGTCGAAGGCTTTGGCCGTAATTCAGAAGGCCATCATGTATGGCTGAAGTAAAAATAATACTGCTCAAATGCTAACTCCAAGACCCTATCAACAAGAAGCGCTTCAAGCGCTAGACAGCCATCTACGCTCGGGAAAGAAAACTTCCCCCTGCGTAGCTATTCCTACCGGCGGTGGCAAAAGCTTGTTAATCGCACTCGCGATCACCAACTGGCAAAAGAAACACCCAGGACTTCGAGTGTGTATATTGCAGCACCGAAAAGAATTGGTGCAGCAGAACTCAGATGAATTGATTAGCATCAATCCTAACTGCAACGTAGGAATCTACGCAGCAGCTCTAAAACGCAGAGATACTGAGCACGCTATAATCTATGCCAGTATTGATAGCATCTACAACAAGTCGGGCGTACTAGAACCTTTCGACGTAATCATCGTAGATGAAGCACATCGAATACCACTGAAAGGTGAAGGTAAGTATCGTAAGTTCATTGAAGGATGCAGACGCTTTAACACTAAACTAGTGTTAATTGGTTTCACTGCCACACCATATCGGATGGAAGGTCCGATATGCCATAGAAACCATTTACTCCAGGAGCTAGTTTACAATGCCAGCGTAACTGAATTGATAACAGATGGATACCTTTGCAAGCTACGCACTAAATGCAGTGAGAATCAACCAGACCTAACTGGAGTACGTAGCTCAAATGGAGATTATGTGACTAAAGCACTATCTGAACAACTAGATAAAGAAGAAGTCGTCAGCATAGCTGTCAAAGAACTGGTGACATTGATAGATGCAGAACAACGTAAAAGTGTAGTCGTGTTCGCAATAGACATTGCACACTGCCAACACATTAGTGATGAGCTACGTAAGTATGGAATAACTGCTCCTTACGTAACAGCAAGAACTCCAGCCGGTGAACGTGAAAAGATAGCCAACAACTTCATCAGAGGAAGACACCGAGTATTAGTAAATGTAAACGTCTATACTGAAGGCTTTAATGCTAAAGCAGTTGATTGTGTCGCATTGTTGAGACCTACGCTCTCAAAAGGACTCTACGTACAGATGGTAGGACGTGGACTCAGAACACACGCTAACAAGACAGACTGCTTAGTGTTAGACTTCTCCCGCTGCATAAAAGAACACGGACCGATTGATGCAACTGATAATAGGGAAGTGAAGATGAAGAAGTGTGAAGTATGCAGTGACGTATTCAGCTACATCATAGGTTGCTGTCCCAACTGTGGTTGGGAGATACCACCCCTGGAGAAGAAGCAGGTAGATGAACAAATAGAACGTACCCGGAGACTACATGAAGTTGAAGCAGCAGAACATGACATTCTAAGCACTCCTAAGTGGTTAAAAGTACATGGAGTTAGATGTCACCTGAGACAGCAACATGGCAAACCCGATGCTCTCAGGATTCAGTTTAGGAGTGGTCAGAGGAGTGCTTCCGCACTGATGCACTTAGACAGTTCAGGCAATCAAGGTAACGCCGCTAAACTCTTTTGGAATAGGTTACAGATTGGAACGATGCCAACGGTAGAAGATGCACTCCAGGACATGTTCCTAGCAGATAGAATAGCAGAGAGAGTCAAACGACTACTAGTACTCGATTCAGGTACACGCTTAGAAATTAGAGACTACGAGATAAACACTTTTAACTAATAACACACAGACAACACCATTATGAACCCATCAACCAGACAGGACTACTTAGAACAGATCATGGACTTAGAAGGAGAGAACGCTGACCTCATACGTAAATTAGAAAGAAAGGAGTGCATGATAGAAGACATCACTAACTTATTGGTAGAGGAGGAAGATGCAGACTAATATAAAACTAATTGGTCTCATAGGACCAAAAGGGGTAGGGAAGACCACCTTTGCACATGAACTAGGAGTAAACTTTCACCACAGTGTCGATACAGTGATATTAAGTTTTGCTGACCCATTGATAGCTATGGCTATAGCAATGGGCATCTATTCTGAAGCAGTGAGAGATAAAACACTGAGGACACAGACCATTAGTAAGCTTGGAAAGACACCAGAGGAGATACTGAAAACACTTGATTCAGAATGGGGCAGAAAGCTGGTGCATGAAGATATATGGTTATGGGCAATGCAACAGCAACTAGACCTTCATGACAAAGATGACGAAGATACCTTAGTAATCATTGATGACTGTGAGTTAGAAGAAGAAGCACAGTGGATACTCGATAAAGGAGGAGTGGTATTTGCTCTGAGTAGAGAAGGATACCCCGGAGACACTGACAATGATACTGAGAAACAGTACTCTAAACAAGTTCAGGCACTGGTCTATCAGGCACAGATAGATACTCAGGGATTACCACGCACCATCAAAGAAACCATTCACATTATTAACCACAAACTAGATACAACATGTTAAATGATGCACTACAATATGCCACAAAAGGATGGTATGTATTCCCCCTGAGACCAGGAAGTAAAGCTCCACTGGTTGCTGGTGGATTCAAGCAAGCAACAGTGGATAGCACACAGATCACTAGTTGGTGGACTGCTAATCCCACGGCTAACATTGGAATAGCTTTGGATACGTCAGGGTTATGCGTAGTAGATGTAGACACACACGGAGATATCAATGGCTTTGAGAGTCTCCCATTGCTAGGTGACTTACCTGACACGGCTATTGCACGTACCCCAAGTGGAGGTGCTCATTATGTGTTCCAGAATGAAGGCACTCCACCACCTAGAAAGATAGGGTTAGTGACAGGAATTGATCTCCTGGCTAATGGATACATTGTAGCTGCTCCCAGCGTGATAGATGGACTCCCTTACTACTGGGAGTCAGAAACATTGGATTGCTTACCAGAACAGGTCAGACAGATGGCTGCTCCTAAGGTGAAGAAACAGCAGATCACCTCAGATAATCACCATCAGATACGACACAGAGCTAGTTTGTGGCTTGAGAAGTGTGACGCTGCACATGAGGGACAAGCAGGTCATAGTAAGTTGTTATGGGCAGCTCAGGGACTAGTAAATGGGTTCATGCTCTCCAGAGCAGATTCCCTTAGTTTACTTTGGTCTAACTATAATCCCCGCTGCGTACCTAGTTGGAATACTGCTGACCCCATTCAAGTCAGAGAGTTTGAGCGTAAGGTATCAGAAGCAGAAGCTGCTCCAGTTAAAAGCAGAGGGTGGTTGATTCAAGATGATGGTTATAGGACGGACAGAACCACCCGGAAGACTGACAACTTTGCTACTCCAGAGCAGATAGCGGAGTTATCAGTGGCTTATGACAATATAGTGACACTTGAAGAACCATCTTGGAAACCTTCTGGACTGGTGGGTGACATCATGCAGTACATCCTTGATACTGCTCAGATACCACAACCTAAATACTCGATAGCAGCATCACTTGCAGTAGTAGGGACACTATTAGGGCAGAAGGTTAAGTCAGGTTGGAAGAATGGACGGACAAACCTTTATTGCATGGCAGTTGGTGGCACATCCACGGGTAAAGATCACCCCATTAGTATGGCTGAACGGATACTAGAACAGTCAGGTGCAGGTGAACTCATTGGTGGCACAGATGTCACCAGTGATTCAGCCATTGAGAAGAGAATTAGTGATCATCCAGTTACATTTTACCCTTGGGACGAAGCTGGACACACATTAGGAGGATTTGGCAGTCAGGTAGATAACCATCGTGCAACAGTAGTACCAACACTGATGAAGCTATGGTCAGCAGGGAATAAGACATACAGAGGGAAGGATAGAGCTGGGAGGGATAACAGCTCGTTCTCCATCAAACACCCCTGCTTGACGATATATGGGACTGGCTCCACTGATAAGATCGCAAGTAGCTTGAGAAAAGATCAGCTCCAAGATGGGTGGTTACCTCGTTGCTTATACTTCATTAGTAGTGATCTTGGCACCTTATCAGACACCCTTGATACTGGTCACATTATACCGGCTCTAATCCTTGATAAGTGTCAGGGATTTGCTCAGTTTGTTAATCCCGCTGCGACAGCAGTTAGTGTCTTCTCAGCGCAAGCAGTCGATCAGGATTGGACGATCACTGTCCCTATTGATACAGATGCAAAGAATGCACTAAAGCAGTTCTTTATCGAAGCTAGGGACATACAACAGCTTGGGAAGTTAGACAACTGTGAGCTATGGGGCAAAGCAGCAGAGCAAGCAGATCGTATTGCTTTGATCGTCGCTTGCGGAACTTTCCATGATTTGCGTGACGCTAAGATCACACTGAAAGAAGTACAGTGGGCTATTGCAGTGGTTAGATACTGCATTCAGTCATTTTCAGACCTTATCAGCGATAAGGTGGTGGAGAATGACTTTGAACGTAACTTGAAGATGGTACTAGAAAAGATTAAGCGTGCTGGACGGAGAGGTATCACCAAACATGAACTTACCAGAGCGACACGGGCCATTAAAAGTTTCGAGCGGATTGATATACTCAAGACGCTCGAAGAAGGACACGACATCATCATTGATCAGCAGGATAAAAAGACTCGTCCTGCCACAGTTTACATCTTTAAGCCTGGTTAACTCGATACACACCTTGAGACGGACATACCTCAGAATACACCCCCTTTGACACGAACATACCTCAGAATACACACCCTTTGACACGGACATACCTCAGAATAGACCCCTTTGACACGGACATACCTCAGATATACGCCCCTTTTGACCCGGACATACCTCAGAATACACCCCTTTGACCCCGACATACCTCAGATATTGACCCCTTTGACCCCGACATACCTCAGATATTGACCCCTTTGACCCCCTTTAACACCGACCTAACTCAGATATACGCCCCTTTGACACCAAAATACCTGAGATATACGCCCCTTTGACACCGACCTAACTCAGATATTGACCCCCTTTTGACCCCTTTGACACCGACCTACCTCAAATATACGCCCCTTTGACACGGACATACCTCAGAATAGACCCCTTTGACACGGACATACCTCAGAATAGACCCCTTTGACACCGAAATACCTCAGAAATACACACCCTTGAGACGGACATACCTCAGATATTAACCCCTTTGACCCGGACATACCTCAGAATACACACCCTTGAGGCGGATCTACCTGAGAAATACACACCTTTTGACACCGAAATACCTCAGAAATACACACCCTTGGGGCGGACATACCTCAGAAATACACACCCTGGGACAAACATACCCGATATACAGACCAAAGATACAGACCAGATACCGACCAATATAGACCTTTGATTGGTCGATATCTCCCCAAATAACATAGATACCGACCAATATAGACCATGGGGAATGGTCTATATCTTGGTCTATATCTTTTTAGCTCATCTATGATATATCCTATATATAAACAATATATATATAAATACGTGTATAAAAACAGACAGGGGACTCACACGACAGTTTTAAACATATATCAGATGTCGGATGCTATAAGTCTTGGTCGCTTTCTGCTCCATTTACTTCAGATATTCCCGTTGACTGAATTGCAGAATCATCCTTTTATAATTAGTCATGCAAGAGCAGGATAAGTCAGACAATTATAGGGCAGTTGAGTGTCCCATGAATAGCGAATCCATTACCCTGGTACTGCCATTGCCACACAACTGTTTATCTCCAAATGCTCGGATACATTGGACCGTGAAGGCTGGCGTTACTAAGAAAGCTCGAAGACTTGCTCGACAAGCAGTGGAGGCGGAGGATATCTGCACTAAACCATGGCAGAAGGTTAAAGCGCAGGAGACTTTCTTCTATAATGTGTGCCGAAATAGGGATGAGAGAAATGCCGTAGCTATGTTAAAAGCTTACTATGATGGCGTGGTGGATGCTGGATTGATCGAGGATGACAATTACCAGATCCTTACACATGGCCAGCCGACCTTTGAAATTGATAGGAATGACCCTCGCGTGGAGATCACCATCTCTAAATTAGACAGTAATACGGATGACAATACCCATACAAACCCCTAATAATATGTTAAAACACAGTGATACGCAATTGCTTAGCCCCAAGGAATTAGCATGGCGCCTTAATCGACACCCTAATTACGTTTACCTGATGAAGAAGGCTGGGTTCAAGATGCCGGGATATCGAGCAACAGTTGAAGACTCCTTAGCTTGGTTAGATGCTAATCCCGAATGGAGACGGACTTTGGACAACTAGTAGATCAATATCGAAGTGGGGGTTGATTCGGGCAATACCTTAGACACTAGCCCTGCACTCGCTCCGCTCGTTTGGTCAACCGCTTCGCTCCACCGTCCTGGCTATAGCTGTCATGCGATCAGCAAAAGCAGATCCCCCGCCAGCAGCGCCCGGCCGGTTCCGCTTCGCTCTCCAAAGCGCAAGCACCTGCACGTCACCCGCTGCACGGTACTGTCCCGGCGTGCTTCACTTACGCTTCCGCCGATTCCCGCCAGTCAACGTCTTAGCTCGTTCCTCGCACGCCGTTTCCTTCTGGTCAACGGCTACGCCCGTTCATTCGCTTGGACAGTACCGATCAGCTACAGATGGTTGCAATTAGACATCTCGCCTGACCATGAGACACCCCCGTGTCCTGCGCAGACCATGCTTATAGTCGCTTGATGCTCCTGCGCATGGACTGCTACGGACACTCTACATTGAGATCCTGCTGCTATCTCCGCTGAACACCCTATCAGTCGCCTATGCTCCTGCGGCTGTTCAGCTCTGCAATGAGACAATTCCTCCGTGTCCCTCGCAGACTATCCTGATGGTCGCTTGATGCTCCCGAGGATAGACTGCTGGGACACTCTGCAATGAGACAATTCCTCCGTGTCTTGCGCAGACTATCCTGATGGTCGCTTAATGCTCCCTCGGATACACTGCTCCAGCACTCTGCAATGGAACTACTCCGCGTCTTGCGCAGACTATCCTGATGGTCGCTTGATGCTCTCTCGGATGGCCTGCTGAGGACACTCTGCAATGCTCCAACGCGCTCCAGATCCGATCTTTGCGCACTATATCGCATTATGTCCAATGCTGCTTCGTATTCCTCGCAGACGTTTCACTTATTGTACATAATAGACATAGTGTCGCTGCATATCCCCAGAGCGCTACCCATTGCGCCGCCACGCCCGGCGCTACCAATCCGTCGCTACCAATCCATCGCAACCAATCCGTCGCAACGCTCCTGCACTCCCTGCGGTCGTCTCGCTGCGCTCGGGAGCTATGGTCTGTTCCCCCGCCCCCGCCCGAGCGGGTCTACAATTGGTAGATCCCCGTATCGCAGTACCTGCGCTGACCGCTCTAGGTCGTTCCTCCCATCGCCGTTTCCGTTCCTGCCAGGCGCCCCCCTTTTTGAGTAGGGGGGCTACCCCCAGCCGCCTGCGCGGTTGGCCCCGCGCTGTCGCCCGCTCCGCGTTGCCCGGACGGGCATACTCCATCGTAAAGAGTGTCTCGCAGCTGCGCTGCCAATAAAAAACAACCTACTCGCAAGCTCGCCTGTTCCGTGCGCCTAGCCCGCACGGGCCGCGCACTGCTGCAACAGTTGCAATGCAGCTACGACCTCCGGTCTAGATGCTACGACCTCCCGGTCTAATTGCTACGACCTTCGGTCTAGATGCTACGACCTGTCGGTCTAATTGCTACGACCTGTCGGTCTAGATGCTACGACCTGTCGGTCTAGTTGCTGCGACAATCAACAACAAAGACCTTCGGTCTCTTTCGGTCCCTGTCCAATTCGACTCAACCATTGCTGCTACGACCTACCGGTCTAGATGCTACGACCTCCCGGTCTAATTGCTACGACCTGTCGGTCTAGTTGCTACGACCTTCGGTCTAGATGCTACGACCTGTCGGTCTATGTATCCTCTGGATCACCAAATGCATCACGCAACCAATGCGGCTACGACCTCCGGTCTAGTTGCTACGACCTGTCGGTCTAGATGCTTAGGCAATCAACAACAAAGACCTTCGGTCTCTTTCGGGGCAGGTCAAAATCAGCTCAACCAATACAATGCCCAGGCTATGCGGCTACGACCTTCGGTCTAGATGCTACGACCTGTCGGTCTATGTGCCTATCGGCACAACCAATACAATACTGCCGCACAACCAATGCAACACTGCCGCACAACAACAAGGACGTTCGGTCTCTTTCGGACAATGTCCAATATGACTCAATCACTACTACCTATTTCCTTATACCTATACTAAGCTATTACATACCCTTCAACTGTACTATTCCGTCGTATTCGGCAGGGGAGAAGTATCTCCCCCCAACGAGCCGTCGTTCCTAGTCTCTTATGCCCCCTCTCTGCGGGGAAACCCCGCAACGCCCCGATAGCCTTCATTCTTAGGATTGGCTTATATGGGAAAAACTTTCACTGAGCTTATGCCGCTAGAGCCGCGACTGGCTGTCAAAAATCTGGGATTTTGACCCTTCTGGCTGCGAAGATCCGCCGCACCGGTGGCACTTGTTCCACGTAGAACAAACGCCGCAAAAATGAGGCAAATTAAGTGCATTATTTACACTTAAAAGTGTACCCACCGCTTGCGAATGTGCGCTTATAAGTGTAGGTTATTAGTAGGCCGAGGAACCGCCCCGACCATCTAAACCAAACCACTAAAAAAATGACAGTCCTCAAATACTCACTCACCGACTGGTTAATCACCATCGAAGAAGGTTATGAAGAAAACACTTATGACGTGTTCCTAGAAAAAGACGCTTTTAGCTGCTCACTCGCTTGCGCTGAAAATGAAGGCGTCGCACATACCGGCGACGGATCGCATGAAATCGAGATCCCTTGGCAAGTGGTCGAAATGGCCAGCAACCTAGAAGAACAAGCATACGAATTACTTCCCACAATACTCAACCCACACAGCTAAACATATGAAAACAATACTTCAACCCTGCGAACTTATCGCAACTCCCGAATCTATGGAAGACTTGCAAGAATACCTAGCACGCTTTTCCGGCAGTGAGGCAGTGGTCGCTCAGACCTGCGCCTTTATGGCTTGGAACTTGGCTTGCGAACTCACCAAAGACAACAACCCCAGCACCTAACCCCCCAGAAAATGGAAGACATCAAATCAATACTAATTCGCCGCGATGGCCTCAGCGACAGCGAAGCCGACAACCTAATCGCAGCAGCACAAGAGGAATTCGACTTTCTAATTGCCCGCGGATGCGTGATCGAAGCCGAGCATATCTGTCAAACATGGTTCGGACTAGAGCCGGACTATCTCGTTCAAATGTTTTAACCCCCCACCCACTAATAAAATGAATATCGAATTACTACCACAAGCAGCACACACGCCCCGCGTTTACGTAGGGACATATAGAAAATACAATAATGGCAATCTAGAAGGCGACTGGCTCGACCTTGAAGACTTCCAAACAGCCGCCGACTTTTGGCAACGCTGCAAAGCAATCCACTCCGACGAAGTAGATCCAGAAATCATGATTCAAGATCACGAATACTGCCGCGAATGGGTGTACCGCGAAACCGTTGACGACCGAGTATTTGACTGGTTGCAACTAGACGAAGAAGATCAGCACCTAGTTGAAGCTTGGATGGAGTTAGGCGGTTTGCCCAACGATCAGACAATAGCCGAAGCCGTTCGAGCTGCGAGCGATTCATACATCGGCCACGCCGGCACGTTCCTAGAATATGCAGAAGAAACAGCCGAGGAAATACTGGCAGAAGCGCCGATCTTCCTCAGTAAGTATTTTGACATGGAAGCTTATGCAAAAGATTTAGAAATGGAGCTGTCCACCTGCGAGACCAGCCACGGAGTTTACATCTTCCAATAGCCGGCACGCAACAGCCTGGAGCAACATCGCTCTAGGCTTTTTCATGCTCGACCAAAACCAAAAAAAAAAATCGCCAACGTTGCGACGTTGGATCACTTTTTAAATACCATTTTTGCCGTCACTTGACGGCAATGGTATTGAGCACAACTGCGATGCGTTTTAGCTCTAACTCAGACAAAGACCTTACGCGGCCTAGCTTCCACCCCTTGAAGCGGTTATAATCTACACCTGCCTGTTCACAGACTGCGCTAGCGTTAATTAAAGGCAGCCTATCTTTAAGTTTTTCAGAAGTTAAATGTGCAATCATATCGGTTCACGGTTTCGCTGCGGGTTAATCCCTTTAGCTCATTTTAATGTACGCCGTACCAGGCTATGTTCAAGTCCTGCTTACACTTTTTCGCGCACCGATTCTCTTATGCGCGTTTTTTTAGCTGTCCAATCCCTCCAACCGCGCGCCTATATCGTGGAAGATGATGACGTGCAGTGAACACTGCCACTTGAAGGACAAATCTTGTTTAAGCCACTATTGTGCGTGTCTCAAGCGCTCACCAAATCCCTGCCATCTAGCCTCGCGTCGAAACGCAAGTTTTCACTGGCCTTGTTTGAACGTGTAATAGGCAATGTCATCGCAGGCAGTGACACACACCCCGGGATTGAACAAGAGGGAATCGGTAAATCAATGTTTTACCTCGAACTTTCCCGCCGACCAGAATTGGCCGAACGGTTCAAGTTAGCCCAGATGCAACGCGACAAAGTGCGCAATGCCAAACGCATCGAATCGGCAGAAGCCGAACTCCATCGCCGCGGTGTCGATGGCTGGGAAGAACCTGTGTTCGATATCAAGGGCAACCACTGCGGCGACAAACGCCGCTATTCCGATGCCTGCCTGATCTTCATGCTCAAGAGCCTCAAGCCCGATGTGTTCGCGGACAAGCCACAAACACTGGTTCAGAACAACGTCAACGTACACGCAAAGGATGAAAAACAGATTATGGCAGACTGGCGGCAACGCTTAGGTGCTGCGCCCGCTTAGCCTATGTTGAAATCCACATACGTGCATTTTCAACACTCACTTCCCATTATTCAGACCTTTGCCAAAGGCAGAAACATCTCCCAGCCCGTTCGACCTATTGCTCCCGTATCAACGAGAGTGGGTGCTGGATCAATCGCGATTTAAAATCTGGCTCAAATCGCGCCAAATCGGCGGCTCACTCGCGGCAGCCTTCGAAGTGGTCGCCGACGCCATCGCCTCTGGCTCCGACTGGATCATCCTCTCCGCAGGCGAACGCCAAGCGCTGGAATTTATGGAAAAAGTCCATCGCGTTGCGCAAATCTTCGCCGACGCCATCGAGCAAAAGACTGGCAACCCATACCTGCCTGAAACCAAAGCTTCACAAATTCGCTTTCCGAATAATGCGCGCATCCTGGCACTGCCGGCCAATGCCTCAACCGCCCGGGGCTATTCAGCCAACCTCGTCCTTGACGAGTTTGCCTTCCATGAAAACCCCGAAGATATCTGGCGCGCCGTCTATCCGATCATCACTAATCCGCTGCGCGGACAGCTAAAGCTGCGTGTGATCTCGACGCCTGCGGGCATGAACAACAAGTTCTACGAACTATGGAACGAAGGCAGTGACTTCAAACGTCACAAAACCAGCGTGTACGACGCCGTCGAACAAGGCCTCGGCCTCGATGTCGAAGA
>Ga0115549_1001493_pt1 | contig 14021 bp, 9 predicted proteins | sample COGITO_mtgs_1004_2_FD_87176 | JGI IMG/M metagenome (GOLD analysis project Ga0115549, IMG submission 87176) | Pelagic marine microbial communities from North Sea - COGITO_mtgs_100430 | ecosystem: Environmental > Aquatic > Marine > Epipelagic | place: Germany:Helgoland, sampling site Kabeltonne...
CGTCTTCCTGCCATACGTCAACGCCTTAAGGAAACTGAAATACGCTCTCCCATAGATGGGATTGTAAATCGCGTGTTCTTTAACTCCTTGGGAGCCGTTGTATCGAGTGGTGAGGTGATTGCAGAAATTGTGCCAACGCAAGGTAAATTGTTAGTTGAGGCCTTTATAGATCCCAAAGACATAGCAACAATTGAGCCTGGCCAACCCGCTAAAATAAGTCTCACTGCATATGACCCATCGAAATATGGGTATTTATTGGGTACACTCACCAAAGTCTCTGCTGATACAGTCTTTAGAGAGGAAACCAAATCATCAGCCTATGCAGTCAACCTCTCCATCGATACAGAAATCTATGAAAGTGACACTATTCCAGTCTCAATTGTTCCTGGCATGATTGCTCAAGTTGATATCATTCGAGGTGAGCGCACAATCCTTGAATACTTCTGGCAACCCGTTGCAAAAATGAAAGATACAGCCTTTAGGGAGTAATATCTTTTTCTAGTAATTTTCATGGTGTTAAATTTAATTTAAACTTTTTAAAGATTAAAAATCCAATCAACCCAATGGCACTAGTTGTGAGTTATTATAAAGAAGTTTTTCTACATACTCATCTTAATTTATCAAATGAATACTTCAGCTCCTTAGCTATTATATGATCATCAACCATTAATTGTCTTTCAAAAACTGGCCTTTAACTTTATGAATGTAAAAGACCCTCATGACCAAAGTATTAGTCTGTTCGCAAATGCCATATTGGCAGTTGCTCCAAACCCATCTGCAAACAAAGCTAGAATGCTCGTGAACTTGATCATAACAATCTTTTGGTCAATTTCTAAAATTTAAATGCAAGCTAATATTTTTTATATTCGCAAATAAAATTATGCAAATAAAAAAATTAGTTTTAGTTTTAACGGTCTAGGTGGATCAAACCAACAGCGCTAATGCGAAAAACTATAGATCAAATCTCAAAAATAAATAAATTATAGTAAATACTAATGTATATATTTAAATATCATGATTTATCTCAGTTTTAGAAATAAATTTACGTTTTGCTAAATAAGATTTATTATGTTTGTAGAAATAAGAACGGACTAATTTTTCTTTTAAACGAAACCGATATATTTCTAAGAAAAATAATGGTACTGAAATAAATATTCTTCGCCAAAGATGGTGCGGTTGCCGAATTAGGCGTGGAAGCCATTCAAGACCATGATCTCGAAAGAATTTTGGTGACCGTTTCACATTGCCTGCGTAAAAATCAAACGCTGCACCGATTGCTCCAGCTACTGCAACCTGAAGATCTAATCGATTCTCGTAAAGCCACTTCTCTTGTTTTGGCGCAGTCATTCCAACCCATAAAACATCTGGCTGTGCCCTGTTTACCGCAGAAACCATTAAAGCATTGTCTTTTTTGGAAAATTCAACCTTGAAGGGTGGGGAATATGCGCCAACCACCCGAATCCTAGGGTAATTAATTGCTATTTTCTCTTGAATTTTTACTAATGTTTCTTTTGATGAACCTAGGAAAAATATTTTTGCTTCGCAAAGGTTGAGCGCATCCAGGCTTGCTAAAAATACATCGGGCCCAGTAATTCGAGACTTTAAAGGTAATCCAATCCTGCGCGCCGCATGCACAACCCCAATTCCATCTGGCAACAGCCATTTCGCCGAATGCAGCGCGGCTTGAAAGTCTTCATCTGTCTTTGCTTTAACGACAGAATGCGGGTTCAAGCATGCAAGCACATTACAATCGTGATTTTTAGATTTAATTAAAAATACAATTTCGTTCACACAACGCAAAATGTTGCCATCAAAAAGATTATAACCAAGAAAATCGAAACTCATTTAATTTACCAATCCAACACTTGTTCATAACCCAAGCGTAGCAATGCTTGATTTGAATGGCTCTTAAATGCCTTTATATGCATGGATTTAAAGTGAGATCTCCAATTGCCAATTTGCCCCGTGTGAAATGTTTTAGAGCCTGTGTTGCCAAACAGCCCACTCGCTATGCTGTCTATAAATGATTGGTTGACATCAGCCCCGATATGGTTTGCGATTTCTCTGATTGCATTGCGCTGTAGTTCATCACTGCCTCCCCCTCTTTCACCCACCAGATCTTCGAAACGCACAATGAGGCAATTGGGCTCGTCAAGCCATGGTAAAAAAGTACTTAATCCATAATTCTTCCAAATGTTGGGAAGCTTCTCTAGTAATTCATCCGAAGGGTCTATCATGTTAAGAAGGCGTGTATCATCATCAGGAAGGGATGCCATGATCCTGTGTAAGGGATGCGAAAAATCCATTCGGGTAACGTAGTTCACATTAGATATAGCAATGTCACGTGGGTCTCTGACGATAAGAAGTAAACGGTAGTTTAGATCATAACATAATTTAGCTATACTCTGAGACCAAGGCAAATGCGAACTAATTATCTGTCCACGTCGACTCGCACGTAATTGTTTCTCAACACCCGGCAACGTTTCATCAATATGATAACTCCAGCGATCGACAGTATTCGGCATAGCTTGCAGGGCATTCAAAAGCAGATTTGTACCAGCCTTAGGTGTCGAGTTTGCAAGAACCCGAGGACCTTCATTAATGATCATTCTTTCTTCATGCGTCCAAGCTTGTATATTTCTTTTAATAAAGTATTGGATCCGTTTCAAAACAACGCGCCGTCTCATTTGAAGTAAGTGAATTAAGTCTTTATTTACCATAATCTAGTTCCTTCTTTTTTGATTTTAGAATGCGTTTTTGTAACAGTTCGCGAAAACTGATACGGGCTATGGAGCGCCGAGTTATGATCTTGCGCCATTGCCCGATAGTTTCATCGTATAAGATTACAGGAGCGTGGTGGCGTATTAAAACCCGCATAAGGTTTCTGGCGACCAGGCCCCGTCTAGAGATCCATTTCCACAATTTTGGTGGCTGCTGAAGATTTTGCATTACCTGCGCCACTTCAGCATCGTATATATCAGCACAAGTACTAGAGCGTTGTTCACCAGGAAGTTTGCGAAAAGCCGCTAATGGCAAAGACACAGCAACCAAATTTGCATGCTGGGCAAAAGATGTCCAAAGTTTGTAATCAGCTGCGAAGTGAAGCGAAAGATCAAGACCTGTAGTCTTATCCCACAAAGATCGGCGCCAGAACATGCTTTCCTGCTGTAAAAAGCCTCCAAGAATTCTATTATACCAGCCGTTTGCAACAAAGTGGCGCGGATAAGCTGCGCTGGCAGCATATATTTCTACTATCTGACCACGGCGATTCATAAACCCAGGTTGACCAATAATCCATTCAACATCAAAGTTCGAGGCAAAGATCTCATCTACAACAGAAAATGTCCAAGGCATGTATATGTCATCTGCGTTTAGAAAGCACATTACCTCCCCTGTTGCGCGAGATAACCCTTTTTGTATAGCCTCATACTGCCCCCCGTCTTTCTCGGAAACAAAAAATGAAAGCTTGTTTACATATCGCTCGATTATCTCTTGTGTGCCATCTGTCGAACCTCCATCAATCACAATATATTCAAGGTCTTCATGATCTTGATTTAAAACAGAGCGGAGTGTAGTTTCGATAAATTCTGCAGCATTATAGCATACTGTGACAACGGAAATCCTAGTCATTCGAGCATGCCTCTGACTTGTGATAAAGATAATCTCTGGGCCTGCGCTCCAGTCCAATAAAGTGAAGCCCCAGATATAATGGATAATTCATAAAACTCTGTCCATTGAGCTGTAAAACGATTAAACTAAAAGTTAACGTTTTAGACCATTTTAAAAGACCAACTCGGCCCAAACCAATCCATAACGAAAAGATAAAAATTAACATCCCAGCTATTCCCATCTTTCTAATGTAACCACTAAATCCGTTTCCAGTTTCATATCGTTCAAGCCAAGGGAATAAAGAATAAAGCTCTGGATTAGCTGGACTCCAGCCAAAAAATGGGCGTACCTGAATATGCTTCAAATCAAAAATCACTGCGCCAAAACGTGATAACTGCCAACCCGCATCATTACCTTCAGCTCTGGCATACAACTCCTGTATTTTAGGGCCTAGAAATTCAAGTTGCCAAAATAAACTAGAAACTGGCACCAAAAGCAAAACAAACAACGTAACCCAAATGAAACGACTAACATCATCACCTTTCGCCTCTATTACTGCTAATCTAGAAAGAAAAAGTACAAAAGGAAGAAAAAGATACCCAGTTGTTGATAAAGTAGTCAGTAATGTTACGACAAGAATTCTTTGCCATAACTTAAAAATTGGTACAGGCAGATCAAAACGGATCGTAGTGAGCAAAATCAGAGTTACGATCAAGTATCCCGAAAAAGCTCCAGGTTCCCAAAATATACCCGAATTCCTAAACTTGTGACCATCGCCCATAAAATTATGAAAAAAAATGTTAACCCGCATGTTGACACCACTAGATTCCACGCCAACAAGCTCTGAAATTGGTGTAAGTATTTCATAAAGTTTAATACCAATAGTTGTTAATATAATGGATGGTAAATGGAAAATAAGACTTAATATCGCAACCCAAACCATAGTACGTACAAAGGCAAGTCGAAAAAACTTTACAGTGCCAATAATACCCGCACCAACCATCAATTTCACAAGGAAACCAAATGGTGTAGATATCAAAACATAATCGAGAAAAAATGTTTGCGATAACACTATTAAGGTCAAACTGAGTGAAATTGCAAGAAATGTCCATATTTCAAGATCACGCCACAACAAAACCATTCTAGGTATAATGCATATCAATATTATTATGAGCAGTGGTTCTGACTGTCGCCCAGTAGTGAAAACCTCGCTTCCTGACAAGAATATCAATAACAAAACTAAAAAGTAATCCGTTTTAGTTGGTTGATAGTCAAGATTGAAAGTCTTCATAAGGCTTTCTCCAAGCGGCCAAAGCTTGGCAACCAACATACCCAGAAACCATCACGCAGACGTATCTTTATCAAAACAGTAAAGTTAATAACAATCAACGCCGATGAAGTCGCTATTGCTGGTGACCATAGCCCTAAATGAGGCGTCAAAAATATATTTATGATAACGGATAAACATGCTGCAAAAAAGGTGATTTTCGCTAAACTATTTTGCCCTCCAGACATTGTGAAATATGGGTTTGTTACACCTGTAAGCGCTACCACACTGTTGCCAATTAGTAAGATGACAATCAATGAGGATGCATTCGCAAAGTCTGCACCAAAATAAGTTTCAAGCAACAAATCTCTTGCAAAAAGTATTGAGACAACAAGTGGTAAGCTAGTAAAGAAGATTAGGCCACTTACTTTACGAGCGTAAAGCCTTAAGTCATTCGTATCACCGAAGCGTCTTTTTGCCAGTTCCTGTTGTGCAATCATGTTAATGGAAAAAAGGAAGAAAAGCGATAAAAAAGCAATGCGATAAGCAACGGAATAAACGCCAATGTCAGTTGTGGGTAAAAAGAATCCCGCTATAATAATATTTCCCTCAGTGATTATTACTGTTGAAGCACTAGCGATAAAAAATGGAATCCCAGATTTTACTTGGGATAGAATATTACAAAAAAAGATTTCAACGTTATTTTCACTATTTGAGGCAAAGTTCTGAGTGGAAACTTGGTTGTCCAATCGGTGAAGAATATAACAACTTGATACAAGCGCTGTCAAAAGCAGTCCAGAAGCGAGTGCACCAGTTGGGACAAGTGTAGTTCTATAATCAATTTTTCCCCAGATTACTAAGACACTCAAATTTATAACTACTGGCATAAGAATAAAAGCACAAAATACTTTAGTAGGTGCGATAGCACGGCTTGCATTAACTGTTAGAACTATAATTGTGCGAGCAATCAAGCTAACCACAAGTATGCATACCACTATGAACGAACTCGACAATATAGGATCTAAGAAGTAGTGCTTGACGATTAGCGCTACGGGTAATGCCAAAATCGATGATGCAAACAAAACCAATAATAATGAATGCCTATATAGACGACTTTTTCGTGCTTGCTCTCTCATAGAGCCCTGAATTGCCATTTCATGAATTAAATAAGTATCTTGGCCTAGAACAAGGAAAGTTCCAAAAATTATGGCTGATGAATTGACTAGCGCCACAAAACCAGTTGCTTCAACACCATACCAGCGTGCAACGATTATAGTAGTGAATATTCCAAGCAATAATGTGAGTATTCGAGTGGATACTACCAAAGCAGAACCACGTATTAAATCAATGTAGCTTCGCTGCTTTAATAACTGCAAGATAAGCCTTCCTTTTTACTATTTGGCACTTTAGCTATTTGGAGACGTATATTTGCTTTGTCATTTGTATATATTGGAGGAAGCTGTGCTACATATGCATCAAGAGCGGCATATGTAGACTGAATCTCAATACCTTTTTTTCCAAGATCTATGCCAATACTTTCGCGAGCACGGCGCTCAGGTAATCGGACGGAGAAGCCTACAAAATGTGATAATTTTTCTTCAGCATCCGAGGTCCATAAATCTTCATAACGCAATGCTAGTATTGGCACAGCCTGACAGGATAGCCACTCATCTAATTGTTCACTAAAACGCAGCACATCTTTGAATGGTAGATCATCCAAAGTACCTATTGCTGATAAATGCTTTAAATGGCTTTTGATCCATTCATATCCTTGGGTGTTTTCACACTGAAGTACACTTCGTGCAGCATCGCTTGCTGAACCAAACAAGAAGATAACTATTGGTCGGTCACCAACTTTCAAGGAAGCTGGTAAATCATGGGTCTTATATACCAACCCATTTTGAAAATGAGCTCCAGAAAGTTTCCAAATAACGTCACGCACAAGCCCACCTAGGCTGGGAGCTTGTAAAAAAAATCTCTTTTTGACCATTCCTTTAACTATACTATCGTATACAAGTGTTGAGCCTGATCTACCCATGCTCGCAACTAGAATAGGCGGCTGCTGTGAAGGTAGGATTGCTTTCAAAAAGTCTCGAAGGATAATTTTTAGAATATTTTCTGCCATTCTAACTTTCATTTTATATGAAACCGTTCAGGTTTTTTAAAAACATAAGGAGACTTTTCTCAATATTTATGTATTGCACTTAAAAATTAAGTTTTATTATACTATTTACGTAAATTAAATTTACGACAATCTGAGCGATATGTGCAGTAGTGCTGTAGTATAGTAGATAACAAAAAAGAAGTTTTAAAATATCACAAAGGATACTTTGTACTACTAAAGGCCAACTATTCCACGATTAGAAAATTAAATTTAAAAATAGTAGGCTTTTAAATAGAGTACAATATTTTGAATGTATTAGACCAATTAAGATTTGATGTCTTTTTAATCATAGTTTTAAAATTGAGATGCAGAACAATACAATTTACAACGCAAACCTATTTATAAGTTCAAATTAAGCGCCATCTCTAATTTATTTTAGTTTGCAATTAACCGCGTAATCTCAAGTACAGAAACATAAAGTATCTATATATGTCACATATTACGCTTAATTCTAATGTTCTTTAACCCAGAAAATTTAATAATATTAATATAAAGACTATACATAAAATATTATTTTATAGTGTTCAGTACTTATCTTCCAGAAAGGCGGAAAGACGGCATAATCTGATTTATAATTCGATTCCAATTTGTGATGGGTTGCATTCCTACAAATATTACATCCTTAGGCCTTAGCTCGAGACGTGTCGCAAGAAGAAAATTGGCTGCATTAGTTGCGTCAAGATGAAATGCTAATATTTCTTCAAATTTTGCCTGCTCGTAAGCGCCCCTTAGAAGGTAAATCTGTTTAGGGTTTCCAGACAAAGGCAAAACCCCACCACTTTCCAAAATCGCATCTGCAAGAACAGCTTTATCGGCGAAGGGAAGAATAAATCGAGACTGAGCTCCAACTTCACCAATTATATAAACATATTCTCTTGGTATTGCTCCATGTTCAAGTTTTACATGAACACTTTTAGAGGCATTAGCATTAGCCCACATATTCATTTCATTCTCTTGAATGGAATTAAATCTTGCCTTCTGACGGAACCCCAGAAAATTGTCATATTCATTAGTTGTATTCACAACAACTCTGTCACCATCTGTAAGTAAAACCTTGGAAAATTTATTTTGATTATAAAGATCTTCAAAATTAATTTGGTACATGGATCCATTTCTGTGAAGTTGAATAAATGCAAACGAAGAATCGCTAATGGTAATCCCACCCCTACGAGATATAAGTTCATCGAGGAAAAGCGATTGAAGTGTAATCGGTTCTATTCCTGGATTAACTACAGCACCGACTACAGAAACTCTTTGAGAATTAAATTCCGCAACTTCAATGCTAAATGAAGGTGGTATGCCCATCTCAAGGAGCTGTCGATAGATAGCGTCCTCAGCTTCCTCAAGTGAAAGACCCCCAATAACTATACGCCCAATGTCAGGAATGGAGACGGCTCCATCATCTTGAACGGTATACCCTTGACGTTTATTTTGCGACGCTAGAATACCATTAATAGCCTCAACAATATTATCCGCTTGTGGAGTACTCAACATCACAACATCACCCACTCCAATTAAATAGGGTTTTTGATGCAATGGCTCAGGAAAGCCTGTTTCGATGATGTATTTTTTCTTTTCAGTCTTAAGCATAGACTCCAAAAGAACATTATTCATTGGGTTGCTGTCACCATATCTAACGTTAGTAGTTAACAAATCCGGTATCATCAAGGGCTCGTAAGGTGAGCTATTAGCTTTCAAAACTGTTTCAGGAGTTAGCTGAATAACTTGAATATTTGCACTTACATTATCACCAACTGAATAAGACTTATACGCCACATCACACCCAGTAAGGGTGAGTATGAAACAAATTATTAATAACTTTTTCATGTAACCTTCATCAAAGTTCAGAATTGATATCTTACACATATTTTTGCCTCATATTCGGGAACAATTAAAGCGCTCAAAGTCACCAAAAGTACTTTCTATAGTTTTAATTTTCATAATATTTTGATCCAAATGATTTATGATCATAGTGACTTGCATAGCCATAAGCTTTACTCTTTTTCAAATTGACTTTATTAAGAATAAGCCCGATTGTATTCACACCTACACTTGTAAGCATATCAAGGCCTTGATAAACATTTCCATGGGTAGTTTTATTCCATTCAACAATATAAATATTTGCGTCAATGTTGGCACCGATAACACGAGCGTCAGCAACAGCCAAAACAGGGGGAGTATCAATAAATATATATTCAAATTGTTCACGAAGATCAGTAATAAGTTTTGAAAAAGCTTTAGATGCAAAAAGGTCAGTAGCGTTTTTATTAGCTTTATTTCCAGTGATAATACTAAAACCCAGTTCTTCGTTAAAGAAATTTACATCCTGTATCTTTCTCGCATCTGCCAAAAGATCAACAAGTTTAATTGTCTTTTTCCTGTCAATAAATACTGAGTTACTAGTTTTTCTGATATCAGCCTCAATTAGGAGAACTTTTTTGCCAAGACAGGCCATATTTTGAGCTAGTGAGTAAGTAAGAGTAGTCTTACCCTCAGAAGGAATAGATGACGTCAACATTATAACTTGTGGAACTTGATCAAGGTTAGACATGAGAATAGATGTGCGAATATTCTGAATAGATGCCGAAACGACTGAGTTGGGCTTATCATTGAGGTAACAAGTTACAGCCTTTCTATCCCGAGCTGGGATCAAAGGCACTGACCCTAGTACAGGAATACCACTATTTTGATGTAATTCATTTATTGATCGATAGCCTAAAAAGCGCATTTCCCTAAAAATTACAAAATAAGTTCCCATTACCAGGCCAAAAGCGATTGCAAACAGCAGAATTGAATTCTTTTTTTGGCTAGGCACTGTCATTAAACTTGCCTCTGAAAGAAGGCGCACTTCTGCAGTTTCTAATCCTAATTGAACATTCATCTCCTGAAGTCGTTTGAAAAAACTCTCATATAGCAAACGTGCAGCCTCTGTTTCACGTTCAATCTGTTGTAAAGCAATCAGTCCTTGAGACTGTCGATAAATTTGTTTTGTTAGTAAAGATTCAGATTTTTCAAGGATTGAGAACTGTTCTTGCTCTCGTTCCGCATCAATCTTGATGTCGGACATAAAACGATTTATGTCGATATTAAGCTCTTCCAAAGATATCTGACTATTTCTATGCTGCAAAATTTTGTGATTTAGACGAAAGTCATCCGCTGTGCTTATCAGATCATCTAAATTCCCTATTTTTTTTAATGATTGGAGTTTTGTCCGCCATACAGATTTCTTTACAATAAGTTTCTTTAAATCTAACAGGCGCATACGTAGTTCACGTAATTGTGTCTCTCGTGCCTCAAGAACAACTGGATCAACAAGATCTGACTGACTTGAGTGTTTAGCCATTTCTATTTTCAAATTCTCAAAATTTTGCTTTAATTCTGAAGTGCGGATTGATAGATACTGAGTAGCACTGGCAAGTCCATCCAGCTTAACCTTGATCTGATTTTTTATATACAATTCTGCCATTGAATTAGCCATTTGAACAGATAATGCGGCGTCGTTAGTAGTAAACGAAATATTGATTGCTAGTGTTTTCCGAGGATTCGAAACTTCCATTACTTTCATAACAGTATTTATGGCATTTGATCTAATTACTTCCATGGGAAGCGTTGAAAATGGTTTTTCTGATGCTACGCCAAAAATTGCAAAAAACTGGGACTTGGCTCGATTGAAGAGTTTAAACTTATACTGATTTTCATTAAAATAAGGCACGCTAGTAAGGTCAAGCAAATCCACAAGCTGCCCAGCAAGATGACTCGATTTTAATACCTCGATTTTTGTGTTAATACTCATGCTAGATATTGGGCTGCCTGACATGATACTTTCTATTTCAGAGATTATCATAGGTTTTCTCTCCTCCAGAACAATCTTTGCGGTTGCTGGATAAAGAGGAACGGCAATACGTCTGATGTAGAAATCAGCAGTAACAAAAGAAAAAAGAACAAATAGCATTATAAGCCATTTATCACGCCATATTAAGTTAGCGTATGACAATAGGTCCATCTCACCAGTGGCAAAATCTGATTTTGGGTTTTGGAGAGCGTTATAGTAATTCAATAGGCACCTCTGCTAATCTAACAAGACCGATTTAATTTATGGCAGCATAGTTGTATATTATATTATCATTTGAATACCAGTTTATCACTTGGATGATTGATATTCAGTTTTAAATTTTCCTGTTTTGTTTGTGAGAGGAATAAAATAAGCAATTAAATTTCTAATTCTATGAACCATCCGCGAATTAACTAATATAAATTCTCATAAATATCTATTTAAGAAAAATAACTTACCTAAAGATTAACAAATAGATTTAATTGAGATTTACCTTTACGTTAAAAAAATTTTTAAATTTATCATTATACCCTTAATAGTGTTATTTACTCCGTTATATTGTTTATTAATTCCATAAAATTTTTTACATATCTGTTAAGCGGACGGCTAGTTTTAGAGGTATTAGAATAATACCAAATATACCAAAGGATAGGTGACACTTCTTAAGAACATCAATTCATAATCAATGAAACATAATGATCAAACATAGCTTCTGACTGCTTAGCAAAACCCTCAAGACTTTGAATGTGAATAGTTAAATCTCTAACATTATTTTCTCGGGCATCATTTTCCAGTTGAGCAAATGGCGTTTTTAACAGGTCTAGCCCCAACATAGTTGCGGCACCTTTTATTTTATGAGCAGCCTCAGCCAATGCATGATTATCTTTAGAAAAAATACCCTTATTGCACTGTTGAATAAACTGATTCAATTCTTCAAAAAACATCCCCGAAACTCTCAGGGCATTTTCACGTCCAATGGTTTCAAATAATTCCTTTAAGACTGGTGGTATCTCTGTAATAGCTTCAAGTGGATCAGCAGAAACAACATCTGAAATGATCTTTTGCAAAGTAACTAAACGAATTGGCTTTGTGAAATAACAATCCATGCCAGCTTGTTCTGCTTCCACGCCAAACTCATCGCTTCCGTGCGCAGTTAGCCCAGCAATATATGTTTTTGAATTTACCCCCCCACCTGAACGAATTTTTTGTACAGCCTCTATGCCACCCATAATTGGCATGTTAATATCCATAAAAATGATATCAAATCTTTGTTTTTTTACTTGTTCCAGGGATTCCAGTCCATTCATTGCACCAATCACTTTATGCCCCATTTCTTCAAGCATATCGCTAAGAACTTCCCTATTCGTAATACTATCCTCAACAACAAGTACGTTAATTTTTTTAGAGTTCTCCACAGGAATATCTAATCCTTTAAGCTCAACGACATCCGTCTTAACAACTTGCACCAGCGGTAAGCTCAAGATAAATGTAGCACCTTCATTGATATTACTTTCCACAATAATATCGCCACCCATTTGGCGTGAAATTTTGCGAGATATAGAAAGTCCCAATCCATCACCCCGCGTTTGTCGTTGATCACCAGAGGAAAGAGCCATAAAATCCTCAAAAATCTTTTCATGGTTTTCTGGAGCAATACCCACGCCAGTGTCAGTTATTTTGAATTTAACTGTGGAAACATCCGATACATAACTGTGACCAATTACAAATTTGATACTTCCTTCATCCGTAAACTTGATTGAATTACCCAATAGATTTGTCAAAATCTGTCTAATCCGAAGACTGTCACCTATAAAATTAGTCTTAATGTTGCTATCAATTTGAAAATCTAAATTTAATGCTTTTTCACTGGCGAGCGGTTTAAGGACCTCAACCAAAGATCTAATCAAATCTGGTAAATTAAATTCTTGAGGGGATAAATTTAGCGCACCACCTTCAATGCGCGTAATATCAAGTGCTTCGTTAATATGTTCTAACATGACTTCGCCAGAGGATGTTGCGATCTGAACATAATGATCCTGCTTTTTCGTAAGCTTGGTTGTCTTAAGCAAATCCATAACGCCAATAATACCTGCTAAAGGGGTTCGCATTTCATGACTCATAACAGCCAAAAACTGCGACTTTGCTTTATCTGTGCGTTCAGCGCGATCACGCGCTTCAATTAAGATTTTCTCAGCAGCCTTTCGATCACTGATATCGCGTATGTACGCCATGTATATGGCATCATCATTACGTTCGACATAAGTCATATTTAATTCAACTTCAAACTCTTCGCCGTTTTTCCTCCACGCCGTCAGCTCAACTCGGACACCATCAATGGCATTTGTATGTGATAACTCTAAAGATTGAGCCATTGCATTTTTATAAGCATCCCTCAAACCGCTTCGGAAGAAGATTTCCTCCATGGTTTTCCCAATGATTTCTTCGCGAGACCATCCAAAAACACCTTGAGCAGAAGTGTTGTATTCAATGATTTTACTGAAGCCATCTGCTATGATGATAGCATCCATTGAGCCTGCTACGGTTAAAGCTAACTGCCTGGATGAGGCTGTAAGTTCATCGGCACGGCGTATCGAAGATCTCAACATTTGATCTAACAAAAGCAATAGGCCAGCAAGCATTATTAAGAAAAAAACAGCAGAACCACTCGTCCAAATAAGTTGCTTTGAAAAATTTATTTGCTGCTCTTGTGATCGAATAACGGCTAAGCGATACACAAGAAACGCGTTTTTACTGACTTTAGGCCTGACCCTCTTAACCATATCACGCAATATTAGAATATTATCAAATGATATTTCGTCTACGTTGTCTATAATTGAAACCGTTTTACGGACAAATTGATTGATAGGATCCATCAAGATTTTTACTTCTTCATTAAAACCTAAAATCATATTAGAGTCAGTATTTTCCAGAAATAGAAGTTTATTTAAGACAATATCGATCTTATTTCGAAGCTCATCTTTTGATAAATTCTCATTTTTTGTGTGTTCAAGTAAAGTTATATCTAAGTCTGCAAATTGAGCATCAAGTTGGTATAGATCTCGTCCTGTAAAGATCGTGTCTTTTACAATTGATAAATCTCGATACTCAGAAAATAATTTATTTATCATTAGTCCAAGCAGTAGTGCTAG
>Ga0115549_1001499_pt1 | contig 13968 bp, 15 predicted proteins | sample COGITO_mtgs_1004_2_FD_87176 | JGI IMG/M metagenome (GOLD analysis project Ga0115549, IMG submission 87176) | Pelagic marine microbial communities from North Sea - COGITO_mtgs_100430 | ecosystem: Environmental > Aquatic > Marine > Epipelagic | place: Germany:Helgoland, sampling site Kabeltonne...
AACTGGGCCGGTAGTCCTCTCGACGTGATCCCGCGCACACCTGCCGCTCGCGAACTTGCTCTTGCGAGCACCATGTACCACTGGGGATTTCACGCTTGGGCAATCTATGGCTTAGTTGCACTCTCGCTTGGATTTTTCGCTTTTAACAAAGGGCTACCACTGACAATGCGCTCGAGCTTTTATCCAATGCTCGGCAATCGTGTCTGGGGCTGGCCTGGTCATATTATCGACATAGTTGCAGTGCTGGCAACTTTGTTTGGACTTGCCACTTCGCTCGGTTTTGGCGCTCAACAAATATCAGCGGGACTCAATCTTTTATTTGGTATTGACGATTCAATCACCACGCAAATTTTCATCATTCTTGGAGTAACGCTCTGCGCCACGATATCCGTAGTGCGCGGCCTGCACGGTGGCGTACGCTTACTCAGTAATATTAATATGCTCGTTGCACTCGCATTTTTTATTTTTGTGGCCCTAGTTGGTGGCATCAGTCAGTTTTGGGGTAATTTTATCGACTTAGGTCACGGCTATTTGAGTAATGTTGTGCAATTAAGTACCTGGTTTGCTCGCACTGATCAAACCTTTTACAATGATTGGACTGTGTTTTACTGGGCATGGTGGATTGCTTGGTCGCCGTTCGTCGGTCTATTCATCGCTCGGGTCTCAAAAGGCCGAACTGTGCGAGAATTCGTTACCTGCGTACTGCTCGTCCCAAGCCTGATTACGGCGCTTTGGCTCGCAAACTTTGGTGGTCTAGCCTTAGAGCAAGCCAGTACTGGTGTTGGTGAGCTCGCAAACGGCATTTCTTCGACTTCATTGAGTATGTTTGAAATGCTCGAACAACTACCGTTGGCTCAGCTCACCACGCCAGTTGCAATCGTCTTAGTGTTGATCTTTTTTGTTACATCATCGGATTCAGGCTCACTGGTCATCGATAGTATTACCACTGGCGGTAAACTTGATGCACCCATACCCCAACGAATTTTTTGGGCTCAACTCGAAGGGTTGGTCGCCATCGCACTACTTTACGGTGGTGGTACGCAAGCTTTGGGCGCATTGCAGACTGCGACCATTGTTTCGGCGCTACCCTTTGTTATTATTATTATCCTGATGACGGGCTCACTGATAAAAGGGCTTAAAGATGCTCTGCCCTATTGTTAAGTATGAGCGGCAATGCTTAAAGGTGCTTGCGTTTTGCCTTTAAGCCCTTTAATTTAGAGCAGATCGTGAGTACTTAGTCGCTGGCGCGAAATAGGCGAGCGACGCAAGATCGAGGCGAAAATGTTCGAAAAGGCGCAGTTTACTTGGGGTAAGTAAACGTATACTTTTTCCATTTCGAGGCCATTTTCAACAATGCCTCTTAACACCGAGAGTGCGAGCGCAGCCATTTCGCGCCAGTGACTACTTAGCGCTCTGAAAGGACCAAGCCAGTTGACAACAACAGTAAATTCACCATCTCAAAACACTTTGTTAGGTCGAGACCTAGGTATTGTAGCGCCTCAATATTTTGAATGTAACCAACCACTTGCGCTCAAATGTGGCCAAGAACTCGATCATTTTGTATTAGCTTTTGAAACCTATGGCACACTTAACGCCGATAAATCCAATGGGATTTTAATTTGTCATGCTTTAACGGGCAGTCACCACGTTGCCGGCCGCCATCTTGAGAATGATCGTAAGCCTGGTTGGTGGGATAGCTTTATTGGGCCTGGCAAGACGATTGATACCGAGCAGTTTTTCGTAGTCTGCAGCAACAACTTAGGCGGCTGCCACGGCTCGTCTGGCCCTACTACGGTTGATCTTGCTACTAGCTTGCCATATGGTCCAGACTTTCCAATTGTAACTGTTGAGGACTGGGTCGAATCCCAGGCTCGGCTCAGCAATTATCTTGGCATAGCTCAGTGGTACGCGATTGTCGGTGGAAGTATCGGTGGTATGCAGGTGCTACAATGGTCGATCGCCTATCCAGAGCGCTTACAAAAAGCGGTAATTATTGCCTCAGCGCCAAAAGTCTCAGCGCAGAACATCGCTTTTAATGAAGTCGGCCGGCAAGCAATTCTTCGCGATCCGAGTTTTCAAGCCGGACACTACTATTCAAGCGACCGCTTCCCTCGCCAAGGCTTAGCCATTGCCCGAATGTTGGGGCACATTACTTATTTATCTGACGATAGCATGGGCCACAAATTTGGTCGTGAACTCAAAGAAGGCCAAATTAAATTTGGCTATAGTCCTGAGTTTCAAGTAGAAAGCTATCTACGTTACCAAGGCGAGACCTTTTCCGATCTATTTGATGCCAACAGCTATTTGTTGTTGAGCAAAGCTCGGGATTACTTTGATCCAGCAGAAAATTTTGAGAACGATCTGAATAAAACCTTGGGCGGTGTGTGTGCTCACTTTTTGATTGTTGCGTTTAGTTCTGATTGGCTCTTTTCAGAGCGCCGCTCCAAAGAAATAGTCGATGCCTTGATCCACAACGATAAGGTTGTAAGCTTTGCAAAAATCGAAGCCCCTCAGGGTCACGATTCGTTCTTAATGGATATTCCAAGATACAAGCAACTACTCAACGCTTTTCTATCGACTAAATCCGTTATAAATTGATCACTTTAATTAAAGCAGTAAGATATCAATAACATAGGTAGTCACTGGCCCGAAATGGCTGCGATCGTAATATCATTGTCGAAAATGGCCCTCAAAATGGAAAAAGTATACTTTTACTTACCTCAAGCAAACTGCGCCTTTTCGAACATTTTCTTCTCGATCTTGCGTCGCTCGCCTATTTGGTGCCAGCGATTAAGTACTGGAGAATAGAGAGAAATGGTCGGATTTACTCGCTTTGATCTTGAAATCATCAAAACTTGGATTCCTCAGCACGCTCGAGTGCTTGATCTTGGTTGCGGCGAAGGCGATCTTATCGCAAGTCTTTTTAGTAGTCACAATGCAACTGGCTATGGGATTGAAACTGATAGCGAGAAAATTCAGCAGTGTATTTTAAAAGGTGTGCCAGTTATTGAGCAAAATATAGATGAAGGCTTGCACAACTTTACTACCCAATCATTCGATACAGTTATTATCGCTCAATCAATTCAAGAACTCGACAAGCCTCAGTTATTACTGCAAGAAATCGTTCGAGTTGGTCGCCAAGGGATTGTGACCTTTCCAAATTTTGGCTATTGGAAGAATCGCTGGATGCTGGCGTCTGCAGGTCGGATGCCTGAGTCAAACACCATTCCTCATAAGTGGCATTCGACCCCAAATATCCATTTATGCACCTGCTGGGACTTCGAAGCTCTTTGTGCTGAACACAATATTGCCATACGCAACAAATTAGTCATCGACCATCGCGGCCGTAAAAACAGAATGATCCAACGCTGGTCAAACTTACTCGGTGAGCTCGCGCTCTACCAAATCACTGCCAACTAAAGCGGCACTGTCGCCGTCTCGTTTCAAAAACCGCCGAATAATAAGATACTCATCTTTATCAAATCGTACCGGCGCTCGCCCAAGCCATCGCTTAAGCTGAGACTGGCTTAACTTTATTGGGGACGCCCCAAAACTTTGCCACTGGTAGAGCACATGCCAAAGTTCACCTTCTTGTAGTTGCACAGGCTCTGCATAAGGCCACAAGTCCAAACAAAGCGGCAATAAAGCACCAAGCAACCGGCTCATCATATCACCGACAGACTCGCGACCATCACAAGCACCAGCGCATTTGCCGATTTGGCTTCGAAAACACGCAGCTCTCCCGCGCTCGAGTCCGAGGACCTGCAAGCACAATCGCTCACGCTCAGCCAAAGTCATCATCGCAGCCTTCGCAGCACGCATAGTTTTATAAATACCGTAGTAAATGACCTGGGAGCGCTGGGCAAAAGATTCGTGTGTAAATTGCTCAAGTTCGAGTTTTACACGACCATCTGCAAGCCGCCAGCTATAGAAACGTTTCAACCGTCGCTGCGCGCGATTAAATACCGGCGTGAGTTCTTTGATCTGTCGGTTCTCTAACAGCTGAGCGTGCATGTCCCCTTGAGTTTCTCGCCAACCTAAGCGGCTAGTTTGCTGCACCATGCGCTCAACACGCTCTTCACTACGACCTCGATTCAAATGGCTCAGCAAGCGCTGTCGAATATGTATACTCTTACCGATATAAAGTGGCAGATTGTCTTTATCAAAAAAATAGTAAACGCCAGGATTATTACTAAAGGTCTCACGATTCAATTCTGATCCAAGTTGCCAATCATGAAGTTGTAACGGCGGCACAAATACATCCTCGATCAGTCCTGAGTCTTCAATCGACATCACCGGAGTGCTCCATTGGATTTATACGAAATTAAAAACGCTATAGATTTAGGTTGGACTCATAATAATTTTGAATTTATCGATCCAGCGAAAGCTACGCTCAAGCAGTGATTCAAGTCCGTTATGAGATTGATCTAAATCCATCATGCTCACTTCAAATGCTGGTAGTTCGTAATTTCGAACACTAAATTTGATCACAATCGACTCATGCTTTATACCAGTACGTTCAAGCGCGAACTGTTCGAGAAACTGTTCAGGCTTCATACTTAAATCTGGTTCTTGCACGACCAATACTGGTGAAGCCAATCGCGACAAGCTCGCTACTGGCTTTCGATTGACCAACACCCGCCATTCTAAAACTTGCGTATATTCAAATACCTCTAAACGATCACCATTGATAAAAACGAGCTTACCATTACTATCATCTAGGGCGAAGCCTCGATATCCAAAGCGCTCGTCACTGATTCGGTGTAGTACTAAATTTTTTTGACTGAATTCGAACTCGTCAAGATGACGCAGCCGCCAAAGAATTCGCTGCTTGGGTCGCAAATGTACGCCATTGCCAAGAATGAAGCCGCCAAATCCTAGGGCTACCCCAAGCAGAATTAATGCGGTGCTGAATTCGACCATCACCTCACCCTCGTGCTACCCCAAGCTGGGCAGAGATAATTGTAAAGATATAAAAATTACTTGCGGTGGAATATAAGGTCGTAAACCCCATGACCAAGCTTTTCGCCACGACGTTCAAACTTGGTTGGTGGCCGATAGGTTGGCCGCGTTCCAAAGGGTTGATTTAGTGGCTGTTGATTTACAAGAGTAGGCGAAGCTGATAGGGTTTCAAGCATAAATTCGGCATAGGGCAGCCAATCAGTTGCACAGTGCACAGCTGCGCCAGCTTTTAAGCGCTCGACGATTTTCATAACAAATTCTGGTTGTAAAATCCGTCGTTTGTGATGCCTTTTTTTCGGCCAAGGATCTGGAAAAAAAATTTGCACTCGATCAAGCGATTGTATCGGTAGCGCTTGTAGTACATCGCGAGCATCTGCATAGCAAATTCGGACATTACTCAGCGTACGCTCGCGTAGCTGTTGCAACAAAGCCCCAACTCCGGGTTGGTGTACCTCGACGCCGATAAACAAGGTATTTGGGGCAGCTTGAGCCATTTGTGCCAGCGATTGGCCGTTGCCAAAGCCTATTTCTAGCACGACTGCGTCGTAGTCACTAAACTGCGCGATCAAGCTGTCAATTGCATTGAGCTCAACGCCAAAGTCTTGCCAACTTTCTTCCAAAGCCAAACGCTGACCTTTAGTCAATCGACCCTGTCGGGTAACGAAACTCCGTATTTGCCGCTTATCAATTAAATCTAAAGAAAGCGGAAGGCGCCATTGAGTCATTAAAAAAACAGTCCATCTAGGGGTGAAGAAGCCGAAGCATAGCGTTTTTTCGGCATTCGCCCCGCAAGAAATGCTTCCCGACCCGCGACAATGCCATAGCGCATAGCTCGCGCCATGCGTATGGGGTCTTGTGCTGCCGCAATCGCAGTGTTCATCAAAACACCATCACAACCAAGCTCCATGGCAAGGGTTGCATCAGAGGCCGTACCAACCCCTGCATCGACAATAATTGGCACTTTCGCATTTTCAACGATCTCGAGAATTTTGTAAGGATCTTGAATGCCAAGTCCCGAACCAATTGGCGCTGCCAGAGGCATAACAGCCACACAGCCGATAGATTCAAGCTCGGCGGCAACAATAGGATCATCGCTGGTGTACACCATGACCTCAAATCCATCTTCCACAAGCTGCCTGGCAGCGTCAAGAGTACCAACCACATCTGGAAACAGCGTTTTCTCATTCCCGAGCACTTCAAGTTTGACCAGTGCTGCACCATCGAGTAACTCACGAGCCAGTTGACACGTTCGAACTGCATCAGCAACGGTGTAACAGCCAGCTGTGTTGGGTAAAATTGTATATTTTTTCGGTGAAATCACGTCGAGTAAATTAGGCTCATTTGGATTTTGGCCCAAGTTAGTGCGCCGCAATGCAACTGTCACAATCTCAGCGCCACTCGCTTCAATGGCGGCAGCAGTTTGATTGAGATCGCGATACTTGCCGGTACCGACCATCAACCTTGAAGTGTATTGTCGACCAGCAATCATCAACATTTGATCTGCCGTTGCGTCAACATCTAGTCTTTGATTCATCACTACTTCCTCAATTATTAAGCACTGTCCACGCGCCCTAGGGCGCTAACCACCGCCTATCGCTGCAATGACTTCAATGCGATCACCTGGGCTGGGCGTGTATTGCTCAAACTCAGTGCGAGGCAAAATACTGCCGTTCACTTCAATCGCGAGCCGATGCTCAGCTTTACCTTGCTCTTCAAGCCACTTTTGTAGTGTCTCACCACTGCGCCAGGTTGTTGCTTCACCGTTAAGTTGAACTTGCACCTTTAGGCCCTCCCAGGTATAACCCCAATAATCTTCGCTTGAATTTGGATGATGGTTTGCGCGGTGAACTCAAGTCTGCGCTTATGCCGAGCCCGACGCCTGAAACTTGCGCTTTAAAGCCAAATAAATAGCCTTAAGATTAAGGGATTGTATCATTTGAAGCAACCAGCAACTACTCCATATCAGTAAAGCGATTAGAGTCAGGACACGTCTGAAACCTGTGGTTTGACAAACCTTCGAAGTAGTACCTTAAGTTGAAGACTTGTAGGAAAACCTGCTGCACACAAGTCTATTGCACACTTTTAACATATCTTACTTTTTTGACAATTTACGGGAGTCGACATGAGCAGCCCAACACTATTACCCCATGAGCAAGTCGTCATCGGCGATGCGCCAACGTCAGCGTTTATATGCTTGCACGGCCTGGGTGCGAGTGGCCATGACTTTGTACCAATCGCGCAACAACTGCAATGGCGCTCGAATGTACGCTATATTTTTCCTCACGCGCCGGTTCGAGCTGTAACCGTGAACCAAGGCATGCGAATGTCTGCTTGGTACGATATAAAAGCGATGTCTATTGAACGCGAAGTTGACGTTGAGCAACTTGTACTTTCAGCACAGCAGGTACAGAAGTTCATCGAGCGAGAGATCGAGCAAGGCATCGATTCGAGACACATTTTTGTTGCGGGATTCTCCCAAGGCGGTGCGGTTGCCTATCACGCAGCACTTGATTTTGGCCAACCACTTGGCGGTTTAATTTGCATGTCAACCTATTTCGCAACTGCTAAACAAATAGAGTTCAACAGTGCGAACCAATCAATTCCGGTGTTAATTCAGCACGGCACTCAAGATCAGATTGTACCGTTTACATTAGCTGGCCGAGCTCAGCAACAACTGCAAGCACAAGGATACAAGCCCAAGTTGCTGAATTATGCAACTGGCCATAGCGTTTCTGGAGATCAACTTACGGATTTAGACCTTTGGCTTACAAGCCAAAGTTAGCCTAATTAGTCGCTGGCGCGAAATAGACGAGCGAAGTAAGATCGAGGCGAAAATGTTCGAGAAAGCGGAGTTTACTTAGGGTAAGTAAACGTATACTTTTTCCATTTCGAGGCCATTTTCAACAATGCCTCTTAATACCGAGAGTGCGAGCGCAGCCATTTCGCGCCAGTGACTAATTAGCTCGCCGCAACTAGATTGAAAGAGTATCCCAATACAGCTAGCACTATACATACGTGTAATACATCAACCCAAACCTTCAACATGGTCTTCCTTCTCCTCGCGTGCAGAGCACTCTGAGCATTAATCCGCTCAGTCGGGCTGTCTGCGCCCATAACTTTGGCTTGGTGTTCGATAAGCCTACAACAATTATACTTCGAGATTGCGACATTTTAACTTATCGCGACTCGATCTGACTCGAAATTCAAGTCAACATTGATTCGTATTGCTTCGGTAAGTGTAGGCAAAGACGCGCTCGAACGAAGGCGTTTTCGGGATTTGTTCAGTGCATATAAGGATTAGTCGTCTTGAGCACGCATCAGTTCCGCTTTTAGACATTCAAGGGCGCCGATCATCTCTAAAGTGGTTAATTCAGGCGCGTGGATTGCAAAATCGGCGTCATCGTTACGAAGCACAACTGCCGCTAAAGAGGTTAGGCGACCAGTCTGAGCTTCTCGCAGTAAGCGCTGCAGCAGCTCGACTAACTCGTTATTTGGTTTTTTTATTCCGACTACATCGCCCATTCTTCTACTCTCATCTTACGAAATACAGCACCAAACGCTCGCTTATAACCACTATTTTCTACCATTTTTATAGCAATATAAGCCGATATTTCTGAGCACGGTTCTTTACCGCACTCATCATGCTATCACGTCCAACAGGCTTAATCATGCCTTGGGTGCCATTGCTTTGCAAGCAAGCGTAATAAAATTTAATCCCCATAAATCAATGACTTACGGGCGTTTAGCCAGTTTGAGAGTAAAAAATTTTCAAGATAGATGTTGCGTTCTCGAAAAGAGAAACGATACCTAGTTAGTCGCTGGTGCGAAATAGGCGAGCGATTCAAGATCGAGGCGAAAATGTTCGAGAAAGCGCAGTTTACTTGAGGTAAGAAAAGTATACTTTTTCCATTTCAAGGTTATTTTCAACAATGCCTCTTAATACCGAGAGTGCGAGCGCAGCCATTTCGCGCCAGTGACTAGTTAGAAGCTCATTCAGCCTTTACGCGATCCCGTTAATAGCCAATACAACTCGGCAAGCGGCTTCAAGAGGTGTTTTACCATATTGGCCGTGTTGATCAGTCGATGCCAACCATTCCCCAGCTAAGAGCTGGAGCCGCAACTCAAACTGAGAGACCAGATCAGCTAAAAAAGCCGCATCCTCTGAAAAATGAAATCGACCTTGTTCATAGCCAGCTTCAAAGGCAGCAGCATCAGTAGGTCTATTAGTCCATTGACAAGATAGTTGATAGAGCTTGAAGTCGAGCTCGCGCCCATCAAGGGCTTGTATTGCCAGCCATTGAGCACGATCTTGAGACTGAGCCATGGAATTCCCGCCTGTTACAATTAGAGTGTTACAAGCTTATCTGCTTACACTCCAAATGAAAAGCGCACGATACCTTGTCGGCATGTAGTTTACTGCTGCAGTGCACGATCCATCGCAGCTTTTCGCTCAGAGCCTAAACCCTCAATGCTTTGAGCGCCTTGCAAGAGGGCTGGAATTTTGGAGAAAGTGCTGACACCTGGTATCAAACCATCGACATCGCTTAGAGTCTCAACATCGATAGCCTTTGAATCCTCGAATTGGCTTATATCACTCTGGCTTGAATCGGCTCTCGCAACCTGTCGACCTACGAACTTACGCCGCTCTTGAGATCCGGACAATGTTTGCTTAATTTTAGCCTGATCGAGGCTTTGAATTACGTTCGCACTCGCATCGACTTGTTTCATCTCAACCTCGAGGGCCTCGCCAGGCTGAGGCGGGACTTGAGTCATCTGCCAAACGCCATCTTGGTTGCGCCACTTATAATAGCTTTGCACTGAAGCGCTTTTACCATCTTCTTGATCACTTGAAAAAGAGCTGGCAAGCTGTTTTGCCTGCTGCAAAGGTGCACCCATATTACTAGGTAGCCAGTCTCGCCAACTCATCAAAGGCTGACCGTCAGAACCTTTAATGACCATAGGTACTGCCAACACTCCGGCAAGGCCAACGAACATCAACTTATAAAAAAACTTCATGACAGCCTCTTGGCAGCGATATCGTGTCAAATCACACATTGTGAACTGATCTCTTCTTAAAGCCTATCAAGTCAATTCAAAGTCTGCGCTTTTCCTCAAAAATTTGTTACATTGCGGGTTGTACCTCGTCAGCAACGCTATTGCTCAAGCCGCCCCAAGCAGGAGAAAATACATGCCTTCATTTGATATCGTGTCCGAAATAGATCAACAAGAACTATTGAACGCAGTTGATCAAGCCAATCGAGAAATAGGCAATCGCTTCGATTTTAAAGGCATAGATGCCAAGGTCGCACTCGAAAAGAACAAGATCAGTTTGACTGCGCCAAGCGATTTTCAAGTCAAACAAATGGTTGAGATCTTGCACTCAAAACTTGTTAAGCGCGGAATAGAACTAAGTTGCCTTGACGAACAACCTCTACAGACCAACTTAGCCCAAGCTAAGCAGGACATTATCGCCAAAGAAGGCATTGAGCGAGATCTCGCCAAAAAAATTATCAAGTTCATCAAAGACAGTAAGATAAAAGTGACCACCGCAATTCAAGGTGAGTCCCTAAGAGTGACTGGCAAAAAACGAGATGAATTGCAAGAAACTATTACAGCGCTCAAAGCACAGGAATTTGAGCAGCCATTGCAATTTGACAACTTTCGAGATTAATAATGTTAAGGTTTGAGTAGCGTTTAACTTTTATTGCTCAATTAGTTCTGCGAGTGCCCGCTTGACCGATTCTGAATTATTACGCTGGCCGCTAGGTTCAGCGCGAAGTCGAAATAGTGGAAACCGACAGCTAAAGCGACTGCCACGACCTAGCTCACTATCAATGATTAACCGACCCTCGTGACGAAGCATGATATGTTTAACGATCGCCAGTCCGAGCCCAGTGCCTCCAGTAGCCGTAGAGCGTCCGGCATCAACCCGGTAAAAGCGCTCAGCAAGTCTTGGCAGATGCTCAGGCGCAATGCCCTGACCCGCATCACGAACTTGTAAGTCCATGTGCGCGCCATCTCGAGATGGCCGCCAAAATACATCAATAGGCTTATCGGCTGGCGTGTATTTCACCGCATTCACCAATAGATTGGTCAGCGCACTGCGAATCTCCGTTGGTGAGCCCAACAGCCAAATACCAGAAGCCTTAACGCGAATTTCTCGCGCATGCACTTGTAGTACGTCCCGTCGTACTGCATTGATCAACTCGTTCATGTTGATAAGGCTTTGATCTTTGGCGGGAATGTCTGACTCGAGCCGAGAGAGCGTAAGTAGATCAGTGACCAGTGCATTCATGCGTAGCGCCTGACCATTCATCTGTTCGATGGGGCCATGCCACAGGCTCGGCAAAGTGTCAACACTATCTACCATTTGCTCTAAATAGCCTCGCAGCACCGTGATAGGCGTTTTCAGCTCATGAGAAACGTTGGCGACAAAGTCAGAACGCATACGCTCGAGCTGCACGATACGCGTGACATCTCGCACGATAATAATACGATCATTGCGACCAAACAGCGTGAAGTAAAGCTGTAAGCGTTGATCCGGTCGATGGGGCATATTGAGGCTTAACGGCTCATCATAGTCTTTTCGATCAAAATAAGTTTTAAAACGCGGATCACGCAACAAACCAAAAATAGGTTGGCCAAGGTCGCGTCCAAGCTGGACACCCAACAGACGCCGCGCTGCTCGATTGCACCACTCTAAGCGGGATTGATCATTGACAAGCAGTACGCCATCCATAAGTGCGTCAACTGACTCACGCACCCGTGCAATCGTGGCTCGCAAATCGTCTTGAGCCGAGCGCTCGCCCTTTTGTAAGCGATAGATCTTATCCATAAGCTCGCCCCAGACGCCGGCGGCTTCTGGCACATCATCGGTTTCACCATTAAACCAACGATCGACTCGCCGAATCTGACTGACGACCCAGATCGAATAACCTGCTAGCCCAATAGCGAGCCCAAGGATCAAATACCCGAGCAGCCAGCCAACGAAAGCGCCAACACCACTCACGATCAGTAGACGCTTAAGTTCTAATTGCCACGCTGAACTTCCCATAGGCTGTTACGATCCTAGACCCTTGCACCTGGACGCTGTTTGTTGCTTACTCAACTGTCACAGCCAAATTTGAAAATCGATAGCCGATACCGCGCACCGTTTGTACTAGCTGGTCCTGATCAAATGGCGTCAGCGCCTTGCGTAACCGCCGAATATGCACATCTACAGTTCGATCTTCAATGTACACGTTGCCACCCCAAATTCGATCGAGCAAATGGCTTCGGGAGAAAGCTCGATCAGGCTGGGACATGAAAAACTCTAACAATCGATATTCGGTTGGTCCAAGGGTAATTTCCTGCAAACCATCCAAACTCGATACGTTTGCCTGCTCGTTGCTACGCAGTGCTACTCGTTTTGAGACTGGATCAAGCACTAGGCGGCCGATTAACAGTAGCCGTTCAGTTTTACTTGGACTAGTGCGTCGCAGTACCGCCTTGATACGCGCACCAAGCTCACGCACTGAAAAAGGTTTTGGCAAATAATCATCGACACCGGCTTCCAACCCCTGAACTCGGTACTCTTCCTCGCCCCGGGCGGTCAGCATAATAACCGGAATGTCAGCGGTGGTTTCGTCACGTTTGAAGCGTCGCACCAAATCGATTCCAGAGATGCCTGGCATCATCCAATCGAGCAAAATAAGATCAGGCCGATTGTCAACGACAATGGTCTGTGCCGCGCGGCCATTGTCTGCCTCTAAAACCTCGTACCCCTGGGCACTCAACGCCATAACAACCATTTGGCGGATCGACTGCTCATCATCAACGATTAAGACTCGCGTTGCCATTATAAAGCCTCTTAGTGGTTAAAACTCAACTGCATGCCTTGCAAATACTCATGCCAGAACTGTCACAAAAAAGCGCAAGTATCGCAAGCACAGGTAACACTATTGTTTGCAATGTCTAGCTGACCCAGACGCCCAGCAAAGTCGCTACAGGCCGATATTAGAAGTTCGAGCTCAGTAGTTGTTGAGCTACCACTGCTAGAGTAATCAGCCCACCTGAAAAATTATTGAGCTTAAATGCCTTAATACACGCGAATGGCTTGAGCGTGTTGGCAAGTCGATGCTGCCAAATTGCAAGCCCAATGCAGATCAGCATTGAGCTCAACAGCACTACTAATTCAGGCCAAAATATTGATTTAGCCCAGTTTATTTCACCGATCAGCAAGCCATGAAAACCACATAGAAACACCAAGTTTGACTGCAACGCAACTTTTGTTGCATCGTCGCCGAAAAGTATTGCACTTGAATGAATCGCAAGGCTTAAATCGTCAGCGCGATCGGCTAAAGCGTAATAGGTGTCATAGGCCAGAATCCACAATAAGCTCAGCAAATAATAGAGCCAGGCAATAGGTTTGACATAGCCAAGCTCGGCGGCAAAACCCATAGGGATAGCCCAAGCAAACGCTGCGCCTAAAAACAACTGTGGGGCGGCAAACCAGCGCTTTGAAAACGGATAAATACCAGCGAGCAGTACTGCGCCTATCGACAAAAAGATCGTGACCTGATTGGTCTGTAACACCAAGACTAGCGCCAACAACGCGAACAACAACGCGATAACGACGGCTTCCCAGGCATAGATTGCACCGCGAGCCAGTGGTCGCGCTTGAGTTCGGGTGACTTGACTATCAATTTTGCGATCAGCATAGTCGTTGATCGCACAGCCAGCTGAACGCATCAAAAACGTGCCCAAAGAAAAAATAATGATGTTTTCAAGTTTGGGCCACTGCGCTTGACTTAACAGCAACCCCCAAAGCGCCGGCCAAAGCAACAACAGCGTCCCAACCGGCTTATCAAACCGAATGAGCTGAGCATAGGCTAGCAGCCGCTGTTCAACCGTCTTCACAAAAAACACTCAGTAATGAGTATTTGCCAAGTTTTAGAGCCAAACTGTAACAGACAAGAGCGCACCGGTAAGCTTTGCTCAGTATCGATATGAGGCAAATGTTGGGCC
>Ga0115549_1001515_pt1 | contig 13883 bp, 10 predicted proteins | sample COGITO_mtgs_1004_2_FD_87176 | JGI IMG/M metagenome (GOLD analysis project Ga0115549, IMG submission 87176) | Pelagic marine microbial communities from North Sea - COGITO_mtgs_100430 | ecosystem: Environmental > Aquatic > Marine > Epipelagic | place: Germany:Helgoland, sampling site Kabeltonne...
CTTTGTTGAAAATGACCTCAAAATGCTCATTTACCCCAAGTAAACTGCGCTTTTTCGAACATTTTCGCCTTGATCTTGCGTCGCTCGCCTATTTCGCGCCAGCGACTAATTAAAAAATAGTAGTATGTAAGAATCGATAAAAATGAGCGCGACTACATTGTGATGTAAGCTGTTTGCGCGCGCTGTACGTAAGTAAAAATAAGTCAAAAATACATTAAGAGCGGTTTTTTTTCAGATATCTCTTCTTAAGGTTAGCAAGGTGGCCAATAAAAAACTAAGATTAGGTTGGCAGTTCAGCAAATCAAAACATTACACACTGCTATTCCAGCTAAATGAGCCTTTTTGAATGGGAGTCTGGCTTTGAGTCAAGCAAAGAATATCGCTCCCAGTTCGAAGCTCGTCGCTCGTGTTAGCCATTTTAGGTCTCAGTTTGCGTTACGGCCTAGCTTAGGGTTAGGACATGCCAGGGTTTGGCGGTTTGGTATTTGGCGGCTGCGCAATTGGCAATTACTTCCTGCAAGTATGTTGCTAAGTATGCTCGCTGGTTGTGGCGCAAGTTTAGAAAGTGGCAGTCAAGCTGAAGATCCAGTCGCTCGGGATTTTCCAATCGCCTACATTGAGCGCTCGAACCTACTCGAAGAAGCAGATGATGCAAGCTCAACTCGAGTGATTGATTTAAATCGACCGGAAGAGTTTTTACCAGGGGCCCGGCTTTATTTTCGTCGTAACGTGAGCTCGAGTAGCCCGGCCATAGATTTATTGCAAAGCAAAGTATGTGACCGAGCGACTGTGAAATGGTGGGTCAATGAAATTTGCGATGAGCAAGGTATGCTTCGGCCCGTAGACATCAAAGATTTAGCAGTGAACAGTTTAGGCAATACTGTGGTATTTGCGCTAAGAGCTGCTGCAATTAATAACAGTGATCCTGAGCCGAGCTGGAATATCTGGAAATTTGATCGAGATCAGGATCAGCTGCAGCCGGTGATAACTGATCAAGTGCAAGCCCAGCTCGGGGATGAAGTAAGTCCATTTATTATGGTGGATGGTCGAATTGTGTTTGCATCATCGATTCAGCAACAAGGTCGGGCTGAGTTACTTGATGAGGGTCGATTTCAATATCAAGCTGTCGATGAATCGCGGCGTGGGTTAGCGATGAATCTGCACCGAGTAAACGCTGACGGCACTGGGTTAGAACAAATTAGTTTCAACATGAGTCATGATTTGGACCCAACATTGTTGCCAGATGGTCGACTGGTCTACAGCCGCTGGGACAATTTGGGTAGTCGGGATGAATTCAATATTTACACTGCGAATCCAGATGGCAGTGGCGTGTCAATTTATTTTGGGCGACATAGTCATCGATTTGGGCAGCCGAACAATACGAGAGCGCATTTTATCAAGCCTGTTTGGTTGGAAGATGATCGCTTGTTAGTTGCGATGACGCCAAAAGAGCGCCAGGGTTATGTTAGCGACTTTGCGATTATAGATCCCGAACGCTTTATTGATGCTGAGCAACCTATAGAGGCAAACACACCAGGGGTAGGGCTTGAATTCGTGCCAAATTTAGGTGGCAGATTTGCCTCGTTAACGCCTCTTAACGATGGCTCTGGCCGGATGCTCTCAACTTGGGCGCCGTGTCAATTGCAAGATGCAACTGGACGCGCCTTTGTTTGCTCGCTTGAAAATCATGCTAACGCAAATTTGACTTTAGCGCCGCCGCGCTACGGCATTTGGATGTTTGATCGGGCAACCCAGGTGCTTTCGCCAATACTTGTCGGGACGCCAACGCGTACGATCATTGAGGCAGTAGTGCTCAAACCTAGCGTTGCCGCGCAGTATCGAGTTGACCTTGAGCAAAGTCCTGAGATTGATCACACCTTGGCTGAGCAAACCCTTGGGGTGCTTGAGGTGCGCAATGTCTATGAAGTTGCTGGCCGGCATACAGCAGTGCGCACCTTAGCTGAGTTGATCGATCCGCTCCAGACAGCGCCAACCGATCGGCCAGTGCAATTTATGCGTATTGTTCGGGGTGTACCGTTGCCTGATCAGAATGTAAAACGTATTGATTCCGCCAGTGTCGGCTTTAGCCGCACCCATTGGATGCGAGAAATAGTTGGCTATGCACCGGTACACCCCGATGGCTCGGTACGAATTGCGGTGCCTGCAAATGTACCGCTCGCCATTGGTTTGGTGAACAACATCGGCGAGCGGGTTACGGTGCGACATGAGACTTGGTTGTCGGTGAAACCTGGCGAGACGCTAAGTTGCCATGGCTGTCACGCTGGTTCTTGGGATACGTCGATCCATGGCCGTATAGATAGTCGCATTGAGGCTGTCAAGCCAAGCACAAATCCGGGGGCCCAAAGCTTTGCAGCCTATCCGAACAGTAATCCGTCCCTAATACCAAGCCTTGGTGAAACTATGGCACAAACTTATGGTCGAGTGGTTGGCACTGAGCGGCCGTTTGCAAATTTGTTTTTTCAAGATGTTTGGACTGATCCGCTCGCGACGCCGGTTGCGCCGAGCACCGAAATAGGCCGGGATCAGTTACCAGTCAATCCGCTGACGAGTGCTTGCTTGCAAGGCGCTGCGGTGCAGTGGTCGCGCTTATGTCGTAGTCGTATTCATTACCCAGTGCACATTCAGCCGCTTTGGTCGCTGTCTCGACCGGTATTTGCAGCCGATGGTGTCACGCAAATTGGTGATAATCAGTGTCTTGGCTGTCATTCGCCACGAGATGAAAGTAATGGACTGCGCATTCCGGCTGGTCAGCTTGATCTCACTGACGGGCCGTCACCGGCACAGCCATTGCAGAGCGTGAGTTATCGCGAGCTGGTCGCGCAAGATCTTGTTGAAGAAATTCGCGATGGGGCGGTGCAGCCGGTGTTGCGGTTAAGCCTGGATAACAATGGTGATCCCATTCCGGTGCTTGATGCCGATGGTGAACCGGTGCTCGATGATATGAATATGCCCGTGTATCAGACCGAGTCAATCCGTATACCAAGACGTCAAAGTTTTATGTGGGCTCGGACGAGCCGGATGTTCGAGACGTTTACCGCAGATACAGGCACCATTGATCATCGGGAAATGCTCAATGCGCAAGAGCTTTTATTGTTGCGAGAATGGGTCGATATCAATTCGCAGTTTTATAACGATCCATTGCTTACTCCTTAGCGGCTGTAAGTGCAGTAAAACAGACAAGGATTTGTTAGTTTGAAGATGGGATTTTTTGCCGTAATCGCCGCACTGTTAAGTTGTATGCAAGGATTTGCAGCCGACCCAGACTCAGCGCGAGTTGACGCCGCTTTTGTGCAGCTGTTCGCTGGGCCTGGGCCTGGCTATCCTCAGCGTCAATTCATTGACCACGATCACGATTTACGGTTTTTGCGGCAACGAACTGACTGGTTTCAGGTCGAAGCAGAGGATGGTACGCGAGGTTGGCTGCCAGCTGCTAGCCTTGATCGACTACGCTCTAGCTCTGGCGCACTGTTCGGTCTGGATCAACAGCGCCAGCAACTTGGCCGGGGGACGTTCGAGGCGAATGTTGCCAGTGGCAGTTTTGGCGGTAGTCAATCTTTTAGTACGCTGCTTGGATTTGGTCTTTCGGATTTGCTGCGTGCTGAGCTTACGTTGGGGCAAGCTTTGGGCCAGTTTTCGTCGATTTATCATGCTGGAGTGCAGCTTGGCCATTTTGGTCGATATGGACGTAAGCATCAACCAGTGTTTGCGCTCGGCTTTGGGACTATGAAAATTAAGCCGGCTGCCAATATCGTCTCGACAGTTGATCGACAAGACGATTATTTAAAAGTCGTCGCAGGGCTACGTCGCCATATCAGCGGTCGGTTTTTCATGCGATTTGAATACAATCACTACCTCATATTGACGTCAAGGGATGACAACGATGCAATTAACGAATGGAAGCTTGGGGTTAGCGCTGGCCTTTAGTGCGTTAACGCTCGCTGTGGGCGCTATGCGAACTCAAGCAGCAGGCTTCGAATCCAGTGGTGTTGAGCCAAATATTACTCGACAAACAGTTGTTGAGCCAAATATCGATCAAGAAAATATCGAGATCACTACGTATTTTGGTGCAATGAATATCGATGATTTCGGTGTTAATCCTATTTACGGTGTGCGTGGGGCCTATCATTTAACGCCAGCGTTTTTTATCGAGTTTTCGTATGGTGTAAGCCAGGCAGACAAAACCAGTTTTGAAACTTTGCAAGGGGTTGATATCCTCACACCAGAGCAGCGAGATTACCAGCATATACTCGGCCATTTTAACTGGAATTTTATGCCCGGCGAGACTTTTGTGACTGAGCAAATAACACTTACCAGCCAGCTCTATGCTAACGTTGGGCTTGGGAGTATTGATTTCGCAGGTCAAACTGAATCGGCGATGAGTTTCGGTCTTGGTTATCGAGCATTGATTAACGATTGGCTTGCTTTGCGGCTGGACTTTCGTGATCATGTCTTTGCTGCGGACTTATTTGGTGAGCAAAAACGTCAACATAACTTTGAAGCGAGCAGCGGTTTTTCGGTCTTTTTTTAATATCGATGATTCGCACATTTATATGACGTTAGCGAATTTAGCGTATTTAAAAGATCTATACTTTTTTGACAAGTTATCGAAAGTTTAAAAATTAATTAGAAGTTAAAAGTTAGAAGTTAGAAAAGCGAAGCAACAAAAATTGGCGGCTGTATCCTAATACACGCTGCATTGATCGAGACGGAGTTACACCATGATAAAAAAAATGCAGCTTGCACAATTATTGCAGCGGTATTGCTTCTTTGGCTGTTTGGCATTTGCTGCCTTGCAAAGTATCGGCTTAAATGCGTTAGCACAACAAATTGAGCCAGAGCCAGCACCAAATTTCACGCTACCAACACACGGCGGTGAGAAAGGCGTGGCGAACATGCAGCTTGAGGAATTGCTTGGTGAGGTGGTACTTTTAAATTTCTGGGCTTCTTGGTGTGGCCCTTGTCGACAAGAGATGCCTTTACTCGACGAGCTCGCTAAAAAATACGCACAGTTGGGTGTAACAGTGCTCGGCGTTAACGTCGAGTCAGATACAGCTAAAGCGCTCGAATTTCTTGAAAAAACCCCGGTCTCTTTTCCTATTTTACTGGATAAGGAAAACGTTGTTAGTAAACTATACGATGTTAAAGCAATGCCAACAACGTTCTTAATCGACCGAGATGGCAATATTCGCGCTGTACATCGTGGCTATAAGCCTGGCTATGAAGAACAATATGAAGCTGATATCAAAACTCTTGCGCGGGAACTGTAGTTCCGCATGATGTAAGCACGCTCAACACATGTTTGGAGTAGGTCTATGGATGGACCATTGGCGTGGCGCTTGCCGCGCTTGCGCTATATTAACCGTTGGATTATATGGTATTGCTGGTTAGGTCTATGCGCCATATTGAGCGGCTGTAGTTCGGTCGAGCCTTGGGTCAAACCCTACGAGCGCGAGCGTTTAGCTGATCCCCTGCTGCAAGCGCAGCCCTATCCTCTTGACTTTGGGTATATGACCCATGTTTATCGTTCCCGAGAAGGTGGCCGAGGCGCCGAGGGTAGCGGAGGCGGCGGTTGTGGTTGCAATTAACACTCGACCATGGCGCGATGAAATTGTACTTTTGATGTTAAATGCTTGCATCCTAGGTGTGATGCTGCTTGTTGGCGTAGCTACATACAGTGCAGTATTACCGGATGAGCGAGTGGATGTACTTCATCACAATTACAATGGCGGCGGCATGGAAATTAATGGCCCCGCGGTTTTAGTGCGCAAATCCATGACTGAGCAGGTGTCGGTAGCGGCCCACTATTTAGTGGATTCAGTTTCAGCTGCGTCTATTGATGTGGAGTCGTTCGCAAGCCCTTATACTGAAGAGCGCATTGAAACCAGTGTCGCCACTGACCTGCTGGTGGATAAAACCCTGTATTCAGTCAATCTTAGCACTAGCGACGAGAACGATTACACTGCTCGGACATTGGGTTTGAGCGTCAGCCAGGATTTTTTTGGTGATTTAACGACCTTGAGTCTTGGCTTTGGTCGGGGTTGGGACGAGGTCGGTAATGTCGTCGATACGAGCTTTGCTGAGGACGTTGATCGCAAACATTTTCAATTACACATAAGCCAAATTTTAACGACTCGTTGGCGTGCTGGTATCGGTTTCGAAGCGATTAGTGATGAAGGCTATCTCAATAATCCCTACCGACCAGTGCGCTATATCGATACGAGTTCGGCCAAGGGTTGGAGCACTCAGGCCGAGGCCTATCCCGCTACTCGGCATTCCAATGCTCTCGCTTTATCAAGCGATGTTGCCCTGAGCACTGATCAAGCCTTGTTAATGCAGGCGCGCTATTATACCGATACCTGGGGGATCAATGGGCAAAGTATTGAAACTCAGTATCGTTATCGCTGGAATGAGTGGGTGTTGAGTGTAAAAGCGCGCTACTACCAGCAAGATGGCGCAGATTTTTATAGTGATCTATTTCCGTTTGCGAACGCGCAGAATTTTTTGGCACGAGATAAAGAATTAAGCACCTATTCAACCGTCGTTTTGGGTGCAGGGGTGCGCTTTAATTTCAAGCCAGTGTTTGCGCCATGGATTAAACGCGGTGAGCTGGGCTTGTTAGTCGATCAATACATGATTGATTATGACAATTTTAGAGATATAACCGTTGCTGGTTTTGTCGCAGGTAGTGAGCCGAAGTATTCACTTTCTGCAAGTTTAATTCGATTCAATTTAGTCGTATGGTACTGATACAGTTTTTTAATTCAAGGAATCGATTTTCGCTATGAAGGTATGGATACTGGTCTGGCAGATGTGCTCAATACCAGCGCACACCCTTGGCGGCTCCCGCTTACCGCGTTGTATGGGCGTGCTGATATGGTGCGTCTGTGCGCCAGCTTTTGGACAATGGTTTAGTGAAACTCGTGAAGTTATGGGTACGACAGCGCAGCTGCAGTTTGCGAGCGACTCACCCGAACAGGCAAAACGTTTAACTGCGCAAGTGTGGGCAGAGCTTGATCGTTTAGATGTCAAACTGTCAATTTACAAGCCCACGAGCGAGTTGAGTCGTTTAAACCGGCGTGGCAGCCAGGAGGCGGTAATCGTCTCTAAAGAATTGTTTTATTTACTTGAACGCAGCCAGGAATTTAATGAACGCAGCGCTGGCTTGTTCGATATTCGGGTTGAGACTTTTGGGCAACTTTACGACTTGCGCGCCCATAAACGCCCCGATGAGCAGGCGCTGAGTCAGGCGCTACAGGCACTTGATGAGCCGTTGGCAACTACGGTGGTTTTAGATGCATCCCAGCGGACGGTGTTTTTTTCAAAAGCGGCACTCAAGCTTGATCTTGGTGGAATCGCTAAGGGCTATAGTGTGGATCGGGCTATTGACGTTTTACGCAGCGCGGGTATTCAGCAGGCGATGGTGAGCTCTGGTGGCGATGCCCGTTATCTTGGCAAGCATGATAATCGACCTTGGTTAGTTGGCGTGCGCCACCCAAGAGATGCCAATAAACTTGCTGTCTCATTACCGATCGAAGACAGCGCAGTCTCGACTTCGGGAGATTATCAGCGATTTTTTATTGATGCCGATGGCAAGCGGCACCACCATATCTTCGATCCGCGCTCGGGGAAGTCGCCAGAGGCCATCGTCAGCGCGACGGTGCTAGGACCAGATGCCCTGACCACGGATGCAATGAGTACAACCGTGCTGATTGCAAGTCGGCAGCAGGCGCTAGCGATGATTAACAACGAACCTGAGCTTGAGGCTATTTTAGTTGATCATACTGGTAAGTTATGGTTTAGCGATGGCTTAGTTGACCCGCAATCACTAGTCGATGCTCACTAACAGCACGTTGCAAATGGTTGATACTTTGTTGATGGCGACAAGGACTGTCGCTTAAATGAATACGAGAAAGTGCGAGCAAAGGAGTGAGCGCAAATGAAATCGGGAATACTCTATCTGGTCTTGCTCATAAGCCAGTTGGCGATGAGCTGCGCTGCACTTGCCCAAGAAGATTTAGTTGATGAAATTCAAAACGTAAAACGCGAGGTGCTTAAACTTAATCGTGATTTATTTGTGCTTGAAGAAGATTTACTGTTTCCTGCTTCGAGTCAATTCAATGTCTATGTGTCGATCGATAAGGGGCATTATTTCACGGTGGAAAGCGTGGAGGTTCGACTCGATAACGAGCCGGTGTCAAGTCATCTCTACACTCAGCAAGAACTAGCAGCGCTTGAGCGTGGTGCAATTCAAAAAGTGCATCAGGGTAATCTAAATAGTGGCGATTACAATTTAGTTGCGGTGGTCAATGGTCTGGGCCCAAATGAGCAGCCTTACCGACAAGCGATCGAATTTGAATTTGCAAAAGCCAAACAACCTGTGCATCTCGAGCTACGAGTGACCGATCAGGCGAGCAAGCAGCAACCGAAACTCAGTGTGCGCCAATGGCAAAACTAGCAAGGTTGACAAAGCTAACAAGGCTACTCAGCATAGGGTTCATCGTTGCCAGCCCTATCACTGGTTTTAGCGCTGCTGAGCAAGACTATGCTGGCACGCATCGAATTGAGGCGCTTGCTTATGGACAAGCCTTGTTTGAGTATTTTCAAGGCGACACGATGGCGGCATTGTTGCCCCTTGATGTGGCGGTGTTGCGAGGTCACATTGCAGCTATAACGGCGACTGATCAAGTGGTACTCAATCATTATTACCCTTTGCTGTTTCGGGCCGGGTTATATTTTGACTACGGATTGCCCGAAGCAGCTGCTCGACAATTTACGGCTCTTGAGCAACATTTTCAAGGCACGAATCTCGCTGAAATTCCCGCTATGTATCATTGGCAATATCTGCAGGGTAAGCAAGCCTTTGAGCGTGGTGATTGGCAGGCGAGTCGAAAGCTACTCGAGCCTTTGCCTGCTCGCTTGTACGGTGATGAAGTTACGCATCTGTTGCAGGCCATTACGTTGCAGCTGGAGTCGACTCTTATAGCAACTCCTGCAGCGAGGGAATGGAAGTCACAATCGAGTCCGGCTTCGATCTGGTCGCTGTACACCCAAGTACAGCGCCTGCAACGCATGCAGACAGTACCAGTGAAAGCCTGGCAAACGTTACTTGCCGAAATAAAAGCCTTCGATGGGCCGGAACGGGAATTGACTTCCCTTACCAACTTTGTAGCACTTGCGGCGGCAAAACGCTTTGGCGCAGATTCGAATGCGTCTCTTCGCAGTGACGGACAGTCATTACTCGAGAGTATTCCGGCAGACTCAATGTGGCAACCGTTTGCCGCTAAGCAGCTTGCCATTATCGGTAGCCAACCATTGGCACCATTGCAGCAACAGCTCAGATTGGCGCAGTGGAGTGGTGGATTATCAGCAAGTGATACCCTAGCCGGTTATCAACAGGTACTCGCTGTCGCGACAGCCCAGCTTAATGACTTTGCTATGATCGAGTCTGACTCAAAATTTGCGAGTTGGTTTAGTGCATGGATTGAGAATGCTTTGTCGGCACAGCTTACAGCCTTACCAGTAGCGAGCCTATATTGGCAAGCGTGGCTTGCAGATTCCGATCAAGCGCTGCTACTTGAGCGGTTACGGCAGTTGCAGGATCTGCAGAGTAATCTGAGCATTATAGGTGAGCGCCTACCCTATACTGAGCTGCTGTTCAAAAAAGCCGCTGAGGACTATCGAAAAAAGCTCAGCCAAGTCAGTCAAGATCAATGGCAGCAGGAATTTATACACCTATCAGCTGAGTTTGAAGATCTGCAAGCCCGACTTGAGCATGCTTTGGCAGCGCCTAACGAGTTTGGCCTTGCATCTACGAAACTGCGCGATTTTGCCGATGTCATCAAGACCAACCAGGTGCGAGTGCAACGTCTTGGAGAGCGACTCAAGCCTTCGCAGCGTGAGCGGGCGCAGCGTATTTTAACAGTGGCAAATGGGCGACTTTTGTGGCTAGCTCAGCTTGAATTCTCAAAGCAACGGCGACAAGCCGAGCGCGCCCTTGCAGAACTCAAGCTTGAGCTCAATCAGGTGCAGTCGCGCTTGCAGCGGCTTGCGCAGGCAGGCAGCAATTGGCAGGGGGAGCAGGGGGTTGCTCAGTTGGCCGAGCTTGCAAAGCGCTTGTCCAAGGTGCAGGCACAGGTCAAACTGCTAACAGCGCAAACCCAAGCTGTACTGAGCGAGCGATTGCAGACCGAGCTCATTGTCGTGCAACAACAACATCGACACGAGTATGTACAGCTATTGTTGGGCCGCGCCATTGCTGGTGATCAGTTGTATCAGCAGCAAATCTTTGCGGAGAGTTTAGCAGGGACGGAAAGTTTAGCAGACAGTTTAGCAGGAACAGCCACCCTAGCAGGCACGATAAACAGCACGATAAACAGGACATCCAGCGAATCGCACTTAGCGCTTAGTCAGCTCGTAGTTTGGTATGAAGCAGCTCTTAGCGCACATCCACCGAACAAAGCGCCCTTGGATGCACATGGTCGACTCGCCCAGCTCACCATGGAGCAGGCGGTCGCAACCGGTATGGGGTTTGAGCGCGCTGCTCAACTTGCGAACAGCTGGCTCAAGCGGCCAGAAGTAATCGAGCTCAATGAGCCGCAGACGCCGCATTTCGCCACTCGCGCAACGCTCATGTATCAGCTCGCCCATGCACAAGCGGTGCTTGGTCAACAGCAAGCCTCATTAGCGACAATGCGCCAGTGGTTGAACGATCAGCCCCGAGGATGGGCCGCGCAAGAGCTCTGGTTCCGACTTGGCGAGGCTGAATTTGCCCAGCAAGCCTATCAACAAGCAGGCAGTTCTTTCGCTCAGGCAGTTGCGCTGCCGGGCAAGCTTGGTGTGGATGCGCGATTTATGCAGGGCTGGGCGCAATATAAGCAAGGCCAGTTCGATGTAGCCTATGACTTATTTGAACAAGTGTATAGTCAGGTCGATGCTACTCAGAGCAAGTCTCAGTTCCAAGCACCTGGTAAACTGCAATCAGAAGTTCAAAGAGTGTTGCTGCTCACACTTGCTCAGCTTGGCGGCACAACTGCGCTCACCCAGCGCTACCCAGAACAATTGCCGGCGCAGGGCTTAGCGGTGGTGAAACTGCTGCTCAAACAACAGCTTTTAGAGCGCCAATACTACGAATATCACCAAACCCAGCAATGGTTCGCAACCCATTATAAAACCCATGCAGATGCAGTGCAGCTTGCTTTAGAAGATATTGCAGTACTTGAGCAGCATCAGTTTTTTGAGGCTGCTCGCGCTGCAAAGGCACGATTTATCAACAACTATGACACAACCGCAAGTGCAGCGAGTGCTGGCTTTGCGTTAGATCTCGCGCGCTACGACGGCGCCAACGGACGCTCCCAGGCCCAGCTCAACCAGGCGGTGCAATGGTATCAAACCGCGCTTGACTTAGATCTTGATAAAGAAGAACGAGCTCCAGTGTTGCTGGCGCTGGCAGAATTGCACCTACAGCTCAAGCAAAGCGCCCAAAGTTTTGCTGTTTTTCTCGCTGCAAGCCAGCAAGCCGGTGAGTCAGCCCTAGGTTTGCAAGCAGGGCAGGGCGCACTAGCGGCAATAGCCCAGCTTGATAAGCCTGATGCAGACCAGCGTCAGCTGGCTTTAGAGCTCACTCAACGGTTAGTACGCGAGTTTCCCAATGAGCCAGCGGTCCAGCCCCTGCGCATTGAACTCGCTCAAGGCGAGTTAGCCCAAAAGCAATGGCAAAAGGCACGGGATCTCGTTGCGCCGCTACTCGTGCAAGCGGTAGGTTTTGCTGAGCCAAACAGTAACGCTCCTGCTCCCAATAGGCCTAGCAAGCGCAGTGCAAGTAACACTGCACAGCTAGAGCGTGAGGCAATCGAAATCACTACAGCCAGCTATTACAATCAGGCGCTTTGGCCCGAAGCGATCAAGAGCTTTGAGCAAGCGTTAGTCTGGGCTGCGCAGGACAATCATAAGCAGTTACCCACACGCTGGCGACTCGCGTTAGCGCAAAGCTATCGTCAACAAGCCGATGCGCAACTCATGAGCGAAGACCTCGCTGGTGCGCGCGAGACCTTGCTGCGATTGAGCAAGCGCTTACCACAATCAGCGCTTGTACCTGGCGCCTTGTTTGATGCCGGCGAGCTCGCAGCCCAGCAACAGCAATACCCAGCAGCAATTGCAAATTGGAGTCAGTTGGTCAAAGACTATCCTCAAACGGAGTTCAGTGCCAAGGCGCTTTTGAAGCTCGCCCGGAGCCATCAACAACTCGAACAACCATTAGAAGCGGCAAGTTGGCTACAACAGGCCCTCGCCGCCAGCAAAGATGGTAAAGGACCGATACCAGCGCAACAACGCGCAGCCTTGACTTTTGAGACCGCACAGCTTTGGCAGCAAGCCGGCAAACCCGCATTCGCCAAAGCGCTATTACAACATTTGCTCGCCACTGAGCCGGTGCAAAGTGAGCTTTGGAGCCAAACTGCCACTGCGCTCGTTGCGTTGAGTTCGACTAATGCAACGAGCACTCTCGCCCTGCAAAACCAAATCACAACTACGTTAGCGCCACATTTTGAAGGCTTAAGTCCAGTTGGGCAATCTTTAATGATTGCCAGTAGCGTTGCTGTGGCTGAACAAGCTCAATCACAATTTGTGACCATTAAGCTCAGCAATCCATTGCCCGTGTCTTTGCAGCAAAAGCAGGCGAGCTTACTAGAAGCTACCGAACGATTTGAAGCGATTCTCGCACTTGAGATCAGTCCGGCTTATGAGCAGGCGCTCTACGGCTTAGGGCAGCTCAAACTCGAATTTGCCAAAGCGCTTATGGATTCTGAACGACCATCAGGTTTGTCTGAGCTAGCCCTTGAAGAATACGACATGCTGCTTGAAGAGCAGGCCTTTCCGTTTGAAGAGCAAGGCTTAGCTTATCATAAGCTTAATCTTGAACGACTTTGGTCAGGGACCAACAACCAATATAGCCGGGACAGCCTCAAACAATTGCAAGCCTATCTGCCTGGCCAATACCAAAGAGATGAACTTGTCGAGGGCTTTGAATGAACAATGCTTGCACTGCTTTATGCACGGTTGCGCGAATTGTTACGCGTAACGGTTCAAGAACGATTTTAGGTATTATTTTGAGCCTAACTTGGTGCCTGCTATTAAGTGGTTGCCAAACCTTACGCTCAGATTTAAGCTCGGACAGCCACATCAAGTCTGGACCAATTTCAACCCAGATCACCCAAGCACGAGCATTGCTTCAAGCGGGAGACTTCGAAGCCGGCCAGGCTTTACTTGAAGCCGCTTCAATTCAATATCCGGATGCAGCGGACATCCACTATCAACTTGCGTTGATCCATTGGCACCAAAACCGATTTGCTCAGTCCCAAATCAATCTTGATCGAGTGATTGAACTTGATCCGCAGCACAGTCAAGGTTTGGGATTGGCCGGTGTATTGGCGCGTCAGCGAGGTGAATATAGCCAAGCTGAAGCATTCTATGAGCAGTCCATCGCACTCAACAGTGATATTGCGCGGACTTGGTACAACCTAGCAGTATTGCATGAAGTCTATCTCGGCCAGCTTGAGCAAGCGGTGAATGCCTATGAGCGCTATCAGGCTCTTTTGCCAGCGCCAGATGAGCAGGTAACAAGTCGGCTTGAAAGGTTACGGCGCGAGCGGCAAGCAATAAAGGGCAATTCATGAACATACATATGAACATACATAGTCGTCAGCACGAAATAGCTGTGCTCATGAAACCTCTGTCGAACATATATCCCTTACCTTGGAGCCAGCGACTGCATCGTAGCAATGCTTATAAGTATAGCTGCTTAGTTTTAATTGGTTGGTTTAGCGTCTTAGGGCTAAATCAAGAGACAAGCGCGCAGGGTGTCGAGA
>Ga0115549_1001521_pt1 | contig 13872 bp, 10 predicted proteins | sample COGITO_mtgs_1004_2_FD_87176 | JGI IMG/M metagenome (GOLD analysis project Ga0115549, IMG submission 87176) | Pelagic marine microbial communities from North Sea - COGITO_mtgs_100430 | ecosystem: Environmental > Aquatic > Marine > Epipelagic | place: Germany:Helgoland, sampling site Kabeltonne...
TGCGTCATCGATTAGAAAAAACAGACCCCAATGCAGCACAAAGTAAAGCAAAGGAACCGATTGTTTATTATTTAGACAATGGAACCCCTGAGCCTGTCCGTTCAGCCTTACTAGAAGGTGGGAGTTGGTGGAACGAGGCTTTTGAAGCAGCTGGTTTTATAGATGCTTTTCAAATTAAAATACTTCCAGATGACGCAGACCCGTTGGATGTGCGTTATAATGTAATTCAATGGGTTCATCGGTCTACACGAGGGTGGAGCTATGGTGCAAGCGTGGTCGATCCTCGATCGGGTGAAATTCTTAAAGGGCATGTGAGTCTCGGTAGTTTACGCATTCGTCAAGACTTTATGATTGCTCAAGGGTTAACTAAAGATCCTTATGCCAATGGAAATACTGATGAAACCAAGATGTCTGAACTTGCCATTGCTCGTATCCGCCAACTTTCGGCTCACGAAATTGGGCATACCCTTGGTTTTGCTCACAATTTTGCTGCAAGCACCAACGGAAGAGCCTCGGTAATGGATTATCCCCATCCTAAACTTGAGGTAGTGGCTGGTGCAATTTCATATGAAAATGCATATGCTGTCGGTATGGGTGCCTGGGATAAAACCTCCGTTCGCTATTCTTATAGCGAGTTTCCAGAAGGAACAGATGAGACTAAGGAACTCAATAGCATTCTAGAAGAAAGTATTCTTAAGGGAAACCGTTTTATTTCGGATCAAGATGCTCGCCCCATCGGCGGTGCACATCCCTATGCCCATTTATGGGATAATGGGACAAGTGCAATTGAAGAATACAACCACCTGATCAAGGTACGTTCCCTTGCTTTACAAAACTTTTCTGAGGATCAGCTCAGAGTGGGAGAGCCCTATTCGGTTTTGAATGATCGTTTAGTACCCATGTATTTCTTGCACCGATATCAAGCGGAAGGCATTGTTAAACTGATCGGTGGTGTCGACTATTCTTATGGGGTTAAAGGACCTATTCCTTTTGAAATTGCTACCGTAGCTGCCGAAACTCAGAAAGAAGCATTGATAGCTATGATCAATTCATTATCATCCGAAGTTTTGGCTATTCCAAAGCCATTATTGAAGCAGTTGCCACCAACAGCCTTTGGCTATTCGGCAACACGTGAAAGTTTTAGATCACAAACTGGAAGAGTATTTGATGTACTTGGAGCTCCAGCGTCCCTTGGAAAAGGAATTCTTCAAATGATTTTGAATCCAGAACGGGTATCGCGTTTGATACAACAAAAGGCATTGGACGTCAATCAGCTATCATTTGATCAATTAGCAAATGAATTGACAAAATCAATTTTTAAAAAACAATATCGCGATTCCTATCATCAGGCAATTCAAACCCAGCTTAAGGAGAGCTATTTGAATGTACTTTTTGATCTTCATGCAAACAACAACACCACGGCCTCGGTTAAAGCCATTAGTTTTGGTGTTATAAAAAGAATTGAAAACGGTTTAAAGAAAAATACTTTAGAGCCACACCGAGCTTATTACATCAATAAAATCAAACGCTTTTTAGATGATCCTGAGGCCTATGAAGTTCAGGAGACCCCGGTGCTTCCTGATGGATCGCCGATAGGCACAGATGCATTTTGCAGCCAGTTTACGCTTTAATACTAGTAAAAATAAATTGAATACAAACTATATTTTCTACACGTGAAAGTAAATTTAATCAGTGATACCGTGACTCTCCCATCGCCGGGCATGCTTGATGCTATGCAAAATGCAAAGGTTGGTGATGATGTATTTAAAGAAGATCCAGCAGTAAATGCCCTTGAGGAAAAGGTCGCTCAGTTGTTTGGAAAGGAAGCAGCCTTGTTCTTTCCATCGGGAACCATGGCGAACCAAACGGCAATTAAAATTCACACCCAACCGGGCGAACAACTGATTTGTGACCACTATGCACACGTTTTTAATTATGAAGGCGGGGGCGTCAGTTTTAATAGCGGTGTTTCGTGCGCTTTAATCGAAGGAGAGCGCGGTCGTATTACTGCGGAGCAAGTTGCATCAAAGATCAATCCTCCCGATTTTTATCACTCGCCATTATCGACATTAGTGTGTTTAGAAAACACCACAAACAAAGGCGGAGGCGCCTTTTATGACCTCAATACAATTGACGCGATTCGTTCCGTTTGCGATGAGCATCATTTAGGATTGCATCTCGATGGGGCACGCCTATGGAATGCATTAGTCGCTTCTGGTCAAGATGCCCAAAGCTATGGAGCCTTATTCGATACCATCTCGGTGTGTTTCAGTAAAGGTCTTGGTGCACCCGTTGGCTCTGCATTAATTGGAAGTAAAGCCGCCATGGAGCAAGCACTTCGTGTACGAAAGATATTTGGTGGGGGAATGCGGCAAGCAGGGTTTTTAGCTGCAGCCGCCTCTTATGCAATTGACCACCAATGGGAATCCCTATCCGAAGATCACCGGAAAGCTAAAGAATTGAAAAGTGCTTTAGAACAACTGCCCTTTATTAAAAAAGTTGAGGCTGTTGACACCAATATTGTTATTTTTAACTTATTGGATACTACAAAAGAAGCAGCTTTTATGAATAAATTACAAGAACATAAAATACGATTCATTTCAATGGGTCAAGGCAAACTCCGAATGGTTACTCACCGAGATTATACCCAATCTCAACATCAATACATGCTCGATATCTTACAGAATTTAAACTTTTAACCCCATGCATTTTCCTACGAAATTTTTTAACAGAACCACATTCATCCTGATTTTTGGTGTTATTTTCGCCCAATCTTGTGATACCAATAAGAAAACGACACCCATGAAAGACCTAAAGCCACCAACAGCAGATCAGAAACCCCATCAACATAAAATCCATAACGACATTCGAATGGATGAATATTTTTGGCTGAAAGAGCGTGAAAATCCCGAAGTAATTGATTATTTGGAACGGGAAAATGATTTTTATGCTAAATCAACTGCGCATACAGTTGACTTTCAAAACGATCTTTTTGAGGAAATGAAAGCCAGAATCAAAGAAGATGACAGTTCGGTGCCTTATTTCTACAATGGATACTGGTATATCAGTCGCTATGAAATAGGAAAGGAATATCCTATTCACACGCGTAAAAAAGGTTCTATTGATGCAGATGAAGAAATTTTATTCGATTGTAATGAAATGGCAAAAGGGCATGAGTACTTCCGATTAGTTGGAATTAGCATCAGTCCTGATAATACCAAAGCTGCTTTTGCAGTGGATACTGTTTCGCGCAGACAGTATACGATGAAGGTAAAGGATTTGGTTTTGGGTAACTACCTTGATACCTCAATTGAAAACACAACAGGAGGAAGTGTATGGGCTAAGGATAACGAAACCTTGTTTTATACTCAAAAGAATCCCGTTACCCTGCGTTCGGAGGCAATTTACAGACACAATATCAATTCAACTTCAAATGAAACTACTTTAGTTTACGAAGAAAAAGACGATACCTTTTCCGTATATGTAATGGATTCGAAGTCTGAGGATTATATTTTTATTTCATCCTACAGTACACTTACAACTGAATTTCAATACATCAAAGCGGATGCACCATTAAGTGAGTTTAAACTCATTCAAAAAAGACAACGTGGATTAGAGTATAGTGTATCCCATTTCGAAGATTACTTTTATATTTTCACCAATGCCGATGATGCATTCAATTATAAAATAATGCGAACACCCGTTACCAAAACTGAGCGTTCCAATTGGGTAAATTACATCGATCACCGTTCTGATGTATTGTTGGAAGATTTGGAAATGTTTAAGGACTATATGGTGCTTACGGAACGAGAAAATGGGCTTTCAAAAATCAGAATACAGTCTTGGGATGGGAAGAAAGACTTTTATCTTCCAATTGACGGAGAAACCTATACCCTATATACATCTACTAATGTTGATTTTAACACTACAAAACTCCGCTATTCATTCAATTCATTGACTACACCCTCATCTGCATTAGAGTATGATATGGCAACTGGTGAAGAGAAAGTATTGAAACAACAACAAGTTTTAGGAACATTTGACAAAAGCAACTATACATCTGTGCGTTTATGGGCTACGGCTGAAGATGGTGTGAAAATTCCCATTTCGATGGTGCATCACAAGGACACAGAATTGAATGCAGATACACCCATTTTATTGTATGCCTACGGGTCGTACGGATCGACTATCGATCCTAACTTTTCTACAACTCGTTTAAGTTTGTTGGACCGAGGTTTTGCATTCGCCATTGCACATGTTCGAGGGGGAGAATATATGGGACGAAATTGGTATGAAGACGGGAAATTATTCAAGAAGAAAAATACATTTTCAGATTTCATCAGTTGTTCAAAGTTTTTGATTGGAGCCTCCATGACATCGGCAGATCATTTGTATGCCTATGGTGGATCAGCTGGTGGATTGCTGATGGGTGTTATACTAAATGATGCGCCAGAATTGTATAAAGGAGTGATTTCTGCAGTACCCTTTGTAGATGTGGTAACAACCATGCTCGATGACAACATTCCGCTTACTACATCAGAATACGATGAATGGGGAAATCCGAGTGATAAAGACTATTATGATTACATCAAGTCTTATTCACCTTATGACAATGTAAAAGCACAAGCCTATCCCAATATTTTAGTTACTACAGGCTTACACGATTCTCAAGTTCAGTATTGGGAGCCTGCGAAATGGGTAGCCCGCTTACGCAAATTGAAAACAGACAGCAATCAACTGTATTTGGATACAAACATGAAAGCAGGTCATGGTGGTTCTTCTGGGCGTTTTGATGCGTTACAGGAAACAGCTAAAAAACATGCGTTTTTACTTGAGTTGGAAAAACAGATAAAGTGATATTTTTTCATTAAATTTAGATGTTTTTATTCAAACCCATTGTATGAAAAATAATATTCAAGCCTCCAAAAATATCCTCAACTTAATAGGTAATACTCCTCTGGTACAAATTGATAAAGTTGTACAAGGTTTCAAAGGTTCCTATTACGCCAAATGGGAGGCTGCCAATCCTGGTCATTCTAACAAAGATAGAATTGCACTCTTCATTATTGAAGAAGCAGAACGAACTGGTTTATTGCAAAAAGACAGCGTCATCATTGAAACTACTTCAGGTAATACCGGCTTCAGTCTAGCCATGGTTTCTCTAATCAAAGGATACGAATGTATTTTGGCAGTGAGTTCAAAATCATCAAAAGACAAGATCAATATGCTGCGCGCTATGGGTGCAAAGGTATATGTCTGTCCCGCTAATGTAAAAGCAGATGATCCTCGTTCATACTATCAAGTAGCCAAACGCATTCACGAAGAGACTGCAAAATCGGTCTACATCAATCAGTATTTTAATGATTTGAATATCCAAGCTCATTACCAAACTACTGGCCCAGAAATTTGGAAACAAACCAATGGAGCAATAACCCACTTAGTAGCTTGTAGTGGCACTGGTGGGACAATTTCTGGTTGTGGGCGTTTTTTAAAAGAACAAAATCCAAATATTAAAATAATTGGAGTAGATGCTTATGGTTCCGTTTTAAAGAAATACCATGAAACGAATGAGTTGGATGTAAATGAAATTTATCCCTACCGAATTGAGGGTTTAGGGAAAAATATGATTCCAACTGCTACAGATTTTGATGTTATTGACCATTTTGAAAAAGTTACTGATGAAGAAAGTGCCCATACTGCTAGAGAAATTTCTCTTAAAGAAGGTATCTTTGTAGGATATACCTCTGGTGCGGCAGTTCAGGCAATTAAACAGTTACATCAACAGTCTATGTTTGACAGTCACAGTAAGGTAGTAACCATATTCCCAGATCATGGTTCTCGATACATGAGTAAAATATACAATGATAAATGGATGCGTGATCAAGGATTCTTTGACAGCTATCATGTTCAAGATCCACAAAAAGTAGAATACATCCAGTAACTACCTCTATAAAAAAGCATAATGACAAACGATTTATTCGACAGAATATTAGATGATAAAGGTCCCCTTGGCAAGTGGGCAGCAGTAGCAGAAGGCTATTTTGTTTTCCCAAAATTGGAAGGACCAATTTCTAATAGAATGAAATTCCAAGGAAAAGAAGTGATTACGTGGAGTGTTAACGATTATCTGGGCTTAGCAAATCACCCTGAAATTAGAGAAGCCGATACTAATGCCGCAAAACAATTCGGTTCTGCTCATCCAATGGGTGCCAGAATGATGTCGGGACATACCGACTTGCATGAGCAATTAGAAGAGGAACTCGCAGCCTTTGTCAATAAAGAAGCTGCTTACGTGCTTAATTTTGGATACCAAGGTATCTTATCAACCATTGATACTCTTGTTTCAAAAAACGACATTATTGTTTATGATGTTGATACCCATGCATGTATTATTGACGGAGTTCGCTTGCATCCAGGAAAACGCTATACCTATAAGCACAATGACATTGTTAGCTTAGAGAAGAATTTAGAGCGTGCTACCATCATGGCAGAAAAAACAGGAGGAGGGATTTTGGTGATCTCTGAGGGTGTTTTTGGAATGCGTGGTGAACAAGGTCGTTTAAAAGAAATTGCAGCCCTTAAATCGAAATATAAATTCCGTTTTTTAGTAGACGATGCCCATGGTTTTGGTACCCTCGGGTCTACTGGAGCAGGAGCAGGAGAGGAGCAGGGCATTCAAGATGCAATTGATGTGTATTTTGCAACCTTTGCAAAATCGATGGCATCAACTGGTGCATTCATTGCAGCTGACAAAGGTGTTATTGATTTTATGAAGTACAATATGCGTTCTCAAATGTTTGCAAAATCCCTACAATCGGTCTTAGTAGTTGGGGCTCTAAAGCGTTTGGACTTATTGCGAACACGACCCGAATTAAAAGCTAAGCTCTGGGAGAATGTCAATGCACTACAATCTGGACTGAAAGAGCGAGGTTTTGACATTGGAACTACGCAAAGCTGTGTAACGCCCGTATACCTCAAAGGGAGTATTCCAGAAGCCATGGTTTTAGTAAAAGACCTAAGAGAAAATCACAGTGTATTTTGTTCTATCGTTGTTTACCCCGTTATACCCAGAGGAATCATCCTACTCCGCTTAATTCCAACTGCAACCCATACGCTTGAAGATGTATCCCTAACCCTTGATGCCTTTACTGCCATACGGGAGCGTCTGGAGGCGGGTATTTACAAACGCATGTCGTCTGGGATTGTAGCATCATAGCTTAGTATTCAAAAACATTAAGTATAAAAAAACGCCTAAAGTAGTACTTTAGGCGTTTTTTAGTTTTTATAACTGTAAAGATTAGTCGTTCAACATGACCGGCATAACCAACATGGTAATCAATTCTCCTTCATCAGTTCCATCGATAGGAGTAATGATCCCAGCTCTGTTAGGCAAGGACATAGCTAAAGAAACTTCATCGACCGTAAGGTTATTTAGCATTTCAATGATGAATCTTGAATTGAATCCGATTTGTAAATCATCTCCTTGGTATTGACAATTTAAGCGTTCTTCAGCTTTGTTACTAAAGTCAAAGTCTTCAGCAGAAATATTCAATTCTGCGCCCGCAATTTTTAACCGAATTTGATGTGTTGTTTTATTTGAAAAAATACTAACACGGCGCAGCGAGTTTAAAAAAGGCTCTCGTGCGATGGTCATTACATTCGGATTTTCCTTGGGAATTACCGCTTCATAATTAGGATATTTTCCTTCAATCAAACGACAACTTAAGGTGGTGCTCCCAAATGTAAATTGTGCGTTGGTATCGTTATACTCAATAGTAATATCCTCTTCACTTCCCTGTAAAATTCCCTTAAGAATTTGTAGTGCTTTTTTTGGCATGATGAATTCGGCAGTACTATCGGCTTGAAGATCCGTTCGGGTGTACTTCACTAATTTATGTGCATCAGTTGCGACAAAGGTTAGTGCTTCCGTTGAAAACTGGAAAAACACACCACTCATTACGGGTCTTAAATCGTCGTTACCAGATGCAAATAAAGTCGCATTGATCGCAGTTGCTAAAATATCGGCCATCAGCACTGTTTTACTGGGATCTTTAATATGGACCGCTTTCGGAAATTCATCTCCTGGAACATAGGCCAAAGCATATTTCCCATTGTTTGCGCTAATTTCAACTGTATTATTTTCCAAAACCATGAAGGTGAGTGGTTGTTCTGGGAATGTTTTTAGTGTATCCAACAACAAACGTGCAGGTAGTGCTATGGTTCCGCTTGTATCGGACTCTACCGAAATACTAGATGACATACTGGTCTCTAGGTCAGAAGCCGTAAGTGTTAGACGATCTGTTTGAAGCTCAAACAAAAAGTTATCTAGTATGGGAAGGGTGTTTGAGTTATTGATAACTCCACCAAGGGTTTGCAGTTGTTTGAGTAGTTGATTACTCGATACAATGAATTTCATAAATGGGCTCTGTTTTATTCAAAGATATTTTAAATGCTTTTAAAAGCGAAAGAAACTTATCAACACTTATTGGCGATAACTTTTGAGTCGGTAACCATTAAAAATTAGTCCGAGAATAAGGAGGATTAATAAAGGTGCAAATAATCCAAAATAGCGCCAGTAGAGCAATTCTGATTCTGTTTTAGCAGTATCCAATAATGCGATTTTAATTTCTTTAGCACGGAGGCTAAGAAACCTATTGTCTTCAATAAGATAATGAATTGTATTTTTTAAGAACTGCTTATTACTATAAAAATTATTGGTCCACTTATCGTAGCCTAATTCTAACGGTTGCCCTTTATCGATTTGATTTTCAAGTAGGTTTCCATCCGAGAAAATAGCCATACGCGCCGGCTGAATTTCTTTGGACTTCCATTCAAAAGGCTGAATTCGATTGGTGTATAGCGAATTGAATCGCCCTTCAAGTAAAACACCTAGGGTTTGCTTGCTGTCTGTAAAAAGCGAGGGTTTGATCGGCTCTGTTGCGCTAGACAAGTTAATAAGAGAGGGGATTCCTTCGATTTTGGAAAGGGAGGAAGACTGAATCAACACTGTTTTTTTCACTTTATTCTTGAGCGTATCGATGGGGCTTGCAAATTGAAAATGTACCGAACCAACAGCCGAACCTATAGGGTGATCTTGATTAGGCGCTGCAAGCGGATTATAAGGCCATGGGTATGGTAAATATTGCGAAGCATTCTGTTGCCCTTGTGCCAGTACTATTGGAGCACTGTAGAGGTCTTTTACAAGTTCTTGTCGCAAACGAAACCCAAACTTAAAAAATAAATCATCTAATTCGAGTGCATTGCCATAACTAACCGTTGTTCCTGATAATGCATATAAGCTATCCTTTTGCACATGTACAGGATCAATTAAATACATGCTATTACCGCCTTGTTGTGTGTATTGATCAAGAATGAATTTATCTGTATTTGAAAATACCTTTTTGGGATTAGAAACCAGTAACAAATCAAAACGATTTAGGTTCTCTAATGTTTTCTCAGGAGTTTCTGGAAATGCTTTAAGGTCAAAAGCCGCTAAATTATAATAGGGCAGTAGATCTTGTAGGAAATTGGTAACTAAAATATCTTTTGAGGTTTCGTGGGAACTCAGTACGGCAATTTTCTTTTTTTCTTCTAAAAGGATTTTATAAACGCCATCCAGTATTGCGTATTCTAGTTGCTGTATGGATTGAAGTATACGTTGTTCGGGACTATCGCCTAAATTCTTTTGAAGCAAGGAGACACGAACGGTTCGATCACCATAATTCAATAACATCCAAGGGAAAACATAGGATTGCTCAACGGCCTGATTTTCTCGTTCTACAACAAGCTCAGGAAAAAGACCGTATTGATTCATTTCTTCTAGAAGTTGCTCGGCATCGTCGGAGCCTTTGAAGGGGTCAATAAATTCATAGTAAAAACGATCGTTTTGAGCGGTTATACTTTGTAATATTACCTCAGTTTCTGAACGCAAACGCTGGTATTCTTGTGGGAGTTTTCCATTTAAAAAAACATCAATTCGAATGGGCTGGTCTATGGATTTTATAAATTCTTTACTGGGATTGGACAAAGAGTAGCGATGGTCACTGGTTAGATCCCAGCGCACAGTATAGAACGAAGCAAGGATTTGAACGAGCACTACAACCGTACAAACGAAAAGAATTCTATAGGTGGTAGATTGATTCATTATCGCTTTAATTTATGAAGTTGATTAACAGCGAAAAAAATAAAAATAAAAAGTTGCCCTAGAAAATAAATTAAATCTTTACTATCAATAATCCCCTTACTCATTTGATTGTAATGGGAGCTAATTCCAACGGCATTTAAAAAGCTGTAAATCGTATTGTCAGAAAAGTAAAGTGAAGCTTCTCCCCAGCCATAAAAATGGAGAAAACAAAGCAAGACAGCGGCTAAAAATGCAACCACTTGATTTTTTGAGAAACAAGAGCAGCACAAGGTGATACTAGAAAACAAAGCGGCTAAGAAAAAGAGCCCTAGGAAGGATCCCCAAAATGCGCCCCAATCAAAAACATCAGACTCAAGTTTCAATTCTAAAACGACATATACATATATAAAACTTGCTACAAGACTGCAGCCGATTAGAAATAACATCCCCAAAAATTTCCCTAAGATCAATTCCCAAATAGCAATGGGTTTGGTGAAAAGTAAAGCGATTGTTCCGGATTTAATTTCTTCTGAAAAAGCTTTCATCCCGATAGCTGGGATAAGAAATAAGAACAACCAAGGCATCAATTCGAAATATAAATTAAGGTCGGCAAAACCAGAGTCAATCAAATTGAAAGCATTTGTAAAAACCCAAAGGAGCAAACCGTTTATGATAAAAAACACAGCCAGTATACTGTAACCCAAGGGGGTTGTAAAAAAGGATCGTATTTCTCTCTTGGCGATGGCCAGCATATTAATTGAATTTAATCGTTACGGTATCTCTGAATTCAAGCCCAAAGAGGCTTTGCGCACTCCCAACAGTTTGAGGATTACTTTTGTATATGGAAAGCTCCAGGTGTCCAGCAGCATTGAATAACGCAATTTTCTTCCCATCTTGGTCACGGTTTTCCTTTGGTACATTGAAATTTATAGCCTCTGTATAGGAAGTATGAATGGAGTTGAATTTTATACTTTTTGCAAAAATTGTAAAGGCACGCCCTTTTCTATATTCATTAAATAATTTTTCAGTAATGTTGGTTACCACATTCCCAAAGTTATCAATATAAATAACACTCCCAAGAATTTGATCCTCTGCTGGATTGATAACGGGTCTTACTCCAGTAACTTCCTTAATCTCTGTTATGGATTTCCCAATAACATCTAAACTGCCTTTTCTTGAAATATGCCCAGCAACTTTTACAAAAACATCTAAAACTGGAAAAGAAGAGGTGATGTTGTTGTGGATATTAATTTCTACTAGCTTGTCTGGAACACGATCGTCTTTAATCAATGACAAAATACCGTTGTTTGCCCCGATAAAAAAATGTCCGTCGAACAACATGACTATATGCGAGTTCTCTGGGCTGAATTCAGAATCGACACCCACTATATGAATACTCCCTTTTGGAAATGCTTTGTATGCATTTGTCAAGATGTAAGCCGCTTCGGTATGATTAAAAGGGCTCACTTGGTGGGAGATATCAACAATATGAGCATCCTTGATTTCTTGATGTAATTCAGCCTTAATTGCCGCCACAAAGTAGTCCTTTAATCCAAAATCGGTAATCAGGCTTACTATTGACATAAAGAAACGATATATTTTAAAAGTTATTTAAACTAAAACAGTAATTTTGAAATACAAACTTACAAATCCTTAAAGAAAATAACCTTAAAACGCAGTGGCTTTTGAATGAGATAAAAATTGAGTTAGTTGAAGTAAATCCGAGAGAGTTCTTTGGTGATCAAAACACCAATGTTGAATTGTTGCGAACCTATTTTCCAAAGCTGAAAATAGTAGCACGTGGGAATACCATAAAAGCCTTCGGTGAAGAGGTAATTTTAGATGAATTTGAAAAGCGTATTGAAATGCTTGTTGCTCATTTCACAAAATTCAATAAACTCGATCAGGATACTCTAGAACGTATTCTAACCGCAGACTCTTCGAAGGCAATAGAAGCAATGGACGACAAGGAATCTTTTATTGTTCACGGAGTCGGAGGAAGAACCATCAAGGCCAAAACAATCAATCAGCAACGTTTGGTTCAACTCAGTAAAAAAAACGATATGCTCTTTGCAGTTGGCCCTGCTGGAACTGGAAAAACCTATACATCCGTTGCGCTAGCGGTTCAAGCCCTAAAAGAAAAACAAGTAAAACGGATCATTCTTACACGTCCTGCAGTAGAAGCAGGGGAGAACCTTGGTTTTTTGCCGGGGGATATGAAGGAAAAGCTCGATCCCTATATGCAGCCTTTATACGACGCACTACGCGATATGATTCCCGCAGAGCGTTTGGCTTCCTATTTAGAAAAAGGCACCATTCAGATAGCTCCATTAGCCTTTATGCGCGGTAGAACACTCGATCATGCCTTTGTTATTCTTGATGAGGCTCAAAATACAACCCATGCGCAGATGAAAATGTTTTTGACGAGAATGGGAACGCACGCCAAATTCATCATCACAGGCGACCCCGGGCAAATCGATTTACCCCGAAGAACAATTTCTGGACTCAAAGAAGCCTTACTTGTTTTAAAAGAAACAGACGGAATTGGCATGATTTATTTAGATGATAAGGATGTAATCCGTCACCGACTCGTTCGAAAAGTAATAGAAGCTTACAGAAATATTGAGCACCAAAATTAATACCAATACATGAATACACTATTAGCATCGTCTTTTTCCCTTCCGGGCCAGCAATCCAAATACATTGGGAAGGTTCGTGAAGTCATTAGTCTTGAAAACGATTTACTGGTTATGATTGCTACCGACAAGCTTTCGGCTTTTGATGTAGTAATGCCTAAGGGAATCCCTTATAAAGGACAAATTTTAAATCAAATTGCTACCCATATGATGGATGCAACCAAGGATATTGTTCCGAATTGGTTGGAGGCTACCCCAGATCCTTCGGTAGCGATAGGCAAGCGTTGTGAGCCGTTTAAAGTTGAAATGGTTATCCGAGGCTACCTTTCGGGTCATGCCGCACGGGAGTATAAATTAGGTAAAAGAATTCTTTGTGGCGTTGCTATGCCAGACGGAATGATTGAAAACGATCCCTTCCCTGCGCCCATCATTACTCCAGCTACAAAGGCAGAAGAAGGTCATGATGAGGATATTTCAAGAGAAGAGAATATACGCCAAGGAATTGTATCTGAAGCAGATTATATCGTATTAGAAAACTATACCCGAGCTTTATTCGAACGTGGAACTCAGTTAGCTGCTGATAAAGGATTAATTCTTGTCGACACTAAATATGAATTCGGTAAAACAGCTGATGGAACTATTGTGTTGATAGATGAAATCCATACACCCGATTCCTCCCGATATTTTTATCAAGAAGGTTATGCTGCACGTCAGGCAAAGGGGGAAACACAAAAACAACTCTCCAAAGAATTTGTTCGTCAGTGGCTTATTGCGCACGGATTTCAGGGCCTTGAAGGGCAACAAATTCCTGAAATGAGTAATGCGTACATCCAAGAGGTTTCGGAACGTTATATCGAATTATACGAACACATAACGGGTAAGAAATTTATAAAAGCTGATGTGGCTACGATTGAAAAGAGAATCGAAACGAATATTCTTTCATATTTAAAAAAAAGATAATGGATTCAATAAAAAACATATTGTTTTTTATTGAATCCATTATCCTACAACCACTTAATAGTTTTCAACTTTTTTTGTTAATTTTTTTTACTGCAATTAGCTCCAAATTTTTCGATGGAACTATTATATTAGCCGATATCTCCTATGGCAGAA